>OIER01000103.1_pt1 | contig 94271 bp, 95 predicted proteins | sample 1581801 | NCBI WGS metagenome assembly OIER01 (sample SAMN03281006, study PRJEB24777) | human gut metagenome | isolation source: fecal sample PR165 from 1 month old male Malay infant, vaginally delivered... | reverse complement strand
TTCGTTCTACGCTGCCGGGCCGCTCGTCGATGGGCAGCACCTTGGCATCCCGGGCTATGGCTTCGACGCCGCTGGGAAAGCGCAGGATGGATTCAAGGCCGACATCGCGGGTCGTTGCCACCCGCAGCCGCAATTCGTCGGTGAGATTCTTCAGCCGCACCAGGCTTTTCACCCGGGCAAGCAATTGCAGGTCGTTGACCGGCTTGGTGAGAAAATCATCGGCGCCGAAATTCAAGCCGGTGATCCGGTCCATATCCTGATCGAGCGCTGTCACCAGAATGACCGGGATATGCGCGGTGGCGGGCTGCGATTTCAGCCGGCGGCAGACCTCGAACCCGTCCATGCCCGGCATCATGACATCGAGAAGGATGACATCGACGCTGTTGTTTTCGCAGAACTCCAGCGCTTCATAGCCGTTCGACGCCGTCACGACTTCATAATATTCGGCGCTCAACCGCGCTTCCAGAAGCTTCACGTTGGCAGGAACATCATCTACGACAAGTATGCGGGCCGTCATAGTTCACTTCTCCGGGAAAACTGACGGCTCATGCGTCACCAAGGTAGGATTTGATGGTTTCGATGAATTTCGGCACGGAAATCGGCTTGGATATATAGGCCTCGCAGCCGCCCTGCCGGATACGTTCCTCGTCGCCCTTCATCGCGAAGGCCGTGACGGCGATGATGGGGATCACATGCAGATCATCATCCGCCTTCAGCCATTTGGTCACTTCGAGCCCGGAAACCTCCGGCAGCTGGATATCCATGAGGATCAGATCGGGGCGATGCTCGCGCGCCAGATCGAGGGCTTCGAGACCGTTGCGTGTACGGATCGTTTCATAGCCGCTGGCTTCGATAAGGTCGCGGAAGAGCTTCATGTTGAGCTCATTGTCCTCGACAATCATGACTTTCTTCACCATTGGCAACGTCCCGTTGATCATGCGTGGCGTGGGATTGCCGCCTTGACAAGGCTCCCACCGCAGCATCATTGAATGGATGCAAGTAATAGCGCGTTTTGATTGATGAAAAGGTAACTCTTCACGGCGGTCAAAAAATGCTGCAGATCATGTTTAACCAAGGCTTTATTGAACATCTTCTTTTGTAGAGATTCAATTGGTCATTGGCCCCTCCGCCTGCAATGGGGTCGCGGCGGGCGGTCAAACGGGAATATTGTTTTCAAGGGTGTTCGGATGAACACACATTTCGGGACAGACAGGCAGAATGAAACAGCAGATGAACCTTGAGAATGCACAGGATCTGGCGATCAATGCCCTGGTTTTCCTGGCGCAGGACAGTGAATTGCTGCCGCGCTTTCTTGCCCTTACGGGCATCACGGCGGATCAAATCCGCCAGGCGGCGCAGGAGCCGGGATTTCTGGCCGGCGTGCTGCAGTTCTACCTGGCGCATGAACCGACGCTGATGCGCTATTGCGAGGCGACAGAGACCGACCCTGCCCTGTTCCAGCAGGCGCTGCGGCTGCTGCCGGGCGGACGGCAGGAGGATGTGTACTAACGCGCAAACGGCTTGCAAGAGGCCTGTCTCTTCAGTAAGTTCGGCATGTTCTATTTATGTTCCGAGCATCATGGCCCCCCTCAACGATCCTGAATTTGGATTCTGCCGCGACTGTCTGACAGCGCAGACCTCGGCCGGACGCCGCTGCCAGCAATGCGGCAGCCCGCGCCTGCTGCGCCATCCGGAACTCTACAGGCTCTCCATTGCCCATGTGGACTGCGATGCATTCTATGCCTCGGTGGAAAAACGCGACAATCCGGAGCTGCGCAACAAGCCCGTCATCATCGGCGGCGGCAAGCGCGGTGTGGTCTCCACCGCCTGTTATGTCGCGCGCATTCATGGCGTGAAATCCGCAATGCCGATGTTCAAGGCGCTGGAGGCCTGCCCGCATGCGGTGGTGATCAGCCCGAACATGGAAAAATATGTGCGCGTGGGGCGCGAAATCCGCCAGATGATGCGCGATCTGACGCCGCAGGTGGAACCGCTGTCGATCGACGAGGCGTTTCTCGACCTGTCAGGCACGCAGCGCCTGCACCACGATCCGCCGGTGCGGGTCATGGCGCAGTTTTCCAACCGGGTGGAGAAGGAAATGGGCCTGTCGGTTTCCGTCGGCCTCTCCTATTGCAAGTTCCTGGCAAAAATCGCCTCGGATTTTGACAAGCCGCGCGGCTTTTCCGTCATCGGCGAAGCGGAAACCCCGCATTTCCTGCATGACAAGCCGGTGACGATGATCTGGGGCGTCGGCAAGGTGTTTGCCGCCACGCTGGAGAGGGACGGCATCCGCACCATCGGCCAATTGCAGACCATGGAGCTTGGCGCGCTGATGGCCGCCTATGGCAGCATGGGCCAGCGCCTCTACCAGCTGTCGCGCGGTATCGACACGCGCCGGGTGGAACCGGACGGCGAATCCAAGAGCGTATCGGCGGAAACGACGTTCAACGAGGATATCGGCACGCTGGAAGAGCTGGTTCCGATTCTGCGCTCGCTCTCCGAAAAGGTGTCACGCCGCCTGAAGGCCGCCGACATTGCCGGCAGGACAGTGGTTCTCAAGCTCAAATCCCGCGATTTCAAGCTGAAAACCCGCAATCGCCAATTGGCCGACCCGACTCAGCTTGCCGACCGGATTTTCCGCACGGGACTGGCGCTGCTGGAAAAGGAGATCGACGGCACGCGGTTCCGGCTCATCGGCATCGGCGTGAGTGACCTCAGTGACGATGGCCGCGCCGATCCGCTCGATCTCGTCGATGTGCAGGCGACCAAGCGGGCCGTTGCGGAGACGGCCATCGACAAGCTGCGCGGAAAGTTCGGCAACAACGCCGTTGAAACCGGCTATACCTTCGGCAAGATCAGGCAAAGGACACGGCCGGTCCCGGACGAGATTGATTGATTGGATTCAAAGGTTTGTCAGATTTGTTTAAAAGATTGAATCCGGCCCTGCTGCAAGACCATTTGTGCGTGGTTCGACAAGCTCACCATGAGGGGCTGGGTGGGCTGCAAGGCTATTCGGAAACATCGAGGTATGAGCAATCCTGCAGGATACAACTCCCTGCAATCCTCACGCTCCCTCATGGTGAGCTTGTCGAACCACGCACCACGCGGGATGCCTTTTGCAGCAAAGCGAAGGAGAGATGGCCAAGCCACCATTGACCGGCGCTATTTCAGCGGCAGAAACAGGTCCGCAACCGCCTCATGCTCCGGCACCTCCGGGAAGAAGCTCAGACGCTGGCAATAGATCGGGAAGTCGCGCGCTTCCTCGCCGCTGGCCGGAAGCCAGTCACGATACAGATAGAGCGCGGCGGGCTCCAGATTGTCGGTGTTGCCAACGACGCGCAGCACCGCACAGCGACCACCGGGAATCTCGCCGGCCTTGATCTGCTCGCCGTTCACATCGATCGGCTGGTCGCTGCCGACACAAAGGTCCATGCTATAATCGGCAGGCGACGCGGGACGCCGCTCGGAACGCCAGACCGTGAAAGTCGGACTTGTCCTGGGGTGCAGGCCAGCGGCCTTGCGCCATGCGATGAACCGCTGGATGGTGGCACCGATCATCGCGGGGTCACCCCGATGTTCCATGATCGCCACCGGCGTCGGGGCCACAGCGCGAATCGTCACGTCACTGATGGTAAAAGTCTTCTGCATGAGCTTGCTCCTCGCATTGTCAAAAGGCCCGAAGGCCGCAAGCCACGGCTCCCAATCGGGAGATTTTCTGAACGACGAAGGCGATTGCCCGAACCGTTGCCGGAAGGCGCGGGCGAAGGCATCGGGTGCGTCGTAACCGGCATCCATCGCTATATCCGTGACGCTCTGGGCGTCTATGTAGGCCAGCCGATACGAAGCGCGCTTCATACGGGCAAGCTGCACATAGCGATGCACTGACAACCCGAAGGTGGACATGAACTGCCGGTGGAAATGGTATTTCGAGAACGCGGCAACGCCGCTCAGCGCTTCCAAACCCAGATCATCGTCGAGATGCTGTTCGATGTGATCCAGCACCCGTTGCATCCGGGCATGGTAGTTTTCAAGTGCCGCCTTCATCGCCTGTTCCTCCGTGGCGCCACCAGCTAGCCCCTTGCGGATATACAGCGCTCGACCGATCTTGCGGTTTGGGAGGGATCGATCGATACAGTCCAACCGGCCTCAGTGCGTCGGTGGCTGCGCCTAAACCATCTCCACATCGACCACGCCGGGAATGGCCTTCATGGCGCTGGCGACCTGCGGGCCGACGCGATAGCGGTTCGGCAGTTCGATCTCCACTTCGCTGGCGCCATTCTCCTTGATCAGGATGAGCGAGACGATCTGGCCGTCATTCTGCGGGGCGAGATAGGGCGTGATGGCGCTCAGCGGCTCGCTGGAGCGCATATAGAGGCGCAAGGCCTTCTGCATGCGCGTGGCTTCATCCTCAAGCGACTGCGCCGTCTGGATGCGCAGGCTGATGCCCTCCGGCCGGTCTTCGGCCCCAACAGTCACCACGACGGAGCGTCCCGGCTCCAAGAGATCGCGGTACTGTGCCAGCGCCTCGGAGAAAAGCACTGCCTCAAACTGACCTGAAGCATCGGAAAACTGGATGATGCCCATCTTGTTGCCGGTCTTGGTCTTGCGTTCCTGCTTGGCGGTGATGGTTCCGGCAAGCCGTCCGGCATTGGCGCCGCGCTTGACCGCAGCGGAGAATTCGGCCCAGCTCTGCACCCGCATCTTTTCGAGGATCGGCCGGTATTCATCGAGGGGGTGGGCGGAGAGATAAAAGCCCGCCGCCTCGAACTCGCGCCGCAGTTTTTCCGCCGACAGCCATGGCGCCGCATTGGGCAGTTGCAGCCCCTGCGATCCGCCTGCGGCCATGCCGCCAAAAATATCCGCCTGCCCGCTGACACTGTCTTCCTGCGTGCGCTGCGCATGGCCGATGATGCGGTCGAGACCGGCGATGAGCGCCGGGCGCTCCCGCCCGAAGCAGTCGAACGCCCCGGCGTTGATCAGGCTTTCAAACACGCGCCGGTTGACGACGCGCGGATCGATGCGTTCGCAGAAATCCTCGAGGCTGGCATAGGTCGTGTCACCGCGCTTCTCGACAATATGGTCGACCGCCGCCTCGCCCACGCCCTTGATGGCGGCGAGCGAATAGAAAATGCGGTTGTCGCCGACTTCAAACAGGCGGAAGGAGGTGTTGACCGAAGGGGTGACCACCTCGATGCCCAGCCGCAGTGCCTCGCGGCGGAAATCGTTGAGCTTGTCGGTGTTCGCCATATCGTAGGTCATCGACGACGCAAGAAACTCGACGGGATAATGCGCCTTCATATAGGCGGTCTGGAACGACACGATGGCATAGGCGGCGGCGTGCGACTTGTTGAAGCCGTAGTCGGCGAATTTTGCCAAGAGGTCGAAAATGAAGTTGGCCTGCGGCTTGGTCACACCGCGTTCCACCGCGCCATCGACGAAACGGACGCGCTGCATGTCCATCTCGGAGCGAATCTTCTTACCCATGGCACGGCGCAGCAGATCGGCTTCGCCCAGCGTATAGCCGGACATTTCCTGCGCGATCTGCATCACCTGTTCCTGGTAGATGATGACGCCCTGGGTTTCCTTGACGAGATGGTCGATCTTGGGATGGATCGACGCCATCTCCTCGTCGCCATTCTTGCGCGCGTTGTAGGTCGGGATGTTTTCCATCGGACCCGGACGGTACAGCGCCACAAGCGCGATGATATCCTCGATCCGATCGGGCTTCATGCCGATCAGCGCCTTGCGCATGCCGGTGCTTTCCACCTGGAACACGCCGACCGTTTCGCCGCGCGACAGCATTTCATAGCTGAGCTTGTCATCGAGCGGCAGGTTGGACAGATCCACGGTGATGCCGCGCCGCTTGACCAGATTGACCGCAGTCTGCAGCACCGTCAGGGTTTTCAGGCCGAGAAAGTCGAATTTGACCAGCCCGGCCTCTTCCACCATCTTCATGTTGAACTGCGTGACCGGCATGTCCGAGCGCGGATCGCGATACATCGGCACGAGTTCGGACAGCGGGCGGTCGCCGATGACGATACCGGCGGCGTGGGTCGAGGCGTGGCGGTACAGCCCCTCCAGCTTCAGCGCAATGTCGAGCAGGCGCTCGACAACCGGCTCCTTGTCGCGTTCTTCGCGCAGGCGCGGCTCATCCTCGATGGCCTTTGCCAGCGTCACCGGATTGGCCGGGTTGGCCGGAACCATCTTGGTCAGGCGGTCCACCTGCCCATAGGGCATTTCGAGAACGCGGCCGACGTCGCGCAGCACGGCGCGCGCCTGCAGCGTTCCGAAGGTGATGATCTGCGCCACCTGATCGCGGCCATACTTGGCCTGAACGTAGCGGATGACCTCGTCGCGCCGCTCCTGACAGAAGTCGATGTCAAAGTCGGGCATCGAGACGCGGTCGGGATTGAGGAAGCGTTCGAACAGCAGGGAGAAGCGCAGCGGATCGACATCGGTGATCGTCAGCGCATAGGCAACGAGCGAACCCGCACCGGAGCCACGACCGGGACCGACAGGAATATCATGGGCTTTCGCCCATTTGATAAAGTCGGAAACGATGAGGAAGTAACCCGGATATTTCATCCGGGTGATGATGGAAATCTCATATTCCAGCCGTTCGGCATATTCCTGCGCCGTATGACCATCAGCCATGCCAAGCGTCGCAATGCGGCTTGCCAGGCCTTCCCGCGCCTGCCGGGCCAATTCGTCGGCTTCCTCCTGCAGGGCAGCTTCGGGATCGTCGCTTTCACCGGTGAAGCGTGGCAGGATCGGCGCGCGGTTCTTCGGATAATAGGAACAGCGCAGCGCGATCTCGACGGTATTTTCCAGCGCCTCGGGCAGATCGGCAAACAGCGCCACCATCTCGTCTTCGGTCTTGAGATAATGGTCCGGCGTCAGGCGGCGGCGATCGTCGATGGAAAGCAGTGAACCCGCCGCAATGGCCAGCAACGCATCATGCGCCTCATAGTCGGCGCTCTTGGAAAAGAACACGTCATTGGTGGCAACCAGAGGCAGTTCCAGCTCATAGGCAAGCGCGATATGGGTCGCTTCCAGGGCGCGGTCATAGCCGCGATGGCGCTGCAGCTCGACATAGAGCCGGTCGCCATAAAGCGAGCGCAGATGGATGAGCCGTTGGCGGGCGCGGTCGATGCGGTCGTCCTTGATTGCCTTGGCGATCGGCCCCTCGGGACCGCCGGAAAGAACGATGATTCCATCGGAAAGACCCGGCAGCCAGGAGGCGGCAACATGGACGGGATCGCCGGCGGGCGTTTCCAGATAGGCGCGGCTGACAAGCCGGACGAGATTGGCATAGCCGGTTTCCGTCGCCGCCAGCAGCACGAGCGGCGCAAGCCCGAGCGCTTCGCGCCGGTTGGCGCTGCGGCTTTCCTCGGCCTGATCGTGAAAGGCGATGTCGAGCTGGCAGCCGATGATCGGCTGCAAGCCGGACTTCGAACCCTTCTGGGCAAATTCGAGCGCCCCGAACAGATTGTTGGTGTCGGTGATGGCGATGGCCGGGCTTTTGTTGGACGTGGCGAGATCGATGACCTTGGCAACCTGCAGCGCGCCTTCCAGCAGGGAATAGGCGGAATGCACCCGCAGATGGACGAAACGAAGCGCCTGCTTTTCCGCACTGCCTTCGCCGGGTCTGCCCTGTCCGTCTGCCACTGTATCCATCTCCAGAAAATTCCGGCGAACGCGCTGATTCACCACCCGCGCATTCTCGAACAATGGTCAGGGGGTGTCCACCTATACTTTAACGACCCGATCGTGCGACTGTGAACAACCTGTGATGCGCCACCGAAAGGCCTGTGAATGAGCAATGCATATCCCGAAATCTATCTGGTGCGGCACGGTCAGACGGAATGGAGCCTGTCCGGCCAGCACACCGGCCGGACCGACATGCCGCTGACGGCCGCGGGCGAAGCGGCAGCCCGCACCCTGGCAGGCCGCCTGCAGGGCCTTGCCTTTTCCGCCGTATGGTCGAGCCCTTCCCAGCGCGCATCGAAAACCTGCGCCCTCGCCGGATTTGGCGACGCCCGCATCATCAAGGACGATCTGGCGGAATGGGATTACGGCACCTATGAGGGCACCACCACCAAGGCGATCCTGGCGGAGCGCCCCGGCTGGCAGCTTTTTCGCGACGGCTGCCCCGGCGGCGAATCCGCAGCCGATGTCGGTGCGCGTGCCGACCGGATCATCCACGCCATCCGCGCGGCGAATGACAGGATTCTCATCTTCTCGAGTTCGCATTTCCTGCGGGTGCTTACGGCCCGCTGGCTTGGCTTGCCGCCCGAAGGCGGCGCGCTTTTCGTTCTGGATACCACCAGCATCAGCGTGCTCGGCTATGAGCACGACCTGACGGAACCGGTTGTCCGCATGTGGAACCAGACATGATGATGGGCGACGCCCGCGGGCCAGGAACCAGGGAAAACCTAGTCATCCCGGCCCCGCCGGTTCTTTCAGATAACGCTGACCCACATGGCGAATGTTGCAATAAACAGACTGACTGTAACGAATGACATGACGTCCTGGAAAAGTTCGCTCATCGGTAAAACCCTTCTTCGTTTGCTCTATGTATATGTTTTGTTCTATTTTTGTTCCAAAGTCAAGCGCACCAAAGCCGCCATTGGCGCTATGGTTGTCGATTTCTTAACAGAGGGTAAAACGCGGGCCGCCGAGCGGGCGCCGCCAAACGCAAACGGGCGCGGATTTTTCCGCGCCCGTTTGCGTTCCATGGTGTGAACGGATCAGGAGACCGTGGTGATCTTGCCGTCCTTGAGCGTGACGCGGCGATCCATGCGGCGGGCCAGTTCGTGATTGTGCGTGGCGATCATCGCCGACAGGCCGGACTGGCGCACCAGGGCTTCCAGCGCCTCGAACACATAGGAGGACGTCACCGGATCGAGATTGCCGGTGGGCTCATCGGCAAGCAGCACAAGCGGGGCATTGGCCACCGCGCGGGCGATGGCGACGCGCTGCTGCTCGCCGCCGGACAGTTCCGACGGCCGGTGCGAGGCGCGCGCGCCCACCTTCATGTAATCAAGCAGCTGCTGCGCGCGTTCGGAAGCAACGCGCGGTTTCATGCCGCGGATCATCTGCGGCATCATCACGTTTTCCAGCGCGGAGAATTCCGGCAGGAGATGGTGGAACTGATAGACGAAACCGATGTCGTTGCGGCGGATGGCGGTGCGCTCTTCATCGGACAGCGAACCGCAGGCGCGACCGTCCAGAATCACATCGCCACTGTCAGGCCGCTCCAGGAGACCCGCCGTGTGCAGAAGCGTCGACTTGCCAGCGCCCGACGGCGCGACAAGCGCGACCATCTCCCCCCTGCCGAGGGAGAAATTGGCATCGTCCAGAATAACCAGCTCCCGGTCGATCTCATTGTACCGGCGGCCGACGCTGGTCAGCTGAAGAATGGGCCCGGCTGACATTATTCGTACCTCAAGGCTTCAACGGGATCGAGCTTGGCCGCGCGCCATGCGGGGAAAAGCGTTGCCAGAAACGACAGGACAAGCGCCATCAGGATGACCGTGAAGGTTTCATTGAAATCCATCTTGGCGGGCAAGGTGCTCAGGAAATAAAGCTCCGGATTAAAAAGGGTCGTACCAGACAACCAGGAGAAGAATTGCCGGATGCGCTCTACGTTGAGGCAGACGAGGACACCCAGGGCCACGCCGGCAATCGTACCGGTCACGCCAATCGCCGCGCCCGTCATCAGGAAGATGCGCATGACCGAGTTGCGCGTCGCGCCCATGGTTCGCAGGATAGCGATATCGCGTCCCTTGTCCTTCACCAGCATGATCAGGCCGGAAATGATGTTCAGGGCCGCCACGAGAACGATCAGCGTCAGGATCATGAACATGACGTTGCGCTCGACCTGAAGCGCCGAGAAGAAGGTGACGTTGCGCTGGCGCCAGTCGGTGAGCATCAGCGGACGCTGCGCCGCATCCTCGATGGGCTTTTTCAGCGCGTCGACATTGTCGGGATTGTTGGCAAAGATCTCGATGGACTGGACCTTGCCCTCCTGGTTGAAATAGAGTTGCGCTTCATCCAGCGGCATGAGCGCGATCGAGGCGTCATATTCGGACATGCCGATCTGGAAAATGGCGACGACCGGATAGGATTTCACCCGCGGTGAAACGCCGAGCGGCGTCACGTCGCCGTCCAGCGACATCAATGTCAGCTTGTCGCCGATGCCGAGCCCCAGATTTTCCGCCATGCGCGTGCCGATGGCCACGCCGCCCGCCTTGTCGAAATTGGCGAAGGTGCCCTGCTTGACGTTCTTGGCGACGAGCTGGAGCTTGTTGATATCCTCTTCGCGCAGGCCCCGTACGAGCGTGCCGGTGCCCTGCCCGACATTGCCCTGGCCGAGCACCTGGCCTTCCACGACGGGAATGGCGAAGGAAACACCGGGAACCGCATCGATCCGCTTGATCACATTGTCGTAGTCATCCAGCGGCCGGTCCATCGGCTGCATGATGACATGGCCGTTGATGCCGAGAATGCGCGTCAGCAATTCGCTGCGAAAACCGTTCATGACCGCCATGACGATAATGAGCGTCGCCACGCCGAGCATGATGCCGGTGAAGGAGAAACCGGCGATCACCGAAATAAACGTTTCCTTGCGCCGGGCGCGCAGATAGCGCCATGCGATCATCCGTTCATAGGCAGAGAACGGCTTGGGACCCTGTTGTACAGCAGTGACGGCCGATTCTGTCATAGAGTTCCAGCCTGAAAGTCAGCGGGGCCTGCAAGCTTGTTGATTGCAGCTTCAATGCTCAGGGTTTCCCGTTCACCCGTCGCGCGATCCTTGATCTCGACTTCGCCCGCGGCAACACCGCGCGGCCCGATGATCACCTGCGTCGGCAGGCCGATCAGGTCCATCTTGGCGAATTTCGCACCGGGACGATCATCCGTATCGTCCAGCAGCGGCTCGAGACCGGCATTGGTCAAGGCCTCGTAGACCTTGGCGGATACCGCGTCGCACGCCTCGTCGCCCGGCTTCATGTTGACGATGCCCGCACCGAACGGCGCAACGGCCTTCGGCCAGATGATGCCGTTCTCGTCATGGGATGCCTCGATGATCGCGGCAATGACACGCGAGGGTCCGATACCGTAGGAGCCCATGGAAACCATGTGTTCCTTGCCATCGGGACCGGTGACCTTGGCGCCCATCGGTTCGGAATATTTGGTGCCGAAATGGAAGATGTGGCCGACCTCGATGCCGCGTGCGGCAAGCTGTTCGGACGCACCAACCTTGTCCCAGGCGGCTTCGTCGTGCATTTCATCCGTCGCCGCATAGGGCGTCGTCCATTTCGTCACGATGTCGGCGACCTGCGCATTATCGTCGAAATTGGTATCGGCCCCGGGAACCGGCAGGTCGAGATAGGCGCGGTCGCAATAGACCTGGCTCTCGCCGGTTTCGGCCAGAATGATGAATTCGTGGCTGAGGTCGCCGCCGATGGGGCCGGTATCGGCACGCATGGGGATGACCTTGATGCCGAGGCGCGAGAATGTGCGGAGATACGCCACGAACATGCGGTTGTAGGCGGCCTTGGCGCCTTCGAAATCGATATCGAAGCTGTAGGCATCCTTCATCAGGAATTCACGCGAGCGCATGACGCCGAAACGCGGGCGGCGTTCGTCGCGGAACTTCCACTGGATGTGATAAAGATTGAGCGGCAAGTCCTTGTAGGACTTCACATAAGCCCGGAAAATCTCGGTGATCATTTCCTCGTTGGTCGGGCCAAACAGCATCTCGCGGTCACCGCGATCCTTGATGCGCAGCATCTCGTCGCCATAGGCGTCATAACGGCCGCTTTCGCGCCACAGATCGGCGGACTGGATCGTCGGCATCAGCAGCTCGATGGCGCCGGACCGATTCTGTTCCTCGCGGATGATGTTGGACACCTTGTTGAGGATGCGCAGGCCTGCCGGCAGCCAGGCATAGATGCCAGCCGACTCCTGACGGATCAGGCCGGCACGCAGCATCAGCCGGTGCGAGACGATTTCCGCCTCTTTGGGATTTTCTTTCAGGATAGGCAGGAAATAACGGGAAAGCCGCATTGAGATCACCAAATTGAAACACAGCCTGAATGCTTGAAGAATCAGGCAAAACCAAGTGCAAAGTTAGCGTATTACCCAAAAATCGTTGCTGATTTCCGGAAAGACTCATACGCCGCCAAATGTGTTGCCGCGTCCCGCCCAAAACCCGGATTAATCCGCGACGCAGCAATGTTTCTTAGCGGCTTAACAGCGGGTTGGGAACCCGCCAACGCCAAATGAGACATCTCAGATTTGTGACAGTTTTGTTACGCTGCCAGATTTGTAAGCAAAAAATGACTGTACCGAATATTTTTCGTGACATTTCGAAGGCAGTCCGCTATTTTTTTAATCATAATGAGAAAGTAAGAATAATTCTGCTTTCCAGCGCGGTCAAAGTCTTGGGAGGATGTGACCTTTGGCGCGGTAATACGCAGCCACCATGCAAATGGAATAGGGTCAGACGCGATCTAACAATGCAAGGCGAGAGCCTTGCATTTTTTTTGTCTTGTTGCGGCAATACAAGCACTTATCAAATAAACTTAAAGGTGGTTGCACAGACTGCCGCACCTCGATCGCGTTGCTTCAGTTCTATTTTGCAACTACTTGGGCGGCAGGCAGATGCGGCTTCGCCCCGACCGGCCTTCACACCTGATGGGATATTTCCCTTCAACCCCTCCATCCGGAAGGTCCGCAACGGCACGATGATGCCGGCGTCGATTCGCGCGATTTCATCTCATCACCGGAGCGCGATCTTAGACCAATGTCGCAATGTTCAGCTCATCTTCGCCTGTTAAATTGGCGTCGCAGGATCAGTGTGCCAGGCGCGGGGATTGGCACATCAGCGACGTTACAATGTTCGGGGACGAACCATGGGAATTTACACACGCGGCGCGGCTGAGCCCGGCAAGCGCAGCATATGCATAAGCACGATTACACGTAATCGTCCGTTCATGCTGCAGAACCTGTTGCAGTCCTATGCCGCCATGGGCGTGCCACATGGTGCCCATCTGCATTTCCTCATCGTCGAGAACAATGAGAAGGCAACGCTGCACGATGTCATCGCGCATTTCCGGGCGCTCATGCCGCAATGGACGGTCCAGTACGAGGTGGAACCGCGCCTCGGCATTGCCCGTGCCCGCAACCATGCGCTGGCATGCGCCCTGGCCGGCAATCACGATCTCATGACATTTGCCGATGATGATGAACGGGTGGAACCCGACTGGCTGATTGAACTGCTGGCGGAACTGGATGCCTCGACGCTCGATATCGTCGGCTCCCCCGTGCGCGCCGCGCCGATTTCCGCCGACGCGCCGTTTTCCGCGCAACTGGTCTGGGCCGGTCTCAACCGCAGGGGCATGGACAGCGAGCGCAAGGCCCGGCGGCGGTGCCAGCGCAACGAAGCGCACAGGATTCTGCTGGCAACCGGCAGCTGGATGGGCAGGCTGAGTTTCTTTGACCGGACGGGCCTGCGTTTCGACGATACGCTTGATCTGGCCGGCGGGGAAGACTGGCGCCTGTACAGGGAAGCCAAAAAACTCGGCGCCAGGACCGGCTGGACGCCGCATGCCATTGCCTACGAAACCGTGCCGATGGACCGGCTGACCCTCGGCTACCATTTCCGCCGTGACCGGGACAGCAGTTCGGTTGAAACCTGCCGGAAGCTCGACCAGCAACGCGCGCTGACCTTGCTGCGCATCCCCGGCTCGCTGGCGATACGGGTGTTCAAACTGTGCAGCTACGCCGCTGCGGCGCCGTTCACGCGCGGCGAAGCGCTGGTGCGGCTGGCGGCATGCATGGGCAGTATTTTCGGCATCTGTCAGGGCTGCCTTGGCAAGAGATCGTCGCACTATCGGCGGACAAGCGGTTTTTGACGATTGCACGCTTGTTATGCGTGGTTCGACAAGCTCACCATGAGGGAGAGTGAGGATTGCAGGGAGCACAATTCTGCAGTCTCCGCGCTTGGCATTGCAGCCGAACCACTTCCCTCATGGTGAGCTTGTCGAACCACGCACAATACGCCACGGTGCGGATGCCGGATCAGACCGCAGTCCTAATGCAATTGCGGGAAGAAAACCGGAATGCTCTCGACGCCGAAACCAAGCTTCTGGTTGACGATGTAGAAGAGGATAAAAACCACGGCTGAAATCGCGGTGGTGATCAGGAATACCCGGCCCATCCGGTGCTTGTGCGGCGCACTGGCGGTCGTGCCCAGCGTGACATCATCCTCATCGGCCTGGGTGCGCAGGCCAAACGGCAGCACGGTGAACAGCGTCAGCCACCAGAAGATGAAATAGATCGCCATTCCAGTTGCGATGGGCATGTCAGACTTGCTCCAGTTCGATCAGCGTCCCGTTGAAATCCTTCGGGTGAAGAAACAGCACCGGTTTGCCGTGGGCGCCGATTTTCGGTTCGCCATCGCCCAGGATACGGGCGCCCTGCTGTTTTAGCTGATTTCGTGCCGCCAGAATATCGGCCACTTCGTAGCAGACGTGATGCATGCCGCCGGACGGGTTCTTTGCCAGGAACGCCGCGATGGGCGAATCCGCATTCAAGGGTTCGAGAAGCTCGATCTTGGTGTTGCCGACATCGATGAAAACGACGGTCACGCCATGCTCCGGCAGAACCTGCGGCTCGGTGAGTGTCGCACCGAGCGTATCGCGATAGACCGCAGACGCTGCGGCAAGATCCGGTACAGCGATAGCGACATGATTCAGACGACCAAGCATCCCTGACCTCACGTGCGGGTTACGAACACGGTAACGATCGGCTTCTTGCCCCAGGCCTCGTTGGCAGCGGCACGGACGGCGCGGCGCACCGCCTCACGGACCATCGCCAAATCCTTGCGCTTTTCACGCGGGATGCTCTGCACCGCACCAACGGCCGCATCGTACAGCAGGTCTTCAAGCAGTTCGCCTTCCCGATCGTTCTCCGGCAGGCCGACCGGCACGATTTCCGGGTCCTCGATGATGTTGTACTTCGCATCGAGCAGCATCGATACCGCGACATGGCCGACATAGGACAGCTTGCGCCGGTCGACAATGCCAACCTCTTCCTCATCGCCGATGAGCTTGCCGTCCTTCATCACACGGCCAAACGGCGCCTGATCGATGATCTCCGCCCTGCCCGGTGCCAGCCGCAGGATGTCGCCATTGCGCACCTGCGGCACCTCGGGAATGCCGGCCATGGCCGCAAGCGAACCCTGCGCCACGAGATGCGCGGCTTCGCCATGCACAGGCACGAGAATGCGCGGCCGCACCCATTCATACATGCGCTTCAGCTCGTTGCGGCGCGGATGGCCCGAGACGTGCACCAACTGATCATCGTCTGAGATGATATGGATGCCCTGCTCGATCAAGAGGTTCTTTGTCTCGATGATCGGCTTTTCGTTGCCGGGAATGGTGCGCGAGGAATAAATGACCGTATCGCCCGCTGACAGCGCGACATTGCGCATTTCATCACGGGCAAGCTTGGCCAGCGCCGCGCGGGATTCGCCCTGGCTGCCGGTGAGAATGATGACGATATTCTCGCGCGGGATGAAACCGTAATCCTCTTCGGAGAGAAATTCCGGAATGCCGTCGAGATAACCCAGTTCACTGGCCACATCGATCATCCGCTTCATCGAGCGGCCGAGCACCAGAACCTGGCGTCCGGCATCGCGGGCGGCGATGGCGATGGAACGGATACGTCCGACATTGGACGAAAAGGTGGTGATGGCCACGCGGCCGCGAGCATTTTCGATGATGTCGCGCAGGCTGTCGCCGACCTCGCGCTCGGAGGGCGATTCCCCGTCACGCAAGGCATTGGTGGAGTCGCACATCATCGCCAGCACGCCTTCGTCGCCGAGGGCTCGGAATCCGGCCTCGTCGATCAGCGGTCCAAGCGACGGCTCCGGGTCCATCTTCCAGTCGCCGGTGTGAACGACGATGCCCAAGGGTGTCCTGATCGCCAGCGAGACCGGTTCCGGGATCGAGTGGGTCACGGCAAGCGCTTCGAACTCGAAGGGGCCGACATTGAACTTTTCGCCGGCGCGGTAAATGGTGACGGGAATATCCGGCGCGCCCGGCTCCGACTGGCGCTTGGCTTCCAGCAACCCGGCGGTGAACGGCGTCGCATAGACCGGCACATTCAACAGCGGCCACAGGTCGAGCAAGGCACCGTAATGATCCTCGTGGGCATGGGTGATCACAATCCCCTTGAGATTGTGCCGCTCGGCCTGCAGAAAACGGATATCGGGAAGAACGAGATCAGCGCCTGGAAGATCCGGTCCGGCGAAGGTGACGCCCATGTCGACGACCACCCATTCGCGCTTGTGTGCGGGGCCATAACCATACATGGCCAGATTCATCCCGATTTCACCAACGCCGCCCAAAGGCAGGAACACGAGCTCTGCCTGATCGGAATTTGCCATTTATACTCCTTACAACCGGCTATCCGGCACTTGCCGATGCAACTGCTCCGAAATGAACATCGCCGGCAGCAATCTTCACCCGTTCCCCATCATTATCGCGTATGACGAAACGGCAGTCTTCGTCAATTGTTTCGAATATACCACGCAGCACCGAGCCGTCGACCCGCACGGCAACTTCACTGCCAATTCCTGCCGCCCGCTTGAGCCAGCGCTTGCGAATGTCGGCAAGCCCGCGCCCCTCGTTCCAGATACGGCTGTTTTCCTGCCAGGCATCGGACAGCGCCAGAAACAGCGTTTCCGCATCGCAGGCCGCACCAAGCTGCTTCAGCGATGTCGCTGGATAAGGCACGTCCTCGGGGTAAGCAACCACATTGACGCCGATGCCGACGACGACGGCAAACCGCCCGTCCGGCAGATGCGTCGATTCCAGGAGAATGCCGGCAAGCTTGGCCTTGTTGGCCAGAAGATCGTTCGGCCACTTCAGCTCGACACGCAAATCCGACCTGCTGGAACCGATACCATCGACGCCGACCGAAACCGCGCCTTGCGGGCAGACGGCGTCAAGCGCGTCCGCCAGGGAAAGCCCGGCGACAAAGCCGAGGGTTGCCGCCGTCTTCAACTCGAAATTGCCGGTCAGCAGCAGGGAAGCTGCCAGATTGCCGTGGGACGTGGCCCAGGCGCGACCGCGGCGCCCGCGCCCGCTTTCCTGCTTCTTGGAGACGATCCACAGCCGTCCGGGATCGCCAGCCTGCGCGCGCTCCAGCGCGACCGCATTGGTCGAGCCGACCGTATCGAAGGCCTCCATCCGGAAGCCGTTTTGCTGCGCCAGCGGCGAGAGCGAGAATCCCATTGATCAGGGTTCCCGGCCTCAGAAGAACGTTTTCGCGGCAGCTTCCGCATAGGTGCTGACCGGTCCGCCGATCAGCACGTAGAGCAGCGTCAGCAGGCCCGAGACACCGAGGACCAGGCGCAGTTCACCGGCAACCGGCACGAACCCGCCAACCGGTTCATCGAACCACATGATCTTGATGATGCGCAGATAGTAGAACGCGCCCACGACCGAAGCCACGATACCGATGATGGCCAGCGCATAGAGATTGGCCTGCATCGCGGCAAGGAAGGTGTACCACTTGCCCCAGAACCCGGCGAGCGGCGGAATACCGGCCAGCGAGAACATGAGGATGGTGAAGATCGTCGCCATGATCGGATTGGTGCGGGACAGGCCGGCCAGATCTTCGATCAGCTCGACATTGCCGTGCTTGCGGCGCATGGCCAAGATGAAGGCAAACACGCCGAGCGTCGTGATCAGGTAGATCAGCATGTAGATCGCCACGCCGCGCACACCGACCTGCGTACCGGCGGCAAGGCCGACAAGCGCATAGCCCATGTGGCTGATCGACGAATAGGCCATCAGGCGCTTGATGTTGCGCTGGCCGATGGCTGCGAATGCACCCAGGACCATCGACGCAATGGCGATGAAGACAATGATCTGCTGCCAGTCATGGGTGATCGGCTGGAACGTCTCGACGGCAACGCGTGTCAGAAGCGCCATGGCGGCCATCTTCGGCGCACTGGCGAAGAAGGCGGTCACCGGCGTCGGCGCACCTTCGTAGACATCCGGCGTCCACATGTGGAACGGCACGGCGGAAATCTTGAAGGCGAGACCGGCAAAGATGAACACGAGGCCGAACACGACGCCAAGCTGACGCTCGCCGCCTGCCAACACCTGGGCGATGCCCTCGAAGCCGGTATGGCCGGTAAAGCCGTAGACGAGCGAAATGCCGTAGAGCAGCATACCCGACGACAATGCGCCGAGAACGAAATACTTCAGGCCGGCTTCGGTCGAGCGGGCACTGTCGCGGTTGATTGCAGCAATGACATAGAGCGCCAGGGACTGTAGTTCGAGGCCCAGATAGAGCGACAGGGTGTCATTGGCTGAAATCATCAAGAGCATGCCGAGGGTCGACAGCAGGATGAGGATCGGGAACTCGAACTTGTCGAACTTTTCCGCCTTGGCGAAGCCAACCGACATGACGAGCGCAACGATCGAGCCGACCAGCGTCAGCACTTTCATGAAGCGCGCGAACGGATCCGACACGAAGGCACGACCGAAGACGTGACCATCGTGCGGGAAGAGAACGAGGATTGCCAATGCTGCAAGCAGCACGGCAACCGCCAGTCCGTTGACCAGGGAATTCGCCCGTTCACCGGAGAAGGCCCCGATCATCAGTAGAGCCAATGCGCCCACTGCGATGAGCAGTTCGGGAGCCATAAGCGTCAGGTTGGCAATCATGTCGGTCTGCATCGGCCTTGGCCTCTTCCTGCTATTTCAGCGCCAGTGTGGCGGCTGCGGACAGCGCGTTATTGTATTGATTGATAAGGGCGTGCACCGAGCTTGCCGTCGCATCGAAGACAGGCATCGGATAAACACCGTAGAAGATGGTGAGGATCACCAGCGGATAGACCACCAGCTTTTCGCGCGGCGACATATCCAGAAGCGACTTCAGGCTTTCCTTGTCCAGCGACCCGAACACGACGCGGCGATAGAGCCACAGCGCATAGGCCGCCGAGAAAATCACGCCGGTCGTTGCAAACAGCGCAACCCAGGTGTTGACGCGGAAGACGCCAAGCAGCGTGAGGAATTCACCGATGAAGCCCGAGGTGCCCGGCAGGCCGACATTGGCCATGGTCAGGACCAGGAACACCACCGCATATTTCGGCATGTTGTTGACGAGGCCGCCATAGGCGGAGATGTCGCGGGTGTGGGTGCGGTCATAGACAACACCGACGCAGAGGAACAGTGCGGCCGAAACCAGACCGTGCGACAGCATCTGGAACAACGCGCCCTGGATGCCCTGCTCGTTGGCGGCGAAGATACCCATGGTCACATAGCCCATGTGCGCAACCGAGGAGTAGGCGATCAGCTTCTTGATGTCTTCCTGCATCAGCGCCACCAGCGAGGTGTAGACGATGGCGACAACCGAAAGCGTGTAGATCAGCGGAGCAAAGTCGGCGGACGCCACCGGAAACATCGGCAGGGAGAAGCGCAGGAAGCCATAACCGCCGAGCTTCAACAGGATGCCGGCCAGAATGGCTGACGCAGCCGTCGGTGCTTCCACGTGCGCATCCGGCAGCCAGGTGTGCACCGGCCACATCGGCATCTTCACGGCGAAGGACGCGAAGAAGGCCAGCCACAGCCAAGTCTGCATGGAGGCCGGGAACGGATAGGCCAGCAGCGTCGGGATATCGGTCGTGCCAGCCTGCCAGTACATGGCCATGATGGCCAGCAGCATCAGCACGGAGCCGAGCAGCGTGTAGAGGAAGAACTTGAAGCTGGCATAGACGCGGCGCTTGCCGCCCCACACGCCGATGATGATGAACATCGGCACCAGCACGGCTTCGAAGAACACGTAGAACAGCACGATATCCAGCGCGCAGAACACACCGATCATCAGTGTCTCCAGCACGAGGAAGGCAATCATGTATTCCTTGACCCGGCTCTGGATGGCTTCCCAGCTGGCCAGGATGCACAGCGGCATCAGGAATGTCGTCAGGATGACGAACAGCATCGAAATGCCGTCCACGCCCATGTGATAGGAAATCCCGGAGTCGAGCCAGGCTGCCTTTTCCACGAACTGGAAGCCGGCATGGCCCTTGTCGAAATAGTACCAGATCGGCAGGGAAAGCAGGAATGTGATGACCGTCGTCCACAGCGCCACGTTGCGGATATTGCGCCGCGCGGATTCACCGTCATCCCGGATCAGAAGGATCAGGAATGCACCGACCAATGGCAGGAAGGTAACAGTCGATAGAATTGGCCAGTCGGTCATCAGAAGTTGCTCCCGAGCATCATCCACGTGACGAGTGCGGCGACCCCAATGAGCATCGCGAACGCATAATGATAGAGGTAACCGGTCTGCAGGCGCACCACGCGGTTGGTGACATCCACGACGCGGGCCGAGATACCATCCGGACCATGGCCGTCGATCAGCCAGCCATCGCCCTTCTTCCACAGGAACCGTCCAAGGGCTTTGGCCGGACGCACGAACAGGAAGTCGTAGAGTTCGTCAAAATACCACTTGTTGAGCAGGAACTGGTACAGGCCGCGGTGCTGCTCGGCCAGCCGGACGGGTGTCTGCGGCGAGCGGATGTAGAAGTACCAGGACAGGATGAAGCCTGCGAGCATCGCAAGGAACGGCGAGGCAGCAACCAGAGCAGGCACATGATGGTGCAGCTCGAGGATCTCGTTTTCCTTGCCGGTGAACAGTGCACCCTTCCAGAACTCGGCATATTCGTGGCCGAAGAAGTATTCGCGGAAGATGACGCCGGCAAACAGCGCGCCGATGGCGAGGATGAACAGCGGTACCAGCATGACATAAGGCGATTCATGCACGTGATGCATGACGTCGTGCGACGCGCGCGGCTTGCCATGGAACGTCATGAAAATCAGGCGCCATGAATAGAAGCTGGTGAACAGCGCTGCGATAACCAAGAGGATGAAGGCATAGCCTGCCGCCGGGCTGGCCGACGCATAGGCCGACTCGATGATCGCATCCTTGGAGAAGAATCCGGCGGTGCCGATCGACGTGCCGGGGATGCCGAGGCCGGTCAGCGCGACGGTGCCGATGACCATCATCCAGTAGGTTTGCGGGATCAGCTTGCGCAGGCCGCCCATGTGACGCATGTCCTGCTCGTCGGAAACCGCGTGAATGACGGAACCGGCGCCAAGGAACAAAAGGGCCTTGAAGAAGGCGTGCGTGAACAGGTGGAAAATCGCCGCGCCATAGGCACCCAGACCAAGCGCCACGAACATGTAGCCGAGCTGCGAGCAGGTGGAATAGGCGATAACGCGCTTGATGTCGTTCTGCACCAGGCCGACCGTGGCGGCAAAGAAGGCGGTCGTCGCGCCGACAAGCGTCACAACGATCAGCGCCGTGTGCGACAGTTCGAAGATCGGCGACAGGCGCGCAACCATGAACACGCCTGCGGTCACCATCGTTGCCGCATGGATCAGCGCGGACACCGGTGTCGGGCCCTCCATGGCGTCAGGCAGCCAGGTGTGCAGCAGGAACTGCGCGGATTTGCCCATCGCGCCCATGAACAGCAGCAGGCAGGCAACCGTGATCGCTTCCTGCTTGCCCAGGGCATAGCCGAGGAAATTCAGGACAACCTTGCCGTCCCCTGCTCCCTCTGCAGGAAGATACTGGGCGGCGGACTGGAACAGCGTGTCGAACTGAACCGTATCGAACAGCACGAACAGTGCGAAAATACCGAGAAGGAAGCCGAAATCGCCGACGCGGTTGACGATGAAAGCTTTCATCGCCGCGGCATTGGCCGAAGGCTTCTTGAACCAGAAACCGATGAGCAGGTACGAGGCAAGGCCCACGCCTTCCCAGCCGAAGAACATCTGAACCAGATTGTCGCCGGTCACCAGCATCAGCATGGCGAAGGTGAAGAGCGAGAGATAGGCGAAGAAGCGCGGCCGATGCGGATCGTGATGCATGTAGCCGATCGAATAGGTATGGACGAGCGCCGACACCGTGTTGACGACGATCAGCATGACAGCGGTCAGCGTATCGATGCGCAGGGCCCAGTCGAAGCTCAACGAACCGGACTCGACCCAGTGCATGACCGGAACCTTGAACGCCTCGCCATGGCCGAGCGCCACGGTCGTGAATGCGATCCATGAGAGAACCGCAACCACGATCATCAGACCGGTGGTGACATACTCGCTCGCCTTCGCGCCGATGGACGAGCCGAACAGACCCGCGATCAGAAAGCCGAGCAGCGGAAGGAAGACAATCGCCAGATACAGCATGCCCCCGTCAACCTTTCATCATGTTGACGTCTTCTACGGCAATCGATCCACGATTGCGGTAGAACACGACGAGAATAGCCAGACCGATGGCAGCCTCAGCGGCCGCTACGGTCAGGACAAACAATGCAAAAACCTGTCCGACCAGATCACCCAGTGCAGCGGAGAACGCCACGAAATTCAGGTTGACGGCGAGCAGGATCAATTCGACCGACATCAGGATGACGATCACGTTCTTACGATTGAGGAAGATACCGAAGATCCCCATCGTGAACAGGAGCGCCGAAACTGTCAGATAATGTGCAATACCGATGACCATCATGCGCTCCTGTCAAATACCCTTGCCCGTTTCGACCTGCTTGACCTCGATGGCCGTTTCAGGCGTGCGTCCGACCTGCTGCGAGATGTTCTGGCGCTTGATGCCTTCCTTGTGGCGAAGCGTCAGCACAATCGCGCCGATCATGGCGACCAGAAGCACGAGACCGGCAATCTGGAAGTAGTAGATGTAATCCGTGTAGAGGATGTCGCCGAGCGCCGCCGTATTGGTGCGCGTGGCGATATCGGGTGTCGGCTGAACAACCACGCGGCCAATACTTGGCGTGAAGACCGAACCGCCGAGAACGACAATCAGTTCCACCGCAAGGATCATGCCGACAAGCGCGCCGATGGGCGCATATTGCAGCGCGCCGCGCTTCAGTTCGGTAAAATCCACGTCCAGCATCATCACGACGAAGAGGAAGAGGACGGCCACCGCGCCGACATAGACCACAAGAAGGATCATCGCCAGGAATTCAGCACCCGTCAGCAGGAAGAGCCCCGCCGCGTTGAAGAAGGCGAGGATCAGAAACAGCACGGAGTGCACGGGATTACGCGCCGCAATCACCATGAACGCACTGGCGACGGTGATGAAGGCGAAGAGATAAAAAAACGCCGCCGCAATACCTGTCAGCATGGGTTCCCCCGATTTCCATTCCGGCAGACTGTTCTGCCATTTTAAAAGCGATTCACGGAGATTCCGCGTATTCGCAGCCTCATAACGCATGTTCCGGGCGGGTAGAAGCACCCTGCCCTAAGACACATGCGCGCACTCGGACGGGACGACGCCCCATCCACTCAATTGTTACCGGTACGGCGCATCCATTGCGATGTTCCGTGCCAGCTCGCGTTCCCAGCGGTCGCCATTGGCGAGCAGCCGGTCCTTGTCATAATAAAGCTCTTCACGGGTTTCCGTGGCGAACTCGAAATTCGGGCCTTCGACGATGGCATCCACCGGGCAGGCTTCCTGGCAGAAGCCGCAATAGATGCACTTCACCATGTCAATGTCATAACGCACCGTGCGGCGCGTTCCGTCATTGCGGCGCGGACCGGCTTCGATGGTGATGGCCTGCGCCGGGCAGATCGCTTCGCAGAGCTTGCAGGCAATGCAGCGTTCTTCGCCGTTGGGATAGCGGCGCAGGGCATGTTCACCGCGGAAGCGCGGGCTGAGCGGTCCCTTTTCGTAGGGGTAGTTCAGCGTCGCCTTCGGCGCGAAGAACTGGCGCATCGACAGGAAGAAGGCGCCGACGAACTCCGCCAGTAGGAGCGATTTAGCAGCTTGTGCGAGTTGTGCCATGCTGATTCTCCTTACGGTGTCAGGCCGGTGATTTTAAGAAATGCCGCGGTGGCGATGACCATGAAGAGCGAGATCGGCAGGAACACCTTCCAGCCCAGACGCATCAACTGGTCGTAGCGGTAGCGCGGAACGAATGCCTTCACCATGGCGAACATGAAGAAGACGAAGAAAAGCTTGAGCATGAACCAGATGATGCCGGGTACCCAGTTCAGGAACCAGACGTCAACCGGTGGGAGCCAGCCGCCGAGGAACAGGATCGTGGTCAATGCGCACATCAGGGTGATGGCGACATATTCACCAAGGAAGAACAGCAGGAACGCGGTCGACGAATACTCGATCATGTGACCGGCTACGAGTTCCGATTCCGCTTCGACCAGATCGAAAGGCGGGCGGTTGGTCTCGGCCAGCGCCGAGATGAAGAAAATGACGAACATCGGGAACAGGCCGAGCCAATGCCAGTCAAGGAAGGTATTGGGCAGGCCGACCATGGTGCCGAGACCGGTCTTCTGCGACAAGACGATATCCGTGAGGTTCAGCGAACCGACAGTGAGCAGAACGGTGACGATGACGAAACCGATGGAGACTTCGTAGGACACCATCTGCGCGGCGGAGCGGAGCGCACCGAGGAACGGGTACTTCGAGTTCGATGCCCAGCCGGCCATGATGACGCCGTAGACTTCGAGCGAGGAAATGGCGAGCACATAGAGAATGCCGACATTGACGTTGGCAATCGCCCAGCCCTCATTGACCGGAATCACCGCCCAGGCCGCCATGGCCAGCACCGAAGACACCAGCGGGGCCAGAAGGAAAATGCCCTTGTTGGCGCCGGATGGAATGATCGGTTCCTTGACCACGAACTTCAGAAGGTCGGCGAAGGATTGCAACAGGCCGAACGGTCCAACGACGTTCGGGCCACGGCGCAACTGAACTGCCGCCCAGATCTTGCGATCCGCGTAAAGCAGGTAGGCGATGATCAGCAGCATCACCACGAGCATCAGCACTGATTTTCCGAGGATAATCAGCAGCGGCAGGATGTAGGTTGCGAAAATATCTTCCATATCAGTCTCTTCCCCGCCTACTCGGCCGCCTGCTTGAAGCCGCCCTTGGCCAGCGCGGAACATTCAGCCATGACGGCTGAGGCGCGGGCGATCGGGTTGGTCAAGTAGAAGTCTTGGACCGGCGATACGAAGGCCGTCTTGTCAACGGTGCCCGACGCATTGGCCAGTTTCTTGATGTCGGCAGCATCACCGGCCTGGATGGCGTCGACGACGGCCAGGTGCGGGTATTCTGCATAAAGTTTTGCACGCAGGGCGGCAAGCGAGTCGAATGGCAGCTTCTTGCCGAGCACATCGGACAGTGCGCGCAGGATCGCCCAGTCTTCCTTGGCATTGCCCGGCGCAAAGGCGGCGCGGTTGGTCATCTGCACACGGCCTTCGGTGTTGACGAAGGTGCCGGACTTTTCCGTATAGGTCGCGCCCGGCAGGATCACGTCGGCATTGTGCGCGCCCTGATCGCCATGGGTGCCAATATAGACGGTGAAGGCACCGCCCTTGCCGGCCCAGTTCAGTTCGTCGGCGCCGAGCAGGAACAGCACGTCGAGTGCCCCCTGCATCTGCGCGACCGACTTGCCGCCTTCGCCCGGCACGAAACCGATATCGAGTGCACCGACACGGCTTGCAGCCGTATGAATGACGCCGAAACCGTTCCAGTCATCGGCAAGCGCGCCGGTATCCGCAGCAATCTTGGCAGCGAGACCGAGAACCGCATTGCCATCCGCACGGCTGAGCGCGCCCTGCCCGATGATGATAATCGGCTTCTTGGCCTTCTTCAGCACCGCATGGAATTTCAGCGAGCCATTGGCAAGTTCCGCCAACGTGTCCGCACCGGCGCCGAGATATTCGTAGTTGAAACGCAGGTCGGCCTGTTCGCCGATCAGCGCAATCGGAATTCCGGCAGCGCGCCAGCGCTTGCGCAGGCGGGCATTGAGCAGCGACGCTTCAAAGCGCGGATTGGAACCGATGATCAGTACCGCGTCAGCGTCTTCGATACCGTCAATGCTCGGATTGAAGATATAGGAGGCGCGGCCATTGGCCGTGTTCAGGACCGTTCCGTCCTGACGTCCGTCGATATTGGCGGAGCCGAGCGATGTGACGAGCTGCTTGAGCGCATACATTTCTTCGACGCTGGCCAGATCGCCGGCAATCGCCCCGATCCGGTCGCCGGTCGTCTTGGCAACGGCAGCCTTGATCGCCTCGAACGCTTCCGGCCAGCTTGCCGGAACCAGACGGCCATCCCGACGCACATAGGGGCGGTCGAGGCGCTGGGTGCGCAGGCCATCCCAGATGAAGCGGGTCTTGTCGGAAATCCATTCCTCGTTCACCGCCTCGTTGACGCGCGGAAGAACGCGCATCACTTCGCGGCCGCGGGTATCGACGCGGATCGACGAGCCGACGGCATCCATCACGTCGATGGATTCAGTCTTGGTCAATTCCCACGGACGGGCCTGGAAGGCGTAGGGCTTGGATGTCAGCGCACCGACCGGGCAAAGATCGATCACATTGCCCTGCAGCTCCGATGTCATCGCCTGCTCGAGATAGGTGGTGATTTCGGCATCTTCGCCGCGGCCGATCAGGCCGAGCTCGGAAATACCGGCCACTTCGGTGGTGAAGCGGACGCAGCGCGTGCAGTGAATGCAGCGCGTCATGACCGTCTTGACGAGCGGTCCGATATATTTGTCTTCAACGGCGCGCTTGTTTTCCTTGTAGCGCGAGGAATCCACGCCAAAGACCATCGCCTGATCCTGCAGGTCGCACTCGCCGCCCTGATCGCAGATCGGGCAATCCAGGGGATGGTTGATCAGCAGGAATTCCATCACGCCTTCGCGGGCCTTCTTGACCATCGGCGTGTTGGTGAAAATCTCCGGAGTCTCGCCGTTCGGGCCCGGACGCAGGTCGCGTACGCCCATGGCGCAGGACGCGGCAGGCTTGGGCGGTCCGCCCTTCACTTCAATCAAGCACATGCGGCAATTGCCGGCGATCGACAAACGCTCATGGAAACAGAATCGCGGCACCTCGGCACCCGCCGTTTCCGCAGCCTGCAGAAGCGTGTAGTGATCCGGTACTTCGATTTCCCTACCGTCGACTTTGATCTTTGCCATCGTCTGTCCAACCTCGCGGAACATTCCGCATTTTCATTTGGCATTCCCGCGAAACCGCTGAAATACCTTCAATTGCTCCATGCCGGTCCAGGCCAGCATGGCTTTATTCGGGCTTCCCCCCCGCCAAGACAGCGGATTGTTTGACCCACTCATCCCGCACGATACGCCCGCCGAATTTCAGATGATCATCGACCCAGGCAATCTCCTGGGGTGACCATGCTGCAATCTGCGCATGGGTGTAGATGCCAAGACCGTTCAAGACCTGCTCCAGCTTCGGGCCAACGCCCGAAATCCGCTTCAGGTCATCCGGCAAGGCCGGCTTTGCGATTGCCGCCGGTTTCGACGGCCCCGTTGAAACCACCGCCAGCTTGGCTTCTTTGCCGGCAACCACCTTTGGTGCGGTTACTGTCGCCTTGTTACGTATGATCGTCTTTAACTCAGCAACATCGGGCGCCTGCTTTGCCGCGGCCGCCGGCGACCTGTCCAGCGGCTTCAGCTTCGTGTTGGCATCAAGCATACCGGCAAGAGCACCGGCCCACAGCCCCCACATCTGACTGGCGATGCCGAGACCCACAACAGACGCCGCCGCCATCGCGCCCATCGGCGGTGTCAGCAGATTGGCAGCCGGAACGACCTGCTTCGGCATCACCGCCGACCAGTCCGCACCCGATCGCTTGTCTGTTCCGGTATCCGGCATGGCCCTTCAACCCTACTCTGCTGCGACAAGCACGGGGCTTGCCGCAGAAGCGTTGCGTGTAAACTCATCGATACGGCGTTCGATTTCCGGACGGAAATGCCGGATCAGACCCTGTACCGGCCATGCCGCCGCGTCGCCGAGCGCGCAGATGGTGTGGCCTTCGATCTGCTTGGTCACGTCGAGCAGCATGTCGATCTCGCGCTTCTGCGCATTGCCAACCGCCATGCGTTCCATGACGCGCCACATCCAGCCGGTGCCTTCGCGGCATGGCGTGCACTGGCCGCAGCTCTCGTGCTTGAAGAAGTAGGACAGGCGCGCAATGGCGCGAACAATATCCGTGGACTTGTCCATGACGATCGCCGCCGCCGTACCGAAGGACGACTTCACGTTGCGCAACCCATCGAAATCCATCGGGCAATCGATGATATCGGCAGCCGGAACGACCGGGCAGGATGCGCCGCCGGGAATAACCGCCAGCAGATTGTCCCAGCCGCCGCGAACACCGCCCGCATGCTTGTCGACCAGTTCGCGGAAGGTGATGCCCATGGCTTCCTCGACCGTGCATGGACGGTTGACGTGACCGGAGATCATGAACAGCTTGGTGCCGACATTGTTCGGACGGCCGATACCGGAGAACCATGCAGCGCCGCGGCGCAGGATGGTCGGGGCAACGGCAACCGATTCAACATTGTTGACGGTGGTCGGGCAGCCATAAAGGCCCATATTGGCCGGGAATGGCGGCTTCAGGCGCGGCTGGCCCTTCTTGCCTTCAAGGCTTTCCAGCAATGCGGTTTCTTCGCCGCAGATATAGGCGCCGGCGCCGTGATGGACGTAGATGTCGTAGTCCCAGCCGTTCTTGTTGTTCTTGCCGAGCAGCTTGGCGTCATAGCATTCGTCAATGGCGGCCTGCAGCGCTTCACGCTCGCGGATATATTCGCCGCGCACATAGATGTAGCAGGTGTTGGCGCCCATGGCGAAACCGGCAATCAGGCAGCCTTCGATCAGCGTATGCGGATCGTGGCGCATGATATCGCGGTCCTTGCAGGTGCCCGGCTCGGATTCGTCGGCATTGATAACGAGATAATGCGGGCGGCCGTCGCTTTCCTTGGGCATGAAGGACCACTTCAGACCCGTCGGGAAGCCGGCGCCGCCGCGGCCGCGCAGGCCGGAGGCTTTCATCTCGTTGATGATCCAGTCACGGCCCTTGGCGATGATCCCTGCGGTGCCATCCCAGCAGCCGCGTGACATCGCACCCTTCAACGATTTGTCGAAAAGGCCGTAAATATTGGTGAAGATGCGGTCTTTGTCAGCGAGCATATCGCACCCGTCCTACTCTCTTCGTCCATTCTCCAGCGAAAACGCACATCGTTTCCGCCAATGATCTTATCTCGGCTTCTTGCCGAAAACCTTGATGTACTCGGCTTCGCCGCCCTTGGCCAAGGCCTTGGCTTGCTTGACCCAGTCGTCGCGTTCGATACGGCCCTTGAAGTTGAGGTAACCGTCAACCCATTCGCGCTCAGCCTTTTTCCAGCTGGCGACCTGGGCAAATGTATAGATGCCGAGTTCATGCAGGATGCCTGCAATCTTCGGGCCGACGCCGGAAATCAGTTCGAGATCATCCACGACAGCTGGCTTGTCGATCGCGGCCGGACGGTTCTTGTCCTCGAGTGATACGGCCTTTGCCGGTGCTTCGTCCTGCTTTGCCGCACTGGCGGCCGGAACAGCAGCAGCATCGGCAGCCTTTGCCGCACGCTTCGGCTTGGCTGCGCCATTGCCTTCGATCAGCGTCGTTGCGCCGCCCTCAGGGGCGGAGAAATAACGGTCGATCTGCGGGCCGGGCGTGATTGTATCGCCCTTGCCGGCTTCGAAAGCATCGATGATTTCCTCGAGGCGTTCGGGCGTCAGATCCTCATAGGTATCCTTGAACACCATGATCATCGGCGCGTTGACGCAGGCACCGAGGCATTCCACCTCTTCCCACGACAAAGTGCCGGATTCGTTGGTGTGGAACGGCTCACGATGGATGCGGTGCTGGCAGACCTTCTTCAGGTCTTCCGCGCCGCGCAGCATGCAGGGCGTAGTGCCGCAAACCTGGATATGGGCACGGGTTCCGACCGGCTTCAGCTGGAACTGCGTATAGAATGTCGCCACTTCGAGAACGCGGATCAGCGGCATGTCGAGCATGACGGCAACATGCTCGATGGCAGCCTTGGTGACCCAGCCATCCTGTTCCTGCGCGCGCATCAGCAGCGGAATGACTGCGGACTGTTCACGGCCCTTGGGATACTTCTTGATGGTCTGCTTGGCCCAGGCAGTGTTTTCGCGATTGAACGCGAAGGCTGCTGGTTGGACGCTATCTTCTGCAAGACGACGGACGGACATTAGCGATCAACCTCACCAAATACGATATCGAGCGAGCCGAGGACAGCGGAGACGTCGGCCAGCATGTGACCACGGCACAGGAAGTCCATGGCCTGGAGATGGGCAAAGCCCGGGGCGCGCAGCTTGACGCGGTATGGCTTGTTGGAGCCATCGGAAACAAGGAACACGCCGAATTCGCCCTTGGGCGCTTCAACGGCAGCATAAACCTCACCGGCAGGCACGTGATAACCTTCAGTGTAAAGCTTGAAGTGATGGATCAGCGCTTCCATCGACCGCTTCATCTCGCCGCGCTTCGGCGGAACGATCTTGGCGGACATGTTGGAAACGGGCCCTACCCGCTCCTTGCCCAGCAGGAGATCGACGCACTGGCGCATGATGCGCACCGACTGGCGCATTTCTTCCATGCGGATGAGATAACGGTCGTAGCAATCGCCGTTCTTGCCGATCGGAATATCGAATTCCATCTCGGAATAGCATTCATAGGGCTGCGACTTGCGCAGGTCCCAGGCAGCACCCGAGCCGCGCACCATGACGCCGGAGAAACCCCATGCCCATGCGTCTTCCAGCTTCACGACGCCGATATCGACGTTACGCTGCTTGAAAATGCGGTTCGGGGTGATCAGGTCGTCGAGATTCTTGACGGTCTGCAGGAACGGATCGCACCACTTGCCGATATCCTCGATGAGTCTGTCGGGGAGATCCTGATGCACACCGCCGGGACGGAAATAGGCCGCATGCATACGGGCACCGCAGGCGCGCTCGTAGAACACCATCAGCTTTTCGCGCTCTTCGAAGCCCCAGAGCGGCGGCGTCAGGGCACCGACGTCCATGGCCTGCGTGGTCACGTTGAGCAGATGCGACAGGATACGGCCGATTTCCGAGAACAGAACACGGATCAGCTGGCCGCGCTTGGGCACCTCAATGCCGAGCAGGCGCTCGACGGCCAGCGCATAGGCATGCTCCTGGTTCATCGGCGCCACATAGTCGAGGCGGTCGAGATAGGGCACGGCCTGCAGATAGGTCTTGGCTTCCATCAACTTCTCGGTGCCGCGATGCAGCAGCCCGATATGCGGGTCAACGCGCGCGACCACCTCACCGTCCAGTTCAAGCACAAGGCGCAAAACGCCGTGCGCCGCAGGATGTTGCGGGCCGAAGTTAATGTTAAAGTTGCGGACGCTGTGTTCAGTCATATTTCGCTTCCTGGCGTCTTACACGTCTGTATTCGCACGCATTCAATTCGCTTTGGCCTTCTCATCACCCGGCAGCACATAATCCGTGCCTTCCCAGGGTGACTGGAAGTCGAAATTGCGGAATTCCTGCCGCAGTTCGACAGGTTCATATACGACGCGCTTGACCTCGTCGTCATAACGGACTTCGACGAAGCCTGTCAGCGGGAAATCCTTACGCAGCGGATGGCCGTCAAAACCGTAGTCGGTCAGGATGCGGCGCAGATCCGGATGACCGGAGAACAGCACGCCATAGAGATCGTAGGTCTCGCGCTCATACCAGTCGGCACCGGGATAGACCGGCGTGGCGGAAGGCACGGGTGTATCTTCGTCCGTGGCAACCTTGATGCGGATGCGCAGATTCTGGCGCGGCGACAGAAGATGATAGACCACGTCAAAGCGATGCGAGCGGTAGGGATAATCCACGCCGCTGATATCGATCAGCGAAATGAACTGGCACTGCACGTCGTCACGCAGGAAGGTCAGAACATCCAGCAGTTTTGCCGTGTCGACTTCAACACTCAGATCGCCATAGGCCAGGGCCACCGAATTCAGCGACGCACCCAGCTTTTCCTGGAGGTAGCTGGAGAGTTCATTCAATGCTTCTTCAAACATCGCCCTCTCCTATCGCTCGATCGTGCCGGTGCGGCGGATTTTCTTCTGCAGCATCAGAACACCATAGAGCAGCGCTTCGGCCGTGGGCGGGCAGCCCGGCACATAGATATCCACCGGCACGACGCGGTCGCAACCACGCACCACCGAATAGGAATAGTGATAATACCCACCGCCATTGGCGCAGGAGCCCATCGAGATGACGTAGCGTGGCTCAGGCATCTGGTCATAGACCTTGCGCAGCGCCGGAGCCATCTTGTTGGTCAGCGTGCCGGCAACGATCATCACGTCGGACTGACGCGGTGACGCGCGCGGGGCGAAGCCGAACCGCTCGCCGTCATAGCGCGGCATGGAGGTGTGCATCATTTCGACCGCGCAGCAGGCAAGGCCGAAGGTCATCCACATCAGCGAACCGGTGCGCGCCCAGGTGACCAGCGCATCGGCGGAGGTTACGAGAAATCCCTTGTCGGCGAGCTCATTGTTGATCTCACCGAAAAACGCATCATCGGAACCGATCGGCTTGCCCGTACCGGGATCAAGAATGCCTTTGGGTTTCGGTGCCACGAGGGTGGTTTGGCTAGCGGTCAATCCCATTCCAGCGCTCCCTTTTTCCACTCATAGATAAAGCCGATTGTCAGAACGCCGAGGAAGATCATCATCGACCAGAAACCGAACCAGCCGATCTTGCTGAAGGCCACGGCCCACGGAAACAGGAAGGCAACTTCCAGATCGAAGATGATGAACAGAATCGAGACAAGATAGAAGCGGACATCAAATTTCATGCGGGCATCATCGAATGCGTTGAAGCCGCACTCATAGGCCGACAATTTTTCCGGGTCTGGCGACTTGTATGCGACCAGAAAAGGCGCAACCAACAGTGCCAAACCGATTACCAGCGCTACCCCGATGAAGATAACGATGGGCAGGTAGGAACTTAAAAGCTCGTTCATGATCCGACTTTTTCCGCCTTGTGAACTCAGGCTGACAAGAATGCCATGTTATGCACATGACTGCCACCAATACGCGACAGACCGCACCAGCTTTGACACCGGTACGATGCGGCGAGGGTTAGCGCGTTAGCGCCATGCGCGCAAGTGCAACAATCGCCCCAATACCACCGGTTTTTTGTCACCATTTCGTGACGCATATCCATAAAAAGCCGCGAATTTCGCAGTTTTAAGCCAGTTTGGCCCGCAAAACACAGCTGAATCACTCTTTAGAATGATATTAATGTGCCTTGCCGGCCTGTTTGTCCGCGACGTGGTATTCAGAACTGCGACATTCGGTCCTATAAACGATTTAGGACAAAATGCAGATATGCCGCGCGCGTGGAAACAGCACGCGCGCCAGGGCGCGAATGCTGTTGTGCAGAGTCTGGGAAAGAGGGGCGCTTAGAGACCCGCGAGAGGCTCCAGACTGAGCCTTTCCCCCTCTTCGGATAGATATTGCTTCTTCTGCGCCCTGCGGTCGAGCAGCAGCGACCAGACGGCCACGCCAAGACCGAGCAAGGCCAGCGCCGATCCCACGAAGGGCAGGTTCTGATAGGACACGCCCCAGGTGAGCGCCGCGCCGCCAACCCAGGCACCGGCGGCATTGCCCGCGTTGAATGCGCCCTGGTTGAGCGTGGCCGCCAGATTGGGCGCTTCGCTCGCGGTTTCGACCACCCGCATCTGCAACGGCGGAACGATGACGAAGGTCAGCATGCCCCACAGGAACACCACGGCGATTGCCGCTGCCGCCGTGCCGCTGACTTCCGCCAGCAGGGCATGGGTGAACACCACGGTGACCAGGGTACCGATAACAGTGGGCATCAGCTTCCAGTCGGCAAGCTTGCCGCCGATGACATTACCCACGGTCATCCCAGCTCCGAACAGCAGCAGAACCCAGGTCACCGCCGCCGTCGACAGGCCGGACACATCGGTGAGGATCGGCTTGATGTAGGTAAAGACGGCAAACAGGCTGCCGGAGGCGAGCGCCGAGATCAGCATGGCAAGCCAGACCTGCAGTTTGCCGAGAACCTTGATCTCGTTGAGAATGCCGCCGCCCTTCTCTTCTTCACCGGCCGCGGGAACCAGCAGCGCGATGGCGATGACCGCGGCGACACCGATGGCGACGACCGCATAGAAGGTCGAGCGCCAGCCATAGAGCTCGCCGAGGGCGGTACCGGCGGGCACGCCGAGAATATTGGCAAGTGTCAGCCCGGCAAACATCAGCGCGATGGCGCTGGCGCGCTTGTGGCGCGGCACCAGGCTGGCGGCCACCACCGACCCGATGCCGAAGAAAGCACCGTGCCCGAAGGCCGTGACGACGCGGGCGATCATCAGCATCCAGTAATTGGGGGCAATGGCGCAGAACAGATTGCCGACGACGAAGAGCATCGCAAGACCAATGAGCACGGGTTTGCGCGGCAGGGATGCCGTGGCAATGGCGATGATGGGTGCACCGATGACGACGCCAAGGGCGTAGCCGGTCACCAGCAGGCCTGCATGGGGGATGGTGACACGCAGGTCGGCCGCGACTTCCGGCAACAGACCCATGATCACGAATTCGGTGGTGCCGATGCAGAAGGAGGCAATGGCAAGAGCGAGAATCGGCAAGGGCATGGGCGGCAACCATCGGAGCTGGAGTAAGGAATCATGCTGCCTAGTCCACAAGGGTTTCACAACTGATTTTTGTGCAACGCAGCAATGCATTTATGCGGGGCGATTCATCCCGGCGGCGAATCGTATCCACGGGTTGAAAACAGCGGAAAAGATTCGCCGTCCGCATACCAGCGGAAAAACAGACAGGACTGATTTTCCTAAGCCGCATCAGAAACCGGCAGGCGCCAGAGGGGCGAACCGGAGAGCGGCAGGCAGTGGACCGTGGGAACATTCGGGAGAGAAGAGATGCAAGCGTGCGGGGCACCACTTTCCGTAATATCAAGCATTTACATCAATTGCTTGAGAGGGAAAGTGGCGCGAGTGACGGGGCTCGAACCCGCGACCTCCGGCGTGACAGGCCGGCACTCTAACCAACTGAGCTACACCCGCGCACTTTGCAAACCAGAAATTCATCTGGTGTGAGCGGTCGTTTAAGGGGTTCGCGGGGGAGTGTCAAGCACTAGTCGACAGGAAAAATGCGATTGTGAAAAACTCTTCGAACAAATCATAAAAGTGTCTCATACCCTCTTGCCAATATCGCACGAAACGCCTAAACGCTCCCCACACACCCTTTGTGAGGGGGCGATTAGCTCAGTTGGTAGAGCGCTTCGTTTACACCGAAGATGTCGGGAGTTCGAGTCTCTCATCGCCCACCATTCCCCAGCGGAATATTTTCTTCCCTTTCTTCAAGCCGAGATAACTGGTCTGTTCACGTCGCAGCCGACATGCGTGCGCGGTTGGGATTCGCCAGTTGCGGATTTTTCCAGCCCGCAGTGAGCAGCGGCAATATTTTATCCTTTGCGCCGGCGATTTTCTGCGGCAACAATGTTCTCCTCCTTCCAAGAGCAAACCAGAAAACGGGAACATCACATGCCAAACAACCGTGCAGCACGAATCGCACTCCTTTCATTCGCCACGCTTTACCCTGCCCTTGCCCATGCGCATGTCGGCGTGGGTGATACCAGCGGCTTTACCCATGGCTTCGCCCACCCCATCTCCGGCCTCGATCACGTCCTGGCGATGATTCTCGTCGGCATCCTTGCCTTCCAGCTGGGCGGACGCGCCCTGTGGCTCGTTCCGGCAGCATTTGTCGGGATGATGGCCGCTGGCGGCGCGCTCGGCGCTGCCGGAGTAAGCCTGCCCTTCGTCGAACTCGCAATCGCGCTCTCGGTGATTGTGCTCGGAGCGGCGGTGGCCTTTGAGATTCAGGCGCCGGTGGCCATTGCAACCGCCCTCGTCGGCCTCTTCGCCATTTTCCATGGCTACGCCCATGGCGCGGAAATGCCGGAAAGCGCCGGCGGCCTCGCCTATGCGGGCGGCTTCATGGCTGCCACTGCCCTGCTCCACGTCGCCGGTATCGGCATCGGCTTTGCCATCGGCGGAATCAGCCAGCGCGCCGGCCCCAGCGCGGTGCGAATCATTGGCGGCCTGGCGGCGCTCGCGGGCGTCGGCATCCTGACAGGCGCGCTCTAAACAACTGGAATGCCGAATCAAAAAGCCGGGCAATTGCTTGCCCGGCTTTTTGATTGTTTATTTCCGATGGCGTCAGTGCGCGATCTGCGCCGAAGCATCATCCTCGACCACGGCGGCGGCAGGCACGTTGACCGGCTCCGTCCACTCGATCGGCTCCGGCTGACGCACGAGCGCATGCTTGATCACTTCCCCGGCACGCGATACCGGGATGATCTCAAGGCCGTTCTTCACATTGTCCGGAATTTCCGCCAGATCCTTGGCGTTTTCTTCCGGGATCAGAACCGTCTTGATGCCACCGCGCAGGGCGGCAAGCAGCTTCTCTTTCAGGCCGCCAATCGGCAGGACCCGTCCGCGCAGCGTGATCTCGCCGGTCATGGCGATATCCTTGCGCACCGGAATACCGGTCAGGATCGAGACAATGGCTGTCACCATCGCGATACCGGCCGACGGACCGTCCTTCGGTGTCGCGCCTTCCGGCACGTGCACGTGGATGTCCCTGCGGTCGAACAGCGGCGGCTCGACGCCGAAATCGATGGCTCTGGAGCGGACATAGGATGCCGCTGCGGAAATCGATTCCTTCATCACGTCGCGCAGGTTGCCCGTGACGGTCATGCGGCCCTTGCCGGGCATCATGACGCCTTCAATGGTCAGCAGTTCGCCGCCCACCTCAGTCCAGGCAAGACCTGTGACAACGCCAACCTGATCTTCACCGTCGATCTGGCCGAAGCGGAACTTCTGCACGCCGAGATAGTCGTTGATGTTGGTCTCGGTGACCTTCACCGTCTTCTTGGTCTTCGACTTCAGAATTTCCGTCACTGCCTTGCGGGCAAGCTTCATCAGTTCACGTTCGAGACTGCGCACGCCGGCTTCCCGCGTGTAATCGCGGACGATGGCACGGATCGCGCCTTCCGATACGGAAAACTCCTTCGGCTGCAACGCATGGTCGCGGATGGCCTTGGGCAGGAGGTGCCGCTTGGCGATCTCGACCTTCTCGTCTTCCGTGTAACCGGCAATACGGATGATCTCCATACGGTCCATCAGAGGACCCGGTATGTTCAGCGTATTGGCGGTCGTCACGAACATCACGTTCGAGAGGTCATATTCGACCTCGAGATAGTGATCCATGAAGGTTGAGTTCTGTTCCGGATCGAGCACCTCGAGCAGAGCCGAAGACGGATCACCGCGGAAATCCTGGCCCATCTTGTCGATTTCATCGAGCAGGAAGAGCGGATTGGACTTCTTTGCCTTCTTCATCGACTGGATGACCTTGCCGGGCATCGAACCGATATAGGTGCGGCGGTGACCGCGGATTTCAGCCTCGTCACGCACGCCGCCAAGCGACATGCGGACATATTCACGGCCGGTTGCCTTGGCGATCGAGCGGGCCAGCGAGGTCTTGCCGACGCCGGGAGGACCAACGAGGCACAGGATCGGACCTTTGATCTTGGTCGACCGTGACTGCACGGCGAGATATTCCACGATCCGGTCTTTCACCTTGTCGAGGCCGTAATGTTCGGCATCCAGGATCTCGTCGGCGAGGTTCAGGTCGTTCTTCACCTTCGACTTCTTGCCCCACGGAATGGTGAGCAGCCAGTCGAGATAGTTGCGGACAACCGTCGCTTCGGCGGACATCGGGCTCATCTGGCGAAGCTTCTTCAGCTCCTGATTGGCCTTTTCGCGCGCTTCCTTGGAGAACTTCGTCTTCTTGATGCGCTCTTCCAGCTCGGCTGCCTCGTCACGGCCGTCTTCGCCGTCGCCGAGTTCCTTCTGGATCGCCTTCATCTGTTCATTGAGGTAGTACTCGCGCTGGGTCTTCTCCATCTGGCGCTTGACGCGCGAACGGATACGCTTTTCCACCTGAAGAACGGAAATTTCCGACTCCATGAACGACATGGCCTTTTCCAGCCGTGCACGCACGGACAGTATCGACAGCATGTCCTGCTTCTCGGGAATCTTGATCGCAAGATGCGAGGCGACCGTATCGGCCAGCTTCGAGTAGTCCTCGATCTGTCCGGCAGCGCCAACGACCTCTGGCGAAATCTTCTTGTTCAGCTTCACGTAGTTTTCAAAGTCCGACACGACGGAGCGGGCCAGGGCTTCGATTTCAACCGCGTCTTCGGCGGGTTCCGACAGCGTCGTGGCATTGGCTTCGTGGTAATCCTCGCGGTCGCTGAAACTGGTGATTTCAGCGCGGGCAATACCTTCGACCAGAACCTTGACCGTACCATCCGGCAGTTTCAGCAACTGCAGGACATTGGCAATGGTGCCGATGCTGTAGATGGCATCCGCCTGCGGATCATCATCCGCAGCGTTCTTCTGTGTGGCAAGCAGGATTTGCTTGTCGACGCCCATCACTTCCTCGAGTGCGCGAATGGATTTTTCGCGACCGACAAAGAGCGGAACGATCATGTGTGGGAAGACAACGATATCGCGCAATGGCAAAACGGCATAAAGCCCGCTTTCTCCACCCGCCAGTGTCTTCTTGCTTGCAACCGTCATTTCATGTCCTTTCTCAGGCCAATCGGCCTAGATCGCCACATCCGGGTACCCTTTGGTTGCATGATCTTTTCCAAAATCGGGATCCATTTTGGGGATCATGCGAAGAGCGGCATACGACCGGCTGTGCAGCTTAACCTTTACTTGGAGTGGCGGGGCTCCGGTTTCAAGCGCCCCGGTTTCAAGCTCGGTCACAGAATCGTAATCTATCCTGCTCCTACCAAACTCCAAGCGCAATCTTTTGCGATGCAGCACACCGCTGAAGAGGATGATTTTCGTGGAAATCATCTGTCGACGGGGGCGATACTGCCCGGCCTACACTGTATTACCGACGCTGCTTTGCAAAAATTGTGCGCCCCGCATGGTTAATCAACCGTAAATATTGTTTCGTGGCACAATTAAGACCCGCAACAAATGCCAGGGTCAAAATGCAAAAGGCCCCGCTGACGCGGAGCCCTGCTTTCCAGACACTGGTTCGGCGCCTTACGCCGAAACATTGCCCTTTTCTTCCTTGCGTTCGGCATAGATGTAGAGCGGGCGCGAATTGCCCTCGACCACATCGCCGGAGATCACGACTTCCTGAACGCCGTCGAGCGTCGGCAGTTCATACATCGTGTCGAGCAGGATCTTTTCCATGATCGAACGCAGCCCGCGTGCACCGGTCTTGCGGGCAATGGCCTTGAGGGCGATTGCCTTCAGCGCATCCTCATGGAACGTCAGCTCGACGTTTTCCATGTCGAACAGGCGCTGGTACTGCTTGACCAGGGCGTTCTTCGGTTCCGACAGAATCTGCACCAGGGCAGCTTCGTCGAGATCCTCGAGCGTGGCGATGACAGGCAGACGGCCGACAAATTCGGGGATAAGGCCGAATTTCAAGAGGTCTTCCGGCTCAAGCTCGCGGAAGATTGCGCCGACACGACGCTCGTCCGGGCTCTTGACCGCTGCGCTGAAACCGATGGACGTCTTCTCGCCGCGTGCCGAGATGATCTTGTCAAGACCGGCAAAGGCACCGCCACAGATGAACAGGATGTTGGTCGTGTCCACCTGCAGGAATTCCTGCTGCGGATGCTTGCGCCCGCCCTGCGGCGGAACGGAAGCGACCGTGCCTTCCATGATCTTCAGCAGCGCCTGCTGCACGCCCTCACCCGACACGTCACGGGTGATCGACGGGTTGTCGGACTTGCGGCTGATCTTGTCGACTTCGTCGATATAGACGATGCCGCGCTGGGCCCGCTCGACATTGTAGTCGGCCGACTGGAGCAGCTTGAGAATGATGTTCTCGACATCCTCACCGACATAACCGGCTTCCGTCAGCGTCGTCGCGTCTGCCATTGTGAACGGCACGTCGATGATGCGGGCGAGCGATTGCGCCAGATAGGTTTTGCCGCAACCGGTTGGACCAACGAGAAGGATGTTGGACTTCGCCAGTTCGACTTCATTGTTTTTCGATGCGTGGGCCAACCGCTTGTAGTGGTTGTGCACCGCGACAGAGAGAACACGCTTGGCATGGTTCTGGCCGATGACGTAATCATCGAGCACCGCCATGATTTCCTGCGGCGTCGGAACGCCTTCGCGGGATTTCACCATCGAGGATTTGTTTTCCTCGCGGATGATGTCCATGCACAGCTCGACGCATTCATCGCAGATGAAAACAGTCGGGCCCGCAATCAACTTGCGAACTTCGTGCTGGCTCTTCCCGCAAAACGAGCAATAAAGCGTATTCTTTGAATCACCGCCGCCGTTGCTGACTTTGCTCATTGCAGTTTCCTTTCAGTATCGGCGCCCTGTTTGGCCGGGAACCGTTCACCCCCTTCGGGACTCTGCCCTGCGGGGAATGATTCGAATAGTAATTCGAAGAATAGGCTTCCTCTACTCACCAATCACTTAACGTAGCGTCTGTTGGCCTGCATGCAAGCCGGATGTGTGGCAAAAAGTCCGCATCCGGGTCAAAAAAAGTTCATTCTCGACCCGGTGCGGCCATTTAGCCGGTTACTTTGCATCCCCTTCGATGATCGCACGGGATTCAAGCACCTTGTCGATAAGACCGAACTCGAGTGATTCCTGTGCCGTCATGAAGTGGTCGCGGTCGAGAGTCTTCTCGATTGTCTCATAGTCGCGGCCCGTGTGCTTGACGTAGATCTCGTTGAGGCGACGCTTCATTTTGATGATGTCCTGGGCATGGCGCTCGATGTCCGATGCCTGGCCCTGGAAACCGCCGGATGGCTGGTGCAACATGATGCGGGCGTTGGGCAGCACGAAGCGCATGTCCTTTTCACCGGCTGTCAGCAGCAGCGAGCCCATCGACGCGGCCTGACCGAAGCACAGGGTCGAGACGGCCGGACGGATGAACTGCATGGTGTCGTAGATTGCCATGCCCGACGTGACGACACCGCCGGGCGAATTGATGTAGAGGTTGATCTCTTTCTTCGGATTTTCCGATTCAAGGAACAGAAGCTGGGCGCAGATCAGCGTCGCCATGCCGTCCTCGATGGGTCCGGTAATGAAAATGATGCGTTCTTTCAGCAGGCGCGAGAAAATATCATAGGCCCGCTCGCCCCGGTTGGTCTGCTCGACGACCATGGGTACGAGGTTCATTGCTGTTTCGATTGGATCTCTCATCGGTGGGCCTCAGCGTTTTGGAGAACAAGGGGTTTGAACGCCCCCAAGATTCGTGGATTACACTTTCGATACATAGGGTGTTGCCACCCTGTTCCGCAAGATGTTCTGCCGCCATCCGGTGAGGAGCGCAAGCGCAGAACCGCTTTTTACGCGGCTTCCGCCCGCAACCAGCGCTGCAGCAGCGGCACATCGCCGGTTCCCAGCGTTTGCGCGACCCGCCGCCCGACCGCCGCGCCGAATTTGTACCCATGTCCGGAACAGGCCGAGACGACGAGGCATTTGTCCCGTTCCACGGCGAAAAACCGTTCATCGGCGGTGAAGGTATAGGCGCAGGTGACAACACCGCTCACCCTGTATTCGCCGATCCGCTGCAGCGGCGGGGCGAAGAGATCGCGGATCGCTTCGCCCTCGCCCGGTTCGGCAACGCGGGCAGCGTTGGCATCCGCCGATTTGCGCTTGTGCAGGCCCGAGCCGAATTTCAGGCCGCCGCCGCCGCTGGCCGGGATGATATAACCGTCGGTACGCCCGCCCACATCGAGCACGACGGGAGAATGCTCCCAGGCTGCCTGCAAATCCGCCGGCGGTTCGAGATAGACCACGGCCGTCCGGTAGGTGGTGAGCGAGGAGACGAGATCGGGGAACAGTTTTGTCACCCATGCACCCGCCGGGACGACCACCCTGTCAGCAGCAATGACCGTACCATCGGCCAAGGTCACCGTCCCTGCGGCGCTGTCGACGGCAGTCACTCCGGTGTTTTCCAGAAGCGCGGCGCCGTGCGCGCGCAGCCAGCGCGCCATATCCCCGGCGATCCTGCGGCAATGCAGCGCGCCGCCCTCCGGCGAGAAGAACGCATAGCGGAACGTGCCCGCTTCCAGATAGCCATAGCGCTTTATGGCCTCGGCGGGCTCATAAAGCTCAAGGGGATAGCCGCCCTGCTCAAGCCCCTTGCGGTATTCCTCGGCGTCATCGTCCGCGTCGCGCGATATGCAGATGAAGCCGCGCGGATCGAGATGGCTCGTGCCGATGTCCTGCCACAGCTCGTCCCAGGCCGCATAGGCCTCCGAAATCGCATCAGCGTAACCGCCCGCGGCACCATAGGCGCGGCGGATGATGCGGTGATGATCGCCCGAGGCTGCCAGCGGATTGGGAATCGGCCCCTGCTCGATCAACGTCACCGCATGACCGGCCTTGGTCAGCGACCAGGCGCTGGACAGTCCGGCAATTCCTGCTCCGACGATGGTGATTTTCATGATGGGGTCCTGCTATGACTGCTGAAGGAGGGAGATTCGCATGCAATATGAAACCATTCGCATCGATTGCTCAAACATTTTCGACGTGGAAAGCTTTCATCCTGTGTTTGCCGCGACCTGCGGCTTTCCTTCCTGCAAAGCGGTGACCCGCCTGTTCCCTGCCTTTCCTTCGTCTGACCCACGGTATATCTGATCATGACCCCTGCTACGCCCGCCTCATTCCAGTTCACGCCTGCCACCCGCCATCTGCGGCTCGATCCGCACGACCAGGTCTTCGTGCAGAATCCCTACGGCACCTATGCCGCGCTGCACGCGCAGACATCGGCGTTCTTCTGGGAGGAATACGGCTTCTGGTGTTTCATCGGCTATGACGGCGTCAACAAACTATTGCGCGACCGCCGCTTCGGCCGGGAAAACCGCCACGGCATCGCCGATTCCCAGGGCAACACCGGTGATCGCGCGCATCTGAAGGATTTCGACCACGTCGAAAAATTCTCGATGCTGGAGCTGGAACCGCCCACCCATACCCGGCTGCGCACGCTGGTGAACCGGGCCTTCGTCTCCCGGCAGGTGGAAAGGCTGCGCCCGCGCATCGAGACGCTGGCGCACGCGCTGATCGACCGCTTCGAAGCAAAGGGCAAAGCCGATCTCATCGCCGATTTCGCCACGCCCATTCCTGTCACCGTGATTGCCGAAATGCTCGGGGTGCCGACGGAAGCGGCGCCGCGGCTTCTCGACTGGTCACACCGCATGGTGGCGATGTACATGCACGGCCGCAACCGCCGGTCGGAAGACAGCGCCAACGCCGCCGCTGCCGAGTTCTCCAGCTTCCTCAGGGACTATGCCGGACGGCGGCGCAGCGAACCGGCCGACGATCTTCTCAGCCTGCTGCTGGCGGCCGAGGCGGATGGTGCGAAACTGTCGGAAGATGAACTGATCACCACGGCGATCCTGCTGCTCAATGCCGGGCACGAAGCCACGGTGCACCAGACCGGCAATGCGGTCAAAACCATCGTGGAAAGCGGCCGCAGCGCCGCCGACCTGTTTTGCGATGCGGATTCGACGGCGCGGACCATCGAGGAATGCCTGCGTTTCGACGCGCCGCTGCACATGTTCACGCGCTATGCCTATGAAGAAATCGACCTTGGCGACGGCATTGCGGTGAAGCCCGGCGACCAGATCGGCCTGATGCTCGGCGCGGGCAACCGCGATCCCAACGCCTTTGCCGATGCCGGAGCTTTCCTGCCGGGACGGTCAGACCAGAAAAACCTCTCCTTCGGCGCGGGTATCCATTTCTGCATCGGCGCACCGCTGGCGCGGCTGGAACTGCAGGTCTCGCTCAAAGTGCTGTTCGACCGGCTTCCCGGGCTGCATTTCAAGGAAGCCCCGCGCTTCAAGGATACCTATCATTTCCATGGATTGGAGCGGTTGGAGGTGGAGTGGTAAGCACGAGTTCGCACTCACAACCTGATCACATATTCCTTGCGCGTTGTTTCGATGACTTCCCAGGTGCCGCGAAAGCCGGGGCGCAGCACAAAACTGTCTCCGGCCTGCAAATGCTGCTCCTTGCCGCCCTCTTCCGTGACGATCGAGCGGCCCGAGAGAATGTGGCAGAACTCCCACTCGTCATAGACGATGCGCCATTTGCCCGGCGTTGCTTCCCAGACCCCGGCGTAGAGGCCGCCATCGGCCTCGTCGCAGTTCCAGGTGCGGAACTGCGGATCGCCCGCGATCACCCGATCTGCCGCCGGGGCGCCGTGTTCGGGATCGATGCTGCCGAAATCGATGGTGACGAAATGCGACGATGCCATGGGTCTATCCCGCCTTCGTCAAAGCCTGGTCGAGATCGGAAATCAGATCCTCGACGGTCTCGATACCGATGGACAGTCGCACCACATCCGGCCCCGCACCTGCGGCGATCTTCTGCGCATCGCTCAATTGCCGATGCGTGGTCGATGCGGGATGGATGATCAGGGACTTGGTATCGCCGATATTGGCCAGATGCGAAAACAGCTGCAGGTGCTCGACCAGCTTGACCCCGGCTTCGTAACCGCCCTTCAGCCCGAAGGTGAAAACCGCACCGGCACCGCGCGGCGCATATTTCTGCTGCAGGGCATGATAGGGGTCGTCCGGCAGCCCGGCATAGCTGACCCAGGCAACCTTTGCGTGGCTGGAAAGCCACTGCGCCACCTTCAACGCATTGTCCGCATGGCGCTGCATGCGCAGCGGCAAGGTCTCGATCCCCGTCAGGATCTGGAACGCGTTGAACGGCGACAGCGCCGGCCCGAGATCGCGCAGGCCGAGGACGCGGCAGGCAATGGCAAAGGCAAAATTGCCGAAGGTTTCGTGCAGCACGATGCCGTTGTACTCGCTGCGCGGCTCGGACAGCAGCGGATAGTTGCCCGACTTCGACCAGTCGAACGTGCCGCAATCGACAATCACCCCGCCCATGGAATTGCCATGGCCGCCGAGGAATTTGGTCATGGAATGCACGATGATATCGGCACCATGTTCGATGGGACGGATGAGATAGGGCGACGCCAGCGTGTTGTCGACAATCAGCGGCAGGCCGTGCTTGTGGGCGATGGCAGCGATGGCCTCGATATCGGTGACGATGCCGCCGGGATTGGCAAAGCTCTCGATGAAGATTGCGCGAGTCCGGTCGTCAATCTGCGCTTCGAACGAGGCGAGATCGTCGGGTTCCGCCCAGCGCACATGCCAATCGAAGGACTTGAACGACTGGCCGAACTGATTGATCGAACCGCCATAGAGCTTTCTGGAGGCAATGAAATTGTCGCCGGGCTGCATGAGTGTATGAAACACCAGGAACTGTGCCGCGTGGCCCGATGCAACCGCCAGCGCCGCGGTGCCGCCTTCCAGTGCCGCCACGCGCTCTTCAAGCACCGCATTGGTCGGGTTGGTGATGCGGGTATAGATATTGCCGAAGGCCTTCAGGCCGAACAGCGATGCGGCGTGGTCGGCATCGTCGAAAACAAAGGCCGTCGTCTGGTAGATCGGCGTGGCGCGCGCGCCGGTTGCCGGATCGGGCTGGGCGCCCGCATGTACGGCAAGAGTTTCAATTCCGGGTGCGCGGTGCGCCATGGTTCATCTCCCTGTCATTCCTGATTTTGCTACACGCTATGGGATCGCAGCTTTGCCGCCAACCTATTTTGGCGATCTGAGGCCAAAACTCTGGAAGCCCTGCCGCATCTGCGGTTTTTTCGCCGACAGGATGCGCGAATTGACGCCGCTCCAGCCGATCTCGCCGCACAGCCGCGCATATTCGATCTTCGGGCAGCGATTCATCACCACCTGAATACCCGCCGCTTCGGCCCTGCGTGCCGCTTCGTCGTGGCGAACCGTCAACTGCGTCCAGATGACCTTCGGCAGCGGCGTCAGCGTCAAGACCTCATCGACAATCGCCGGCACGGCCTCGGAGGCGCGGAACACGTCGACCATGTCGATGGCTTCAGGGATATCGGCGAGGCGCGCAAAAACCTTCTGGCCGAGAATGTCCTTGCCCGCCTGTCCCGGATTGACCGGTATGACCCGGTAGCCCTTGTCGATCAGGTACTTCATGACAAAGAAGCTTGGCCGCACCTCATTGGCTGATGCACCCACCATGGCAATGGTTTTGACGGATGAAAGAATGCCGCTGATATAGTCGTCCGGGTAATGATCGTGATCCATGCGCTTATTCGCCCGTCCATTCCGGCTTGCGCTTTTCGATGAAGGCGTTGATGCCTTCCTCCGCATCGTGCGCCAGCATGTTTTCCACCATCACCTGCGCCGTATAGGCATAGGCCTCGGAAAGTCCCATTTCGGCCTGCCGATAAAAGGCTTCCTTGCCTGTTTTGACGGTTAAAGTCGATTTCTCCGCAATGGCTTGCGCGTATTTCCTGACAATCGGATTCAGGTACTCCTGCGGCACGACCCGGTTGACCAGACCGAACTCCCGTGCGGTCGAGGCATCGATGATCTCGCCGGTGAGGAGCATTTCCATGGCCTGCTTGCGCGAGACATTGCGCGACAGGGCCACCATCGGCGTCGAGCAGAACAGGCCGATATTGACGCCCGGCGTGCAGAATGTCGCCTTGTCCGAGCAGATCGCCAGGTCGCAGGACGCGACAAGCTGACAACCGGCAGCCGTTGCAAGACCGCCGACGGCGGCAATCACTGGCCTTGGATGGTGGACGATGGCCTGCATCAGTTCAGCGCAGAGCAGCATCGTCGTCTCGAAAAAGGCCCGGCCCCGATCAGCGTCCTGCCGGTGCGCGGTCAGTTCTTTCAGATCATGGCCCGCCGAAAACAGCTTCTGCGCCGAATCGATGATGATCACGCGCACCGCCTTGTCATCCCGCGCCGCATGCAAATGATCGAGCAGCAGGCGCATCATGGCGAGCGAGAGGGCATTGGCGGGCGGATTCTGCAATGTCAGGCGCAGAACGCCCGAGGCAAGCTCATATCCGACGATTGGTTCATCCTTGCGGATAATGTGAACTTCTCCCATATCGCTCCTCATTCCCCAGCGCTTGCAACCCGGTCAAAGACTGGTCCATTGTTTATAGAGTGGTTTGATCGAACTCACGTGCTTTTTGACAATAGCGAGATTCTCCGCCGACGGGCGTGCTTTCTCGACCGTTGCCAATCCGCTCCTCAGGCCGTCGATCATTTCCGCCTTCTGCTTATCGGTCAGGTTGGGCATGGACGGAATGGAGGCGATGGCCTTTTCCACCTCCTCGCGCGGTTCCGGATTGGTCACCCAATGATAGGTCACCATGATCGTTCTTGTGGTTTCGCCCCAGTCATTGAAATCCTTGAAGCCGTATTCCGCCGCCTTTTTGTCCAGCCGCGCCGTTGCTTCCGGTGAAAGGACGGCATTGCCCGCCGCTTCTTCCTTCATCTGCGCGCCAACGGGGGCAAAGCTGTAGAGAAAGCGCTTGATGATATCCTGGGTCAGCGCCACCGGCCGGACCGGCAGGCTGAAGGGTTCGATCTGCGGCGCGGTCTGTGCAAAGGATGGCACCACGGGTGTTGCCGCCAGAACGGCAATGAAAAACAGCGTGGATCGGAGCAGCGTCATGACTGGCTTCCTTGCAAAGAAGACACGGATGATTAGGAATACCAGCGATCATCGCCAGAGAACAGATGGAGTGCCCTTTGGAAACGGCAATGGATGTAACAGCGTTAACGGCCTTTCTCGAGCGGGAGTTTCCACAGGTGAACGCTGACGGGGTTGCCTACACCGTCACCGGTGCCGGCCCGGGTTATGCCACGATGCGGCTTGATCCGGCGGACCGGCACCTGCGCCCCGGCGGCACGGTATCGGGACCCACCCTGTTTGCCCTTGCCGATATTGCCGCCTATGTGGCGATCCTCGCGCAGATCGGCCCGGTCGCCCTGGCGGTGACGACCAATCTCAACATCAACTTCCTGCGCAAGCCGCAACTCGGGCCCATCGATGCCACGGCAAAGGTGCTCAAGCTGGGCAAACGGCTCGCGGTGATGGATATCGCGCTCACCAATGGCGAAGACAACGAACTCGTGGCCCATGCCACCGCGACTTATTCGATTCCGCCGCGCAGCTAGGGCTGCAAGCGAGCCCAAAATCCCGCAAAACGCTGCAAATCCGGGCAAGAAGCGTGTGGTAATATAATACCTTTTCCATAAGCTATTGTTTTATAAAGAATATTTGTCAAAACTGCCAAAAACATCTGCTTGACGTGATCCTGTTGGGCCGGTATTGAACCCCTCGACTGCGGTAGGTTCTTCCTGCCGCATTTAACTGTTGCGTGAATGACTACCATTGACGCAACGCAAGCAACAAGAAAAGCCTTCCTATGTGAAGGATGATCTCAAGGACGAACACAAATGGCTACCTTCTCTCAGAAGCCAGCAGATGTGACGAAAAAGTGGATCCTGATTGACGCCGAAGGTCTCGTCGTCGGCCGTCTCGCTTCCATCGTCGCCAACATCCTGCGCGGCAAGCACAAAGCAACCTTCACCCCTCACGTTGACGATGGCGACAATGTCATCATCATCAATGCTGAAAAGGTTGCGCTCACCGGTAAGAAGTTTACCGACAAGGTTTACTACTGGCACACCGGCCACCCAGGTGGCATCAAGGAACGCACTGCCCGTCAGCTGCTCGAAGGCCGTTTCCCGGAACGCGTCGTCGAAAAGGCTATCGAGCGCATGGTTCCCCGTGGTCCGCTCGGCCGTCGCCAGATGAAGAACCTCCGCGTTTACGCAGGTTCCAATCACCCCCATGAAGCTCAGGCCCCAGAAGTCCTCGACGTTGGCGCGCTGAATTCCAAGAACAAAAGGAGCGCATAAGAATGGCTGAGCTCAATTCGCTCGCAGATCTCGGTACTGCCGCCGCATCGACGCAGGCAGCTGCACCGGTTCATGTCCAGAAGCTCGACGCCAATGGCCGTGCCTATGCAACAGGCAAGCGCAAGGATGCGGTTGCCCGCGTCTGGATCAAGCCAGGTTCCGGCAAGATCATCGTCAACGAAAAGGAATACGGCAAGTATTTCGCCCGTCCGGTTCTGCAGATGATCCTGCAGCAGCCAATCGTTGCCGCTAACCGCGCTGGCCAGTACGACATCATCGCGACCGTTGCCGGTGGTGGTCTGTCCGGTCAGGCCGGTGCCGTTCGTCACGGCATTTCCAAGGCCCTCACCTACTTCGAACCTGCCCTGCGCGGTGTTCTGAAGAAGGGTGGTTTCCTCACACGCGACAGCCGCGTTGTTGAACGTAAGAAGTACGGCAAGGCGAAGGCCCGTCGTTCCTTCCAGTTCTCGAAGCGCTAATCCAGCGTTTCAATTGGACAGAACAAAAAGCGGGCCCTCGGGTCCGCTTTTTTGTTGCCAATAAATGCGTTTGCGGTAGCTTCGCCGCCAAGCTGAAGATGCATTATCCCGGAGTTAGAAATCCAATGCCATCGAAGACCATCGATCACGCCTTCACCGCACGGACCCCGACCAGCGCTGCGACCGATCCCACACATGCAGGCGCACTGTCCTTCATGCGCCGGCGCTATACGAAGAATCTGAACGGTGCGGAAGTGGTGGTCTGGGGCATTCCCTTCGACGCCGCGGTTTCCAACCGGCCGGGTGCGCGGTTCGGCCCGCAGGCGATCCGGCGGGCATCGGCTATTTTCGACAATGACCCGCAGTACCCCTTCCAGCGCGATCTGTTCGAAGACCTCGCGGTGATCGACTACGGCGATTGCCTGCTCGACTACGGCAATCACCAGAAGACTCCAGCGACAATCGAGCGCGAAGCGGCCAAGATCGTCAAATCGGGCGCGTTCCTGCTCTCCATGGGCGGCGATCACTTCGTCACATGGCCCATCCTGAAAGCGCATGCGGCCAAGCATGGCCCGGTGGCACTGGTGCAGTTCGATGCGCATCAGGACACATGGTACGATGACGGCAAGCGCATCGATCATGGCTCCTTTGTCGGCCGGGCAGCGCGCGACGGCGTCATCGACCCCGCGCATTCGATTCAGGTCGGTATTCGCACCCACGCGCCGGATGATTGCGGCCTGCAGATCGTCTACGGTTATGAAGTCGAGGAAATGTCAGCTGCGGAGATTGCCAAGGCGATCATCAAGCGCACCGCGGGCAAACCCGTCTATCTCACCTTCGACATCGATTGCCTCGACCCGGCTTTTGCTCCCGGAACCGGCACGCCCGTTGCCGGCGGCCCGTCGTCGGCGAAAATCCTTTCGGTGCTGCGCCATCTGACGGAACTTAACATCGTCGGCGCCGACGTGGTGGAGGTCGCGCCCGCCTATGACCATGCGGATGTGACGGCCATCGCCGGTGCCACAATAGCGATGTACTATCTTGGTATTCTTGCGGAGAAAAAAGCCAAGCGACGAAGCTGATATTCTGATTCAGGGTTCTTACATAATGAATCCGGTTTTCTCGCTAACTCTCTGAATATCAAGCGCCAAAGGCATCTCACATGAAACCGAAAATCTTTATCGACGGCGAACACGGCACCACAGGACTGCAGATCCGGACACGGCTTGCCGGCCGTCATGATCTCGAAGTCCTCTCCATTCCGGAAGCGGAGCGGCGCAACAAGGACATGCGCGCCGACTTCCTGAAGAGCGCCGACGTGGCAATCCTCTGCCTGCCGGACGACGCGTCGAAGGAAGCCGTCGCCATCCTTGAAGGCCATAATTCCACGCGGATCATCGATACATCGACGGCGCACCGGATTCATCCTGATTGGGCCTATGGCTTTGCCGAGCTCGACCGGGCGCAGCGGCAGAAGATCGCCGATGCACGGCTGGTGGCTAATCCCGGCTGCTATCCGACCGGCGCGATTTCGCTGGTCCGGCCGCTGCGTGATGCGGGCATTCTTCCCGGCGATTACCCGATCACCGTCAATGCGGTTTCCGGCTATACCGGCGGCGGCAAGCAGATGATCGCGCAGATGGAAAATCCCGCTAATCCGGACCATATCAGCGCCAACAATTTCCTCTACGGCTTGCCGCTCAAGCACAAGCACGTCCCGGAACTGCAGACGCACGGCCATCTCGACCGGCGTCCGATCTTCAGTCCCAGCGTCGGCCGCTTTGCCCAGGGGATGATCGTGCAGGTTCCCGTGTTCACCGGCGACCTCAACGGCAATGCCTCGCTGGAATCCATCCATGCTGCCCTGACAGCCCATTATGAAGGCCAGGACATCGTGCAGGTGGTGCCGCTGGCGGAGAGTGCATCGCTTGCAAGAATCGATGCGGAGGAACTGCGCGATACCGACATCATGAAGCTGTTCGTGCTCGGCACGGAAGGCCAGGGACAGGTGAACCTCGTGGCGCTGCTCGACAATCTCGGCAAGGGCGCTTCCGGCGCTGCCGTGCAGAATCTCGACCTCATGCTGAACCATGGCTGACAGCATCCACGAGACGTTCCCGGCCGAATGGCAGATATCTTCTCCGGAACTGTTCGTTGAAACCCATACCAGCCGCATCATCATGGTGCGGCTGGCTGACGGTACACCCGCCGTGGTGAAGGCACTCAACGAAACCGGCATGCGGGAAGAGTTGCGCGGCGTGCACTATCTCGACTGGCACGACGGCAACGGCTCCATCCGCGTGCTGGCCGAAAATGGCAATCTGCTGCTGCTCGAACATGCCGGCAGCCGCACTCTGCTGGACCATCTGAACGCGCATGGCGACGATGCGGCCACTGCGATTGCTGTCGATGTCCTGCTGAAACTGCAGGGCAATAATGGCAAGGGCAAATCCTTCGCACCGGACCTGCGGCCATTGCGCGAACAATATGCCAGCCTGTTCAAGAAGGCGGAAATCGACCGGAACAACGGCGATGCCAGCATTTTTGTTGCAGCGGCGGGGATTGCCGACACGCTGCTCAGCAACCCGGTCGACGTTCAGCCGCTGCATGGCGATGTCCACCACGAGAACATCCTTCTGGGCGATCGGGGCTGGCTTGTCATCGACCCGCAGGGGCTTTTGGGCGATCCCATGTACGATGCCGCCAACATGTTCTACAACCCGTTGGAACGGCAGGATTTGCGCACCAGCGACCAGCGTGTTGCAACGATGGCCCTCACTTTCTCCCGCGCCTTCAACCGCGATATCGGCACCATCCTCGGCTATGCCATGTCGCATGCGGCGCTGTCGGCTTCGTGGCACACGGAAGACGCGAATTTCGAGGAAGCGGAGCGGAGCCTCGGCGTCGCACGGGCAGTGCAACGCGTAATGGCCTCACTGGGCTGAGCGCCGGACCAGGCGGGCGACCGTCAGGAATGTCAGGACGCCGAGAATGCCCACCGTGGCGGCAACCGACAATGCCAGCGTCGGCCCGAGCTTTTCCATGATGAAGGCGAAGATGAACGGCGCGGATGACGATACGATCAGCCGCGCCGAGGTGATCTTGCCCAGAATTTCGCCATAGCCCTGATGCCCGAACAGCGCCAGCGGCAGGGTCCCCTGAACGATGCTGTTGAGCCCCGATCCCATGCCGAAGAGCATGGCGAAGACCACGGCGCCCGCCACCAGCGGCACAGGCAGTGGCGCGATCAACATCAGGAACGATAACGGGATCAGGGCCGTCGACAGCACCGCAATGGCCATAGCCGACAACCGGGTGCCGAAAACCATGTTTACCAGACGCGCGGCGAACTGCGATGGCCCAAAAATGGCACCGACCAGGACGGCCGACGTACCGACACCTACGGCAGCCAGAACAGGCACCAGATGCACGAGCATGGCAGACAGCGAAAAGCTTGCCAGCGAAAATCCGGCCATGATCAGCAGCAGCGCCGAACGCCTGTTCTCGATGGGCAACTGCCCGCCGACGCCCCTGGCGGATTCATCCGCGCGTTCCTCATGCAGCTTTGGCGAGCGCCGCGTCATTTGCGACAACCAGAAATGGATGGGAAAACAGATGAAGACCTGCAATCCCGCATAGAACAGGTAAATCTCCCGCCACGTAAACACTGTCAGCAGATGTGTTGCCAGCGGCCAGAACAAGGTCGAGGAAAACCCGGCTATCAGCGTCAGATAGGTGATCCGGCGCGGCGCCGTCTGCGGATCGATCTGCACAAGCACCGCAAAGGCCGTGTTGTAGAGGATGAACGGTGTGGCCATCCCCGTTGTCACGAGTGCCGGAGCGAACCAGATCCAGCTTGGCGACAGGACGCAGAGGATGAGCGACAGCGCTGCGGCGAGCGAGCCGAATGTCATCACCCGCCCTGCTCCGAAGCGGTCGGCCCAGCGGCCGGACCATGGCGAGATGATGCCGCCGATCAGAAGCGTGCCGGAGAAGGCCGCAAACAGCCATTGGCGGGACTGGCCGAACTCCTGCGCCATGGCCGGTTCGAGAATGCTGAAACTGTAATAGAGCGTGCCGTAGCTGACGATCTGCGTGACACCCAGACCTGTAACGGCGGCCAGTGAGCGTCTTGCGCTGAGAATCATGATGGTTGCTTTCGATACGGCGGGAATGCCCCGCTGTCCGTAGCCAGCGAAGCTCTCGAATCACTACACCGAGTCTCGGTGCAAATACAGTTCACCCTATCGCCGGGCAGAAATTTCCGTTGGCAAGGGGTATGCGCCCTTGGTTGCGCGCCAATGGGCAACGGCGAAACCCAGGATGACGATGGCAAATCCCTGATGCAAAAGGCCCAGGCTCATCGGCACCTGCATCAGCAGCGTGGTGATGCCGATGGCTGCCTGCGTGAGGACAAGGACCACCAGGAATATCGCACGCCGCGCATGGGTGGTACCCGGCAGGCGCCGCACCGTCGAGACCGCCTGCCACAGCGCCGCAAGCAGCACGAAATAGGCGAAGCAGCGGTGAACGAACTGCACGGTCTTGGGATTCTCGAAGAAATTGTGCCAGATGGGCTGGATCGGGAACATGTCGCCGGGAATGACGGCCCCATCCATCAGCGGCCAGGTATTGTAGGAAAGACCGGCATCCAGCCCGGCAACCAGGGCGCCGAGGTAAATCTGGATGAAGACAAACACCACGAACCAACCTGCCAGACGTTGGATGCCGCTGCCGGCCGGCCGTTCCGAATAGACGGCAAGACCGCGTGCCACGTACATTACGGCGGCAAAGATGATGCAGGCGAGCGTCAAATGGGTCGCCAGCCTGTACTGGCTGACGTCGACGCGGCCGCTGAGACCCGATGCAACCATCCACCAGCCCACGGCGCCCTGCAGGCCGCCAAGCGCCAGGATGCCGATCATGCGCGGCTTCAGCAGCCGTTCAAGCCGGCCGGTCAGCCAGAAGAAGGCAAGCGGAATGGCGACGAGGAAGCCGACGCCCCGCGCCAGGAACCGGTGCGACCACTCCCACCAGAAAATGCGCTGGAATTCGCCAAGGCTCATGCCCTTGTTGAGCTGTTCGTACTGCGGAATGAGCTTGTATTTCTCGAACTCTTCCAGCCATTGCGCGTGGTTCAAGGGAGGAATGATGCCGTGGATCGGCTTCCATTCGGTGATTGAAAGGCCCGAACCGGTCATGCGCGTCGCACCGCCGACCAGAACGATCGTGGCGAGCACAAGCAGCACGAGATAGAGCCACACGCGGATCAGTCTGCGGTTGCGCGCTTCGCGATCTCCGGCGGAGGACACAGCGCCTTCGGATAGGGTGTGGGCGGCCATTCAAAACACTCCTGTAACTGGCCGGATAGGTGCAGCATATGCGCCGGGATGACAAGCCGGGTTTACGCGACAAGCCGTCGCGTTTTTACCGCAAGGGGGGCTTTTTTGCTTTTCGGCTGCGGCTTAACCGGTTAGATGAGACCCTTGCGCACGTGTTGCAGATGAAAAAGACCAGAACTGGAATGGATTCATGCCCGTAAGGCTCAAGAAACTCATCGGAACCATCCTGCTGGTTACCCTGGTTTGCGTCTACGCCATCGTCGCCACGATCTTCGCCGTGGCGCTGCTTGCCAATGCCAGCCCGTGGATCCACCTGATCTATTTTCTTGGCACCGGCCTGCTTTGGGTCATTCCCGCCATGTTCATCATCAGCTGGATGGAAAAAGCACCAAAGAAGAAAGCCTAACTCAGGCCTGAATGACGCGCCGCCCCGCATTGGCAATCGGCGTCGTCACCCCGCTCATCATCGTCTGGGCGTAAACCAGCTTCTGGAAGCGGCCATTGATGGAGATGCGCGGCAAGGCATGCAGATTGTTGCTGTGCTCGGTATGGATGGTTCCATGCCGGGTCGTAACACCAGACAGGAAACCCTCTGCCGCGGCAATTTCCGCCTCCCGCTTACCGGCCGCCTTGGCTGAGCCGTAGGGATAGGCAAAATGCTGCGGCCGCCGCCCGAGCTGGTCCTCGATCATGCCTGCCGACAGATGCATTTCCTGCGCGACCATGCCCGCCGTCAGCTTTTTCAGATTGTAGTGGTGCACCGTGTGGCCGCCGATGGTGCACAGCGGATCGCGGTCCATCTGGCGGATTTCGTTCCAGCTCATGACATCGCGGTCCGGCGCGACGCTGCACACCATATCCTCCGCCGCGCACATCTCGCGCAGGACAGGCATCTGTTCCAGTTCGGTCAGCGTATATGAGAAATACCGCATAATGGCATGAAAAGCCGATCTTTTCTGGGAAAGCGTCCCGCATCGCCATTCCGGCCCGTCGGGGATTCGGATGAAATCCGCCTTGGCGACAAGGCTTTCGACCACTTCCCACCACAGCACCGCCGCCCCTTCGATGAAACCCGGTGCGACATACACGACGAACGGCACCGAATGTTTCTGGAAGACGGGATAGGCGTGGTGGAAATTATCGTCATAGCCATCGTCAAGCGTCACCGCGACGAAACGCCGGTCGGAACGTTTGCCACTCTTCACCCGTTCGACCACCTCGTCCATGGAAATGAACTCGGTTCCCTCGGATTTGAGCGAAACGATGATCTGTTCAAGGAATGCTGGCGTGATAGACAGGGAGCGCGTCACGCCAAGCGGGCTGACGCAGTCCGGACGGACGCGATGCAGCATGATGATCGAGCCCAGCCCGCCAAAATGCTCGCGCGCCGTCGACGCAAAACCGGTGTGCCACGCCAGTCGCATCACGGCCTTTCGTATCAAGTCGGCCGCGTGGACCATTCCTTCACCAATTCGCGCTAATAGGCATGTTGAAACGGGATCGTGACCGTCATTTCATGCAGATTAAGTGTTTATATATCGTTGATCAACGGCATGGTATTTGACGCAACACCGCTTTCACTGGAACCCGCCATGCCTTTACCCCATCTCGATCCAAGAATCATTGCGGCACCCGGTGAAATCGCAACAATCTGGCGATCCCTGCCGCAGAACCATGTCTGCGGCCCGGCACAGTCCGAAGATTGGGTTTCCCTGTGGCAGGCGAATGTCAATGCGGATTGCCTGATCGCTTGCCTCTGCGCCGGAGAAATACCGGTCTTCGTTCTGCCGCTGGCGATCAGCCGGTCCGGCCCCTTCAGGGTCGCCGCCTACCCCGGCGGGCCGCATGCCAACTGCAATTTCCCCGTTGTGTCCCCCGCGCATGCCGTCAGCCCCGGCGACCTGAACCGGCTCTTCGAGGCCCTGCACCAGTCGCGGCCGGACATCGACCTCGTCACGCTGGAACGGCAGCTTCCGCTGCTCGACGGTTGCGCCAACCCGCTGCTGCAACTGCCGAACCGGGTAAATGCCAATATCAGTCTGGCGATCACGCTGGATCGCAATTTTCAGACGGTTCTCGAGCGCCACAACGCCAAGCGCAAGAAGAAAAAACACCGCAACAGCATCGGCAAGTTTGCCGAGGTCGGCGGGTACCGCATTGTCACGGCAACGGTGCCAAGCGAGGCCGATGCCATGCTTGAGAACTACCTTGCAAACAAGGCGGAAAAGTTCGCCAAATCCGGGATCAGGAATACCTTTGAACCCGAGGAAATTCAGCGTTTCTTCCAGCAGTTGTTTGCCCGGCACGCGGCGAAGGAACAGCCCCTGTTCCAGCTCAAAGCCGTCGAGGTCGCCGGGCGTTATCGGGCGGTCCTCGGCAAATCCCGGGCGAGAACGCAGACCTTCATCGACTTCATCGGCATTGCCGACGATGACATGAGCAATGCCAGTCCGGGTGAGTTCCTGTTTTTCGAAGACATTCAGGACAGTTGCAACACCGATCTTGCCTCCTATAGTTTCGGGGTTGGCGACGAGCCGTACAAGCGGAACTGGTGCGATGTCGAAACGCTCCTCCATGACACGCAGCACAGCCTGACGGCCAAGGGCCGCGCCTGTGCCGCCTACCGCGCCGCCTGCGGCAATCTCGTGCGTGCCGTCAAGAGAAATGACCACCTGTGGACCACGGTGAAAAAACTGCGGTCCCGGCTCTTTGGCCGCGCCTGAACAGTCTCAGTGGCGATGGCTCGTGGCAGCGGCGCGGACGATCAACCCGTCGTCCAGCTCAAGCGAGCCATCCTTGAACGGGGTGAGAAGCTCGGGCTTGATGAACTCGCCGTCAAACAGCGCCATGGATATGGCCTTGACGCCACGGTCTTCAGGATCGACCAGGCTCAGCACGAGTTCGGAACCATCGTCGACAATGTGCTTCAGCTCGGCCGCCGTGGCCGGTCCGCTGTCGATGACCACCAGATCATAGGCGGACTGCAAGGCATTGAGAATCATCGGCAGGCGCCCGATGGACTGCATGGCCTTGACGGGGTCATGGATGCCGAGGGGAATGAGTTCCGCCTGCGAATAATGATCGGCGTGGATGACTTCGCTGAATGACCGCTCATTGGCCAAAAGGTCGGTCATCCCCGCGAGATTCTGGCCATCCAGCATGGAACGGCCGATTTCACCCGATCCGGTCATATCGATCAGAACGACCCGCACGCCGCGATCGGCAAGCTCCCGCACCAGCAATATGGTCAGCGCGGAGGCCTCGTCCCCTTCCGGCGACACGATAACCGCGCGGGCGGCACCGCTTGCCATCAGGCGGTCGGCAACGCCGGCAACACCCGAATGATCCGCATGGTGATCGGGACTTTCTACGGATGGCGCGGCAGCCAGAACCGGGGCTGCAACGGATGGCGCCGTGAATACCGGTGCGGCAACCGGCGACGGCTCCGCATGCAGGGGCTTGCTGCTTTCAACCGGAGGCACAGCCGCTGCCACGATTTTCGGGGGAGCGACCACCACCTTGGGTTCCACCACACCAACATCTGCAACGGCCGTGTGCGCAGGACGCAGGGCCCGGCCGCTGAACAAGGCGCTGAGCAGCGTGCCGATGCTCAGGACCAGCAGCGAGGCGACAAAGGCCGCAGCGGTCATCGGGAGAACCTTGGGGAAATAGGGCTCGACCGGCTTGTCCGCACGGGAGAAAATCCGGACATCGGCAGGCAGATAGCCGCGATCCGTGCGTGAGGAAGCCTCGCGGTAGCGCGTCAGGTATGATTCGAGCAGCTGGCGTTGCGCCGTCGCCTCGCGCTCCAGTGCGCGCAATTCCACTTCTTCTTCGCCGGCCTTGGATGATTGCGCCTTCAAACCATTGAGGGTGCGCGTCAGTTCGGATTCACGCAGACGGGACGTTTCCGCCTCGTTTTCAAGGCTGGCAAGCACCTTGCGGGCCTCCAGCCTGATCTGCTGATCGAGATCGGCCAGCTGCGACCGCAGGGCCTTGATGCGCGGGTGGCCGCTCAGCAGGGACGCGGACAGATCGGCAATGTCGTTGTTGAGCTGAACCTGGCGTTCGCGCAGCCGCTGGATCAGCGGCGACGCCATCACATCAGGCAGGGTTTCCACCGGGGCACCCTTGGCGAGCGCTGTGCGAATACCCGTCGCTTTGGCTTCACTGGCCGCCTTGCTGGCGCGCACGCGCGACAGTTCCGATGACAGTTCGGACAGTTGCTGCGTGGCCAAAACCGCATTGTTCTGGCCGATCAGCAGGTCAGACGAGCTGCGATAGGCGGCAACCTTGGCTTCGGCATCCTTTACCCGCTTGCTCAGATCGGCAATTTCAGGTTCGAGCCAGCCGGTGGCATCGGCATTCGACTGGGATTTCGACGCCTGTTGCGTTGCCACATATTCATCCGCGATGGCATTTGGCACCGCGGCGGACAGCGTCGGGTCCTTCGAGGAAAACTGGATGACGATGACGCGCGAATTCTGCACGCTGTAGACCACGAGGCGATCGCGCACGGCCTGCAGGATATAATCATCGCGTGCCGTGGCATCGGGATCGGCCGCCAGGCCAAGCTTGGCCAGGATACGCGTCAGCGCTGAAGGATCGGCACCAGCAGCGAGTTCAGCATTGTTGCCCAGGTCAAGCTTTGCGATCACCCGCTTCAACAGGTCGGACGAACCGATGAGTTCCACCTGGCTCTTGATTCCCTCCTGATCGAGAATCGGCCGGTCGTCACCCTGCTCGCCGCTGGGGCGGGTAAACACGGATTCGCGCGTCTCGATGAGAATGCGTGTTTCCGCGCGGTATTTGGGCGAAATAAGCGAAAGAACCAGGAACGCCGCCAGCGTCAGCAGAATGGCGCCCAGCAAAACGCGCACCCTGTTGCGCCATAAACTGGCAAACAGCGCACCAACGTCAATATCCACGTCACTATCGACAGAGCCAGCCCGAGGCATTCCCCACTCCACTTTGAATGCCGCAATGGTAAAGACCCATGGTAACCAGCGGGTTAAAATATCCGGACTATAAAGCAGACAGCGCAACAAAAGTGCACGCGCAGTTTACCAGCCATTAACCCTAATGAACTGATAATCCCGCTCAGAGTCGAGCGAATTCGTCGCCATTGTTGCAAGGGTATTTACGGTGTTCAGCAAGCAAATCTTTCTGGTCGCGATCAGCGTTGTGTCGATGACACTCGGCGGCTGCGCCAGTTATCGCCCTGCCCCTGCGGCATTTCACGACGCCATCAACAAACCCTACCTGCTCGATGCGGGTGACCGGGTGCGCCTGACCGTGTTCGAACAGGAAGGCTTGACCAATACCTACAGCGTTGATCAGGCCGGTTATATCTCGGTGCCGCTCATCGGCAGCGTGCCTGCCCGCGGCAAGACAATCCAGCAGATCGAAGCCGCCGTGGCCGCCAAGCTGCGCAAGGGCTATTTGCGTGATCCTGATGTCGCCGTGGAAGTAGACCGCTACCGGCCGATCTTCGTCATGGGCGAAGTCGGCGCCGCCGGTCAATATTCCTACGTGCCGGGAATGACCGCCCAGAAGGCGATTGCCGCTGCCGGCGGTTTCAGCGCCCGGGCCAATCAGGGGGATGTCGACATCACCCGCCAGCTCAACGGTGAAATCCTCACCGGCCGCGTGACGATTTCCGATCCCGTCCTGCCCGGCGATACCGTCTATGTGCGCGAGCGCTTCTTCTGATCGCGGGAGATGAGCGACAGCCGATCCCTTCGTATTGTTCACTGCTTTCGCGCACCTGTCGGGGGAATATTCCGGCACGTGCGCGATCTCATTGATGCACAGATAAAGGCAGGGCATCAAGTCGGCGTTGTCTGCGACGCATCGACCGGCGGGGATTTCGAAGAGGCCCTTCTGGCACAGATGCGGGACAAGCTGGCATTGGGGATGAAACGCATCGCCATGCAGCGGCAGATCGGCCCCGGCGATGTGATGGCGGCGGTGCGCACCCGCAAGATGCTCAAGGCAATGCAGCCGGATATCCTGCATGGACACGGCGCCAAGGGCGGCACCTATGCCAGACTGTTCGGCTCGCTGCTGCGGCTTTCCGGAAAGCGCGTCGCACGGTTTTACTCCCCGCATGGCGGCAGCCTGCACTACAGCCCGGCCACCACGGCCGGCCGCGTGATTTTTCGCATCGAGCGCTTCATGGAAGGGATGACCGACCGGATCATCTTTGTCTCCGCTTTCGAGCGTGACACATACATCACCAAGGTCGGCGCGCCGCGCTGCAAATCCGCGCTGATCTATAACGGTCTGGCGGATGCTGATTTTGAACCCGTCCGGCCGGACAAGGATGCCGCGGATTTCCTGTTCATCGGCGAACTGCGCAGCCTGAAAGGGCCTGATATTTTTATCGACGCCCTGGCAGGCGTGAGCACCATGGGCGGACAGGCACCGACTGCCGTCATTGTCGGCGATGGCGGCGAGCGCGATCCGCTTGTCCGGCAGGCTGAAGCGACGGGCATGCACGCGCAGATCAGGTTTCTGCCGCCCATGCAGGCGCGCGCAGCGTTTCGTCTTGCCCGGATTGTGGTCATTCCCTCCCGCGCCGAAGCCCTGCCCTACATTGTCCTGGAAGCGCTGGCCGCCGGCCGGCCCGTCATCGTCAGCCGTGTCGGCGGCATTCCGGAGATAGTGGGTGAGAATTCCGTCGCCCTGGTGCAACCGGATGCGCAGGAGCTTGCCCGCAAGATGTCCGCCGTTCTCGGCGATCCCGCCGCCTATCTGGCTGCCCTTCCCGGTCCCGATCAGATCAGACAACGCTTCAGCGCCGACAGCATGGCGGCGCAGCTCGAGACGGAATATTTCGCCGCGCTGAATGAATAGGCCGAACCCCGTCCGCATGCATTTTTCAGGCAAGCATTCCTTAGCTCATCCGTGATATGACGGATCAATCGAACTCTTCAAGGTGCAGTATGAAAGACAGAAAAGGGGAAAACAGGTTCTCGCGGGATGCCGTGCGCGATCTTGCGGCCGATGCCGGGTCGTCCAAACCGGCGGAAAAGGTCAAACTCAGCCCTGTCGCTTACCAGATTGCCTCGCAATATGCGCGCAACAGCAATTCGCCCGTCATGATCAGCGGCATCATGCGCATCGTGGAATTCCTGATTATCCTGTTGACCGGCATGACGGTCTTTCTGATGTATGTCGGCCCGCAGCGGGGGGCAATCTTCAGTTATTTCTCCGCCGTTCTTGTGACCGCCATTGTCGGCGTGCTCGTCCTGGAACTCACGGACAGTTACCAGCTTGCGGTGATGCGCAATCCGTTCACCCGATTCGGTCGCCTGCTGATGGCGTGGTCCGGCACCTTTGCGCTGATGGCGCTGGCCGCCTTTTTCCTCAAGATTTCCGAGGCCTATTCGCGGGTCTGGCTGGGCACCTGGTATGTCTCCGGGCTGATCCTGTTCATTGCCTTTCGCGTGATCATGTCGCGGCTTATCCGCCGCTGGGCCCGCAACGGCAAGATGGAACGCCGCGCCGTGATTGTCGGTGGCGGCAAGCCGGCCGAGGACCTGATCCGCTCGATCGAGCAGCAGCCCTACAACGATATCCGCATCTGCGGCGTCTTCGATGACCGGGATGCCAAGCGTTCCCCGCCCGTCGTCGCGGGTTATCCCAAGCTGGGCAATATTTCCGAGCTGATCGAGTTTGCGCGCATCGCGCATATCGACATGCTCATTGTCTCGCTGCCGATCACGGCGGAAGAGCGCGTTCTGGCGCTTCTCAAGAAGCTCTGGGTCCTACCGGTGGATATCCGGTTGTCGGCCCACAACAATCACCTGCAGTTCCGCCCGCGCGCCTATTCCTATATCGGCTCGATCGCCATGATCGATCTGTTCGACAAGCCCATCAATGACTGGGATTCCGTGGCGAAACGGGCATTCGATATCGTCTTCAGCCTGTTCGGCATCATTGTCTTCAGCCCGATCATGCTGGCGACCGCCCTCGCCATCCGGCTGGAGAGCAAGGGCTCGGTCATTTTCAAGCAGCGGCGGCACGGCTTCAACAATGAAATCATCGAGGTCTGGAAGTTCCGTTCCATGTATACGGAAATGTGCGATCCGACGGCGCGCAATGCGGTGGTGAAGAACGATCCGCGCGTCACGAAGGTCGGACGCATCATCCGCAAGACATCCGTCGACGAATTGCCGCAGTTTTTCAATTCCCTGATGGGAACGCTTTCGCTGGTCGGGCCCCGGCCGCACGCCATATCGGCCCATACCCACAATCTGCTCTACAATGAGGTCGTGGACGGCTATTTCGCCCGCCACCGGGTCAAGCCGGGTGTGACGGGGTGGGCTCAGATCAATGGCTGGCGCGGTGAAATCGATACGGAAGACAAGATCAAGATGCGGACGGAGTTCGATCTCTACTACATTGAAAACTGGTCATTGTGGTTCGATCTGAAAATCCTGTTCCTGACACCGGTCCGCCTGCTCAACACGGACAACGCCTATTGAGCGCCGCCGCCGATCCCACTGATTCAGCCCATGTCGGCAGGGCCGCCGGCAACCGTGCGCTGATCCGGATGTTTTCGATGACAGCCGTCGGGTTCGGCGTGTTCCTCAGCGGGTTCGTCATCAACGAACCCGCGCCCTACGAGTTGTACATGGCTACCCTGATCGTGGGCTGGGCACTCTTCGGCCTGCGCTTCTCGCGTAGCGTGGTGGTTCTTCTCGCAACGCTTGTGCTGTTCAATCTCGGCGGCTGGCTGTCGGTGGCGCAGATGGCCGATCTGAAGACCGCACCGATGTATATGGCCGTGTCGCTGTTTCTGGCGCTCACGTCCGTATTCTTCGCTGCGATCATAGAAGGCAACCACCGCATTCTGCGGGCGATCTTCAACGGCTATGTGATCGCGGCGGTCTGCACGACGATGCTGGGGATTCTCGGCTATTTCGACGCCTTCCCGGGGGCGGAGGTTTTTACGCGCTATGGCCGCGCCATGGGCGCCTTCAAGGATCCCAACGTCTTCGGCCCCTTCCTGATCCTGCCGATTGCCTGGCTGGTGCATGGCATACTGGTGGGCGATCTGCGGACCCTGCCGCTGCGCCTCGTGCCCACGCTCATCCTCACCCTCGGCGTTTTCCTGTCGTTTTCCCGTGCCGCATGGGGCATGGCCGTGCTGGTGATTGCGGGCCTTGCCCTGGCGCTGTTCATCCGCAGCCCGAGCCGCCTCTTCCGCATCAGAATCATCCTGCTTGCCGGCCTGGCGGTCGCGATTCTTCTCGTCGCCATCGTCATCGCGCTGCAGATTCCCAGTGTGTCGGAACTGTTCTTTGCGCGCGCCCAACTGGTGCAGGATTACGACAATGCCCAGTTCGGACGCTTCGCCCGCCACTGGTATGGCCTGCTGATGTCGGTCGATCATCCCCTCGGGATCGGACCGCTGGAGTTCGGGCCCATCTATGGCGAGGATACCCACAATATCTGGCTGAAGGCGGCGCTTGATTATGGCTGGATCGGCTTCGTCAGCTACCTGACCCTGACCATGCTGACGCTGGGTCTTGGCCTGCGCATCCTGTTTCGCGACAGGCCCTGGCAGCCCTTCCTGCTATGTGCCTATCTCACCTATCTCTCGCATGTGGCCATCGGCAATGTCATCGATACCGATCACTGGCGCCATTTCTACATTCTTGTGGGTATCATCTGGGGCTGCGTCGCGCTGGAAGCCCGATATTCCCCGGCGCCCGCCGCTTCTGAAGCAAGGGTGTGAAGCCGTCGCGACAGGCTTTACCCGAGCGCTTTTTTCCTATGAATTCCAGTGATATATTTAGCGTAAATAGGCACTTCGGAACAACAGCCGGATAATCACTTATAATAGATTTCCAATGTCACCTCCGTGCGTTACCTTGAGAAAGACGCAATTTCTACGCAGCATCAGGCGATTAAATCAAGCTTCTAATACAAGTAGAATTTATAAACTACCGGTTGCATCCAACACATAAAAATAATGGGTGGAAATGGTCATTGACGTTTTTAGATACCGATAATCCGAATTATTCAACGGCCGACGGCGAACTCATGCAGCAGGCGCTGGACGGGGCGGCAAGGACGTTGAAGATCGAGGACGACAACGATCCGGAACGGAAAATTCTGGAGCGTTTTGTCCGTGCCGCATTCATTATCGGCAACCGGGATGCCGAAGCGATAGCCCGATTTGCCGTGAATGCCGTACTCGTCCGGCGGAAAACCGCCAAGGGCAGAATCCGCCCTACCCCCGGAAATTACCGATAAACTGGCGAAATGCGGGCGACGTTGCGCCGCTGAACATCTCCGCCGGCGAACCGTCGCAATCGATCAGCCCTTCGCGCATGAACACGACGCGGTTGGAAACATCCCGCGCAAAATTCATTTCATGGGTCACGACGAGCATCGTCATCCCCTCCTCCGCCAGCGAGCGCATCACCCGCAGCACTTCACCGACCAGTTCGGGATCGAGCGCCGAGGTGGGCTCGTCAAACAGCATGACCTTCGGTTTCATCGCCAGGGAGCGGGCAATGGCTGCCCGCTGCTGCTGACCGCCGGACAGATGGGCCGGATAGGCATGGCGCTTTTCCGCGATCCCCACCTTTTCCAGAAGCGCTTCCGCCTCTGCGATACATTCCGCCCGGGGGCGTTTGAGCACGTGAACGGGGCCTTCGATCAGGTTTTGCAGGATGGTCATATGCGACCACAGATTGAACGACTGGAACACCATCCCGAGCTCCGCGCGGATATGGTCCACCTGCTTCGAACTCGCAGGGACATTCCTGCCGTGCTTCCTGACCATGTTGATATGTTCGCCATCCACCCAGATCTCGCCTTCATCGGCAATTTCGAGAAGATTGATGCAGCGCAGGAACGTCGATTTGCCCGAACCGCTCGACCCGAGAATGGAAATGACGTCGCCGTCATGGGCTTCGAGCGAAATCCCGCGCAGGACTTCCAGTGAACCGAATTTCTTGCGGATATTGCGCACGGAAAGCCGGTTGACGGTTGCTGCGGCGGGATCGGCGGAATGTTCATGCACCATAATACAAGGTTCCTTACGGCAAACGCGGAACAGCGCGCCGATGGTGGGAAAGCCGGTGTTCCAGCAGCGCCATGGCCTGCAGGATCAGGAAATTGAGGATGAGATAGATCGCCGCCGCACACAAAAACACTTCCATGGTGCGGTAGGTCTGCGAAATGAGACGCTGTGCCACGCCCGTGACCTCCCATACCGTCACGAGGCTGGCAAGCGCGGTCGATTTGACCATCATGACGATTTCAGTGGAATAGGCGGGAAGCGCATGGCGGAAGGCGATCGGTCCGATGATCCGCCGGACGAGCAGAAAACCCGACATGCCGATGGAGCGCGCGGCCTCGATCTCCTTGACGGAAACGGCCCGCAGACCGCCCCGAAATATCTCGGCGGTGTAACCGGCCGTGCACAGCGCCAGCGAAAGCACGGCGCAGACAAAGGGTTCGCGCAGGAACGGCCAGAGAAAGCTGTAGCGGATGAAGCCGAACTGACCGAGGCCGTAAAACACCAGAAACATCTGGATCAGCAGCGGCGAGCCGCGGAACACGAAAATGTAACCCTTGGCAAAATTGCGGAGGATCGGGTTTTTGGCGACACGCATCCACACGATCAGCAAGGCCAGCAAACCGCCGAAGATGATCGAGAGGAAAAACAGCGCCAGCGTCATCGGCACCGCTGCCAGCAGGGTTTTCATGGTCTGGAAAATGAAGACAAAATCCATGTCCGCTCCTCAGGCCTGACCGAGGGACGACGGCATGGAGCGGTTGGCGCGCCGCTCCGCCCGGTTGAACAGCCGGTCCGACAGGCTGGTCAGAACGAGATAGAGACAGCCGCCGGCAATGAAGAACAGGAAATATTGCCGGGTCGATCCGGCGGCGACCTGGCTCGTGCGCATCAGATCCGCCAGCCCTGTCACCGAAACCAGCGCCGAGTCCTTCAGGCTCAGCTGCCAGACATTGCCGATACCGGGAATGGCAAAACGCAGCACCTGCGGCGCGATGATGCGGCGAAAGCGCAGGCCGCGATGCATGCCGATGGCCTCTGCAGCCTCCAGTTCTCCCTTGGGAATGGCCAGAAAAGCGCCGCGATAAACCTCCGCCTGATATGCGCCGGAGATGATGCCGACCGCCAGCGCGCCCGCGGCAAAGGACGGCAGGCCAAGAAAGCCTTCATAGCCGAGATAGCGCCCGATGGCGGTGACGGCGCCCGATCCGCCGAAATAGATGAGATAGATGATCAGAAGTTCAGGAACACCGCGAAACACCGTCGTATAGGTGTTTCCGAGCGCGCTCAGAACCCTGTTTCCCGATAGTTTCGCCCAGGCAACCATGGTGCCGAGAACAGCGCCGAGCAGCAGGGCGACGATGGTTACGCACAGGGTCATCAGCGCACCGGCGATAAGCAGCCCGCCCCAGCCCTGCTGTCCAAATCCGAGCACCTCGATTATCCACATGCGCCGTGTTCCCGCTCCGCCCGGTTGATCCGGTTGTTCAGAGTATAGGCGGGCATTGTCAGATGCTGCAAATGCCGCGCCTTTCTGACAATGCCCCATTCATCCAGAGGGCGTTACCGCCTCGCGGCGATAGTCACGGGCTGACGTCGGTCTTGAACCACTTCATCGACAGGGTCTTGACCGTACCATCCGCCAGGGCGGCGGTGATGGCCTTGTCGAACATGGCCTTCAGATCCGTATCGGCCTTGCGGATGCCCAGCCCCTCGCCGATGCCGAAGATCGTACCGCCGAATTCGGGGCCGGTGAAAACCAGCGCGCCGTTGGCCTTTTCGAATGTCGTGCCGAAATACACGGCATCGTCGAAGGCAAGATCAATACGGCCGGACTCCAGATCGAGATCGCGCTCCGCGCCGGTCTTGTATTCGCGCACGGTGGCGATGCTGCCGAAATTGTCATAGATGAACTTGGCATAGACGGTCGCCGCCTGGATGCCGATGGTCTTGCCCTTGAAGGCCGTCTTCATGGCTTCAATTTCGGCAACGCCGGTCTGCCCCGGCGTGAGCTTGAGAACCGAACCGGTTCCGGCCGCATTGGCCAGCGGGCTGTCCTTCTGGGTGGCGAAACCCGCATGGGTATTGGCATAGGGGATCGTGAAATCGATGACCTGCTTGCGCTCGTCGGTGATCGACAGCGCATCCATGATGACATCGAACTTGCCGGCGTTGAGCGCCGGAATCATGCCATCCCAATCGGAAGCCACCAGTTTGCATTCGACCTTCATCTCGGCACACATATGTGCGGCCAGTTCCGGCTCGAAGCCGCCCAGCGTCCCGTCCGGATTGGTGACATTCCAGGGTGCATAGGCGCCCTCCAGCGTGATCGTGACTGTCTTCCAGTCCTTCGCATGGGCCGCAGACATGGACAGCGCGGAAAGCGCCATCGCACCCGACAGCAGGAGCTTGTGTAGTTTCATCAGCCTTCTCCTCTTGAGGTTGGCAAGTGTTGAACCCGTGTTCCCGTGCCACACTGCGGTGGCTTTTGAGCTTTTGTCTTTTGGCAAGTTGTATATGGTACCTTATGACATCCCCTGTGCCGCGCAAGAGGGAAAGTCGCACAGCGAGGCAAATTCTGATCCTGCACAAGGAATGAGCAATGAAGGGCCTGCGATGACCGATGCCATGCTCAAGAAGCAACCCGCCACACGTTATGGTGCGCCGCTTTATGCCCATGTGAAACGGATGATCCTCGGCCGCATTCACAGCGGCGAATGGCCGCCCGAGCATCGCGTCCCCTCGGAGAACGAGCTGGTGGCCGGATTGGGCGTCAGCAAGATGACCGCCAACCGCGCCCTGCGCGAGCTTGCCAATGAGGGTGAGCTGGTACGCATCCGCGGCGTCGGCTCGTTTGTCGCGGCGCGCAAGGGTCATTCAACGCTGTTCGAGGTGCGCAACATCGCCGATGAAATCATCGAGCGCGGCCATGTCCATAGTGCATCGGTGGTTCGCCTCAACCTGGAGAAAGCCGCCTGCGCGGTCGCCGATGCGCTTGAACTGCCATCCGGCGCACCCGTCTTTCACTCGGTGATCGTGCACCGGGAAAACGGCGTTGCCGTGCAGATCGAGGATCGTTTCGTCAATCCGCGCGCGGCTCCCGATTATCTGGCGCAGGATTTTACGGCGCGCACGCCCAACGCCTATCTCAGCGCGATTGCCCCCCTCAGCGGATCGGAACATATCGTCGAGGCTGCCATGCCATCGGCACGCGACCGCAAGCTGCTCGGCATTGCACGCAACGAGCCATGCCTTGCCATCCGCCGCCGCACCTGGTCGGGCGATACCGTGGTCTCGCTGGTCCATCTGGTCTATCCCGGCAATCGCTACCGGCTGGAATCGCGGACGGGTGCCACGCCGGACAAGCTTTGACGCACTTTACCAAGCAAAAAAGCCAGACGCGAGGTCTGGCTTTTTGATAACCGATCTATCCAACCAATGATTGATCTGGCGGGATAAATGGTCGGAGCGGCCGGATTCGAACCGACGACCCCTTGACCCCCAGTCAAGTGCGCTACCGGGCTGCGCTACGCTCCGCCGGTGCCGAACCCCTAGAATACTGGGCGTTTCAGCGCAAGGGGCCAAAACCCAAAAAAGAACGAAATGTGAAAGTTTGGCCTGTGCGTTATTGACAGGATACTAAAATCACGCACAAAGCGCCGCACATGTTCTCAAAACGTTCTGCAGCGTGCAGTTTCATTCGTCACCAACTTCCACGGCCAGAATGGAATGATTCGTAGTCTGGCATTTTGCCCCTTCTTGACTTTCGCACCACATGAGAACATTTGCCGAACGGAATGCTGGGGAGGCTTTAACAAACGCTATGGGGTGGAATGGTATTGCGGAGAACATAAGACTGAGGGAAGCAAGGGAACAATCCCCCCGTCGAGCCGCTAAAATTTAAACTGCTTCAACTAATTGTTTCAACCTATTTTCTGTAAAAAACTTCAGTGTACTACTTGAAATGCTGATTGCAGACACTTGCGCCATAAGATATACTGCAGTAACGTGGGGAGACATGTATTTCAACAAAATCAATAATTCATGACCCGGCACGCTGATCTACTGAACAGGTTGCCCAGGGTTTGAAATATGGATTCTCTGCACTTGAGAACGGACGTTGAGACTGGTCAATCCCTACCGGAACTAGAGCGATTGTCCGATTTCAGAGAGGGGCGCCCCTCGTTACCCTATATGCCCGCTTTGGATGGGATTCGGGCGGTAGCAGTAACCTCTGTGGTACTCGGTCACTTCGGAGTGCCGGGTTTTTCCTTGGGCGGGGGCTTTGGAGTAGACGTATTTTTCGTTCTCAGCGGGTACCTAATCACTCGCATTATTCTTGGGCAAATTGCAGAAAACAAACCTCTATCGGAATTCTACTGGAACCGCTTCACTAGACTATTTCCTCCCCTTCTGCTGGTTTGCACATCATTGTTCTTACTTCCGCCCTCGCTGTTAACAAATTGGGACGCATTCCTGAATTCTTTTGGCGCACTGACTTATGTTACAAACTGGACCAGGGCTTTCCCAACATACGGCGCACCAAGTTTCACGGCCCACACATGGTCCCTGTCGGTCGAAGAACAGTTTTACCTCGCTTGGCCGGTCACAGTGTATTTGGCCTCTCGGTGGCTCCCAAATGTTCGAACAGCCATCTTCGGCGTTACCGCGACATCTTTAATCTGGTTTGGACTGCTCATTTACATTAATGCAAGTGTCGACCATATCTATAATGGTTTTGATGGGCGTTGCCCGGCGATATTGCTCGGGGCCTGCCTTGCAGCCCTCCCCAATCTGAAGTGCCCGGCGCCGCTGGCTGTTGTCTCGTTCCTTGCCTACCTTTTTATGGTACTTACGCAGAAATGGCACCCGTTTGCAGCTCTGATACTCTGGACGCTGACATTGCCGATTATTGTCTATGCACGAGATGCCGCGTCAGTAGGCCCGCTCGCAAAGCTCCTACGCCTCCGGCCAATTATTTATTTGGGTGTAATTTCCTATGCAGTCTATCTATGGCATTTTCCATTCTATTACCTTCTTGGCGAGAAGCTGCATATGGGGGCAATCCCTACAGGAATTCTTGGAATATCGTTGACTTTGATTTTGTCGGTCTTGACGCAAATTTTCGTGGAAAATCCGGTTAGACGTCTTCGATACGCAATTGGACCTTCCAGTCGCCAGAATACAGGATGTGGGATAGCAATTTGGACGCTTCTTGCCTTGGCTGGAGGGCTTGTATTCTTTTACGGTGGGTTCGTATAATTTCTCTTGCCGTCATAATTATTGGTGCCACCACAAGGCCGAGGGAAGCAAGGGCACGGTGAACGGCTGGGCTGGGTTTAAATCATAGCTCGAGAATTTGGGCCGACAGTACCCCTTGGAACAAAGGGGTACTGTCCATGTAAATTGTTTCAGTTGCTTATTGTGTGGACCCCACGGGCCCAAGATCACAAAAAAGCCCCTTTGAGTCATCCAATGCAACTAGCTTGATTGCGACCAAATCTTCGGCCCGAACAAATCCGTACCAACCCATACGATTGTAGAACTTCTGTCCCAGCCATTCTTCCGCCGCTTGGCTTGTACGCGTTGACTTGGCAACACCAACAATTCGATTGTCTCGATCCACTGCGACAACTGTGGACGCGGGTGACTTGCTTGCCGATATCCAGCTCCAGCCGCCTATAATTGCTGGAGATCCGCCAATCTTAAAGATTTCCTGCTTATCGTCTGCTGGAATTGCGTGGATACTCTCAAAGCTACCGCGACACTGCGTCTGTGTCATATGTTGCATAACTGAAGAGAAATCCTGTCCCCATCTATAGCCAATCAGGTTAAAGGGACCCAACCCCTTCGGCTCAGCGAACTTTGTGTAGTTCACAATATCCGCTGCGGGTGATGAGACGCCCCCCATTACCGATTGCGAATTGATATTCATCACCACGGCTGCTGCAGCCTCCCAGCTCCGCTCTGATGCCTTTTGCCATATTTCGGTTTCACGGATATAGCCAGCGTAACTCATCGGTATCAAGAGCAAGAGGAGGACAACGTAGACCGGTTGTAGTGTCCTTTCATCCCTGACTGCTCTCCGCTCCCGAACCACCGACGTGATAATTATCAACGCCGCTATCAGACCAAGACTTGCAAATGAACTGTACTTTTTGTTTCCAGCCTCGATGATACCGAATTGCGCTCGGGAGTAAGCTGCGGCCAAACCTGTTGTGACAACAAAACTCATTAACGCGAGACCTGCGGCCCCCGCGGCCCCACCCAGTCGCGGATATAAGAATCGAGCAATCGAATAGACGATTGCGATCAACAAAATGAAGCACCCGATTGCCGTAGCCAGAGCTGTTGAAGTCCAGAATGCGTCAATTGAGCCGGGCCACGCCGCGAAGCGTAACAAGGGGGCACCAAGATAGAATGCCAGAAAGTGAATGATGGCGATGGGGTCGCGTGAAGTCGTACCGACCGAATTGGTTGTCGCCAATACTAACGCTGCATGAGCAATCCCCATAAGCAACAGCGCGACCGTGGTGGACAATCTCCATCGCAGCACGATTGAGCAGGCAGCAACCCCAAGAAGAACTACAGGCGAGTTCCCCAGTGTAAGAGTGGCAATAAAGGCATAACCGAGCAATAACATGAAAAAGCGAACGTTGGTTAACGAAGGGCCACGCTCATCATCGCTGGCGCCCCCAACCAGAAGCGCTGCCAATACACACAGCAGTGCTATAATTGTATGCTGGACCTGGAAAGCAACCAAGAACGTGTAAAGATAGTTCGGATTGACCGACAACAAGAGGAATGTCGCAAAAAACAACAATCCTTCGGCAACGGTTATCGTGGCTCTCTTGCGTAGGAACACAAATCTGAAAATTAGCACTGCAATCAAGCAGTGAAGAGCCATCGATACTGCAATCTGTATATATTCCCGTCCCTGGAATAACCAAGTGTCAGCGATCATCAAAAGACGAGTTGTGAATATCCGGTGTTCGTTGTGCTGCGAGATCAAATACTTGAAGAGCGGCTTCCAGCCTTCGGCCGATGCCGCGTGAAAGCGTCCCTGATCAAAAACATCATCATATAGTGGTATCGCCATATGATTCCAGATGACAAAGCCAACGGTGGCGACTGAGAGCGATATTGCGGCAAAAGCAATCGACAGCAACACGATGGTGCGAAACGCTGACATTGATTGCGTTGTTCGAACCACATTTTCAATGCGCATAAAGTTGGCCCCCTGTATTGCCATAACGGAATAGTCGTAGATCTACCGCATCGTGAAATCGGCGGACGGCTTGAAGTCGTTTTTAACGCGCCATACCTTTGGTTTATATGATATTGCGAGATAAATAATAGGGCGTCAGTAGAATTTGCACGACGAACCTTATCAAGGCAAATAAGCTTTGCCAGGTCTTATCAATTTGGGACGGCAGCGCAGCAATCTTTTTAAGCATCCACAGGATGAATGCGCCCAAGGATGCTGACACGAGGCTAACCAGCATCAAGGCGCCAATTGCCCGTTCGCGCCATTTCTCAAAATCCGCGACTGGCTACTCTACGGCTTTCAATCTTCCGTCGATACTATCTATCTTACGATCCGTCGCGTCGGCCTTGCGGGTGATCTGCTCAAGCTTCTCATACTGTTCTTTCCGTGAGTGCGCGACCCACTCATTCTCCGCAAGGATTAGATCAACCTTGCTCTCGAGGCGACCGAGCGCCCGTTGCTGACTGACTTCGGTCAACAGCGCATTTCCGTGTTCAAATTGTCAAATAATCCAGCACAGCGACCAACACGGGCATTTGCTCTGTCTAAAGCGCCACGCTCCCGCTTAACCTCAGAGCCCGCTGTATGCAGCCAGCAAGGCGTTCTACCTCAAGGCACTCGAACCGCTCGGTATCGCTGTCGTCGCAGAGGGGACGACACCGGCGCAGGGTGCCGAGCTCAGCCCAAAGGGCAAGGCTTCCCTGTGCCTCTACCAGACCGAGGAGAAGCCGGCGCACCTTCATCTGGCGTTCACCGCCCGGAATCGCCGGCAAGTCGAGGCTTTCCATCGGGCGGCTCTGGCGGCGGGCGGCAAAGACAATGGCGCGCCGGGTCTGCGCCCGCGCTACCATGCGAACTACTATGCGGCCTTCGTCATTGATCCGGACGGGCACAACATCGAAATGGTTTGCCACGAACCCGAGGCCTGAGGGACGACCACGGAAAGACAGGGCGAGCTAAGGTCCTCGCCCGTCTCAAATGGACAGGGGATATTTCGTATTCGGCTGGATCTAAAGCGCGATCGCGTGCCTGTTCTTTCCCGCAGCTTTTGCCTGATACAAAGCTTTGTCGGCCTTATCCAATAAAACGCCGGCTGCACTTCCGTGCCGCGGAGCAAGGGCAATTCCCATGCTGGACCCCACTTCCACGCTGCTGCCGACGTTCAAGCGGATGCGCTCTCCTATGTTTTCAGAGATTGACGCCGCAAACGCCGTAAGGTCCTGATCGTCGTCGCCCGCTTTCACAACAACAAACTCATCACCGCCAATACGGGCCGCTGCGTCTTCGGGCCCGAGATTGGCTAAAATCCGCCTCGACACTTCAAACAGCACCTCATCGCCGCTTGCGTGGCCATATTGATCGTTGACGAGTTTGAAGCCATCCAGATCGAGGTAAAGCACGGCAAAGCCTGTCTGATCCTGCTGCAGCGCCGACAAACGATCATTGATGTGTGCCAGCAGGCCCGTGCGGTTCAGCAGGCCCGTCAGCGCATCTTCATTTGCCCGGCGCTCATTTTCGCGTTCAGCCAGCTTTGTCGCAATCAGCATCGCGTTGAGCTTGTGCGAGGCCATTGCCATGCTGATGAGATAAAGCGGAATTTGCAAAAGCGTGACGTATAAGATCGGCTCGCCGGACATCGCACCGCCGAGGCAAGCAGGCCCAAGGCTCAAGATGATCATGACCGAGGCAAGACGCGGCGCGCCAAAATTGCGAAAGCAGATGCCCCCCACCATGGCGCCGGCGGATAGGCAGGCGAGTGTTGCCACCACCCAATCCCCGCTCATCATGCTGATGAAACAGCCGTAACCGACGGCGCCTGACCAGGCTAGAGCCAGCAGAATGTAAATGTCGGTAGGCGTGGCTTTGCCCGCTTTGGCATTCCTGTGGCTGATGAGCAGCACCACGAGCCTCATGCCGCAAATCAACAATTCACATCCCAGCCAGAAGATGAATTCTGGTCGAGGTATCCGGTATGCGATGAATGCCGATACCAGAATTGTATTGATAACGCCGCCGGCAAAAATCGGTAATGTTCCGAACAGGCTCGCAATCAATTCCGATCGAATATAGCCAGGCACATTGGATCCAGCATCGGCCAGCCAGCGTGTCAGCCGCCATTTCGGTACACTGAATCCTGAAATATCCTCGCGCATAGGCACCTGCTCCGTTGTCGGCGAGATGCGTAGCGAAGAGTCGTCAAGAATTAGAGAATCCCGTGATAGTTCCGAACCGGATAGTTAGAAATGCCTTAAGATGTGAACAGCGGTGTTGATGACCCGGCATCATCGCATCGGCAACGGATTTTCCGACCACGAGGGATCGCCTGCCGGATTTGCGGACCAAAACCGAATACCCGTGAAATCGATCGATTGCACATTGTCCGGCAGGGCATCACGATAAATGCCAAAGCGCGGCTGGACGTCGATAAACGGGCGGCCGGAATCATCGCGGACACCATGATCGGGATAGCCGAGAAGCCCTGTATACGGATCGCAGCCGCGCCCGTTGAGCCAGACCTGCACCTGGCTTGCCCCCTCCTTCAGACTGGGCTTGATCATGACCTTCACATCATTCCAGTGGTCCAGGTCCAGGTGCCATGGACCGCATATTATTCTGGATTCCCCGAGATTGCAGTCGCTGGTTCCGCGCACCTTGACCAGGAAATCCGCCCCCGTGGCCGATGGGCGGGCCTCGACCTTGAAGAGGGGATTGGCGGCGGGACACGCCCCTTGCGGCTTCTCGTCACGCGCCTGGATGTTCTGTTTTACCTGATGAATGACTGTCCGGTTGCCAATGCCCTGCCAGGGACGTTCAAGACGGAACCGAAAACGGTACCAGGTCGGCTCATCGAACTTGACGACCTCCTTTCGCATCTGGATTTCCACGCGTTCCGTCGATTTTTCGTCGGACTCTTTTTCAACGGCGTCGCCCGGATGCACAGAGAGACGCAGCACCGGCCCGGACGAAGGGGCAGCGCCGGAATCACAGGATAGACGCGACCGCCATGCCCCCTGATCCAATTTCTTGCTGATCTTCCATAGGCTTGGGGGATGCTGCGGATCGGGTGCGCACAGCTCGGCAAGGTCACCTGACAGAGCCGGAGCCGCCTCCTGCGCTGCGGCGGACCCCAAAACCATCAAGCTTAGGCTGAAGAAAACACAAGCTATCCACGAAAGACGTGCGTTCACGAAACGAGCTCCCCCTGTCCCATATCCTCTCAATCCCCCTGGTCATAAGCTGCAATCCCAATGCCAACATGACACAGAAGTGTAAACCTGTATAAAACTTTGCATTGCCTGGGCCGAGTGGCCAGGCGCCGGCAGTTTGCCTATGACGCGCGTCCTTGCTCAGGCAAATGTGCGGATCGCCGGATGTTGAAACCGGCGCAGATTGGCCCCGAGCTGTTCAAAGTCCTCTGTCCGGGGATCGCTGCGCCGCCAGGCCAGGACAATGGTGCGCGCATATCCGCTGCCTTGCAGCGGCAGGTAGTGCAGCCCATGAACGTCACTCACCGCAAGGACGGGCAGCAGGGTACATCCCTCGCCTGCAGCCACCATATATTTCAGGGTCTCCAGACTGGTCGCGTGCCGGTTGGTGGTGTCGATCTCCGCACAGGCGGCAATGGCCTGATCCCGCAGGCAATGCCCCTCCTCCAGCAGCAATCGCTCATGGGGAGACAGATCTTTCCATCCGGCACCGCCAGCCAGCGTTGCCGCATGTCCCTCGGGACAGGCCATCACGAACGGTTCGTGAAACAGCGGGATTTCGCTCAAGCCCGGCTCTCCGGACGGTGTCGACATGAGCACGGCATCGAGGTCACCGCGCAGCAGAGCCGTGACGAGGTCGTCGGTGCGCCCTTCACCCAGCACGAAGGCAAGCGCCGGATAGTGCGCGCGCAAGCTCTGGAGAATGCGCGGGAAATAATAGGGGCCAAGCGTGGCGATTGCCGACAGGCGCAACGTGCCGCCGAAGGCCTCCGAGGAGCGGACGGACAGATCCAGCAGCCGGCGCGCCTCCAGTACCACACGGCGCATCTGGTCAAGGAGTTCGTGGCCCTGCGGCGTGACGATGACCCGCCGCGTCGTGCGTTCGAAAATCACCGTCTTCAGCCGGGTCTCGAGCTTGCTCACCTGTACGGAAAGCGAAGGCTGCGCAACCCGGCACTGTTCGGCGGCCTTGCCAAAGCTGCCCAGATCCGCAACCGCAATGGCATATTCCAGATCGCGAAGCGACAGGCCGGACAACGTCATGACGATCATACTTCTTTCGATACAGGCCAATGGTTGAGTCACCTTCACGCGATTGGCCCATCGCACGGCAGGCATGAACTACTCATAGTTCATGCCTATTAGAATATGATAATTCTTATATTATGCCAATGTATATCAGCGCGGTATATCGGACATGCCTGACAGGGCGCGCATGAGCGGCGCCCGGGCAAACGAGCCAGGCCCGGTAAGGGCCAAGGCATTTCCCGTTGTGTAAAGGAACGAATGATGACAACGAACGAGCAGATACCGGTCAAGGAGATGGAAGTCGCGGCCACGATCAAGGCGCTGAATGCCGCACTGTCTGAAGCGGGTGTAGAGGCCGACAAGATCATCTCGATCCATTTCGTCCTGGGGGTCAAGGCAACGGTTGGACAGCCGGTCGAAGACAGGTACCGGGTCCATTACCGCAGCTGAATGAACGGCATGGGACGAAGCGGGAAACATGACGGCTTGATTGTGACAAACGCCTTTGGCAAGTGAGCGTCGCTTGAGCAACCCAAGCATGGGGTCCAGTGCGTGCCTGCCTTCGCCCGGCGCTGCACTGGGCCTCGCCACAGGCGCATCCGCGCGCCGGCGGACATGCTGTCCCCGAGGCCGGACTGCATCTCAGTTTCGCCTCAGGTTCGGATAATCTTCTGCTCAGGTTCTCGTGTTATCACCCGCACGTTGTCACCTTCGGGCAACGGAGGCTCGGCATCTCATCACCCCCCGATGCCCCTTGCCGGGCCTCACCCGAAGGATACGCGTACCGCGCAACATGAAGTTTGCGTCGCCCGCACGCCGACATCCGGCTTTACCCTAAATTGCAGATTGTGACGGATTGGAACCAGGCGTTGAATGCGCTATGGGGTATGAATGAAGCTCATTCAAATCGCCGCCTGGCTGCTGTTCGCAGCCATACTTTTCATCACTGTCGACCCCATCAGCCTGCGGCCGGAGAGCGGCTTGCCGGTCAATGTCGAGCGCTTTGCAGCTTTTGCCGTGCTTGGCTTCGTCTTTGCGGCGGCCTATCCGCGGCGGTGGCTGCTCATCCTGTTTTTGGTGGTTGGCGCGGCTTTCGGTTTCGAGCTGGCACAGATGCTTGCCCCAACCCGGCATGCCCGGCTGCTCGATGCCGTGGTGAAGGCGGCCGGCGGAACCTTCGGGGTTGCCGCAAGCACGCTCTTCCTGCGCCTTTTGCGCTAAGGGGATTCGACCTGCCATTCGCCAACGGCAAGCCCCGGAAGCATTTTACCTGCGGCGGGCCGTCTGGAAGCGGATATCGCCCGCAGCGGCCAAAAGGATAATATCGTCGCCCAGCGACCATTCTGCCGCCCGCGCGGCCAACCGTGCGGGAACAGCCTCTGAATTGCCCGGACCAGCCGGCACATCGTAGGTTGCGTGGCCATCATGGGAAAGGATCACCGCAAATCCCTTTTCCAGCGCGGCTCGCGCCGTCGCCGCCAGGCACATTTCCGACAGCATGCCGCAGATCGCCATCGACCGGACGCCATGCGCCCGGAGCTGATTCTCGAGCCCGGTGCCATCGAAGCCATTATCTCTGGACTTGCGGATCACCGCTTCGCGCGCCTCCGGCGGAAAGAACAATTGCCAGCCATCGGTATTCGGCGCGTCAACCGCGCCGGCAGGACCGTCATTCTGCAGGAAGACAACCGGCACCTTGGCCGCGCGCGCATTCTCGAGAAGCCTTTTCACCGCACCCTGAAGCTGGACGCAATCCGGGACGGCTTCGGCTCCCGTGATGAAGGCATTTTGCACATCGACGATCACCAGGGCGTGGGCAGTTATCTCATCTTTTGTAAACGCCAAGTCTCCACCCTCCTCCGTCCGCAGCGCCAACCGATACGACAGTCCCGCGCCGAGGTTTATTCACTGTTTCGTGTACGGCCAGCCCGGCATTTGAACACCGGATATATTCCAAACCACCCGGAATCATTGCATATATTAGGTCTCTCAAAAAAAGTCATAAGACATGAGGGGTGTGGAACATGCGAACAAGAATTAAGTTTCTGGGACGACAGAGCTGCAAGGAAAAAATCATCGTTCAGGCGGAGGAGCGGAGTCGCGCTGCTGAGATGAATTTTCAGGATTGCACGGTCGATGTACCGGCGCTCGTCAGGCGTATACGACGAAAGGCGAGAATTAAACTTCTGACAGCGCACAGATAATCCGAATTTCGGATGTGGCTTTCACCCATGCGCGCCTTGCGGCTGGCTGCAGCCATTGTTGAATGGCGTATCAATTGCGCTCAGAATCAGCCACAACCAAGCTGCCCGCAAGGGCAAGGCGCGACTGCTATCAACTTAAGGATAGGGTCGGGCGGGCTGATTGACGTCTCACCCGCTGCCACGAACGGACGTGGCCGCCTCCAGACTCATGCCGGGCGGTCAGGCACGGGAAACAGCAGATCCACCAGACCGCCGGACGCCACGCAGCTGACGGAAATACCAAGCGAAAACCTGATAATATTTACAAGCCCTATCACAATTTTGTTACAATAGCATGATATGCTTATACTTTAAAGTATTCATACTGATTATACTTGATATTAACCCTGTGTTAACTTATAGTTGCAAATCCGCAACAATAAAAATCCCATCGCTCCCGGCATTAAAGATTTGTAATTTGACATTTGACTCTACGACCAAAGTCGCAGAATACCGAATTGTCACTACCAATCTCATGGAGAGCAACAATGAACATTAAGAGCCTGCTACTCGGCTCCGCTGCAGCTCTGGTTGCAGTAACTGGCGCGCGCGCTGCTGACGCAGTTGTCGTCGCCGAACCTGAAGCTGTCGAATACGTTCGCGTTTGCGATGCATACGGCAAGGGCTTCTTCTACATTCCTGGCACCGAGACCTGCCTGAAGATCGGCGGCTATGTCCGTTACGACGCCAAGGGCGGCGACAGCGTATACACCGGCGGCCATGTCAGCGGCATCAAGGGCTCAGACGGCCTGAACGAAGACACCTATTACAAGCGCACACGCGCCACAGTTCGTTTCGACGCCCGTTCGGAAACAGAACTCGGCACACTGCGTTCGTACATTGAAACACGTTTCAACTACACGAACGGTTCCAACAGCGGTGGCCTCATTCCTAACGCGTTCATCGAACTCGGCGGTTTCCGCATCGGTGTTGCTGACGAACTGTTCGGTTCGTGGACCGGTTATGCCGGTAGCGTCATCAACGACGACGTGATCAACTATCAGTCCGGCACGTCCAACCAGGTTAGCTACACGTTCGCAGCTGGCAATGGCTTCTCGGCCATGATCGGTGCTGAACAGGGCGAATCCGAATCCGACAACGACGGCGCTTCGCACGACTACCGCATCAACGATTACATGCCGCATGTAGTCGGCGGTGTGAAGTACGAGCAGGGTTGGGGCGGTATCTCGGCTGTTGCTGGTTATGACTCGGTTATCGAAGAATGGGCCGGTAAGGTTCGTTTGGACGTCAAGTTCACCGACACTGTCAAGGCATTCGTCATGGGTGGCTATCAGTCGAACTTCGACGATAACTACGCGCATGCACGCAGCCTGAACTGGTTCGGCCGCTGGGAAGGCGACTGGGCTGTTTGGGGTGGCCTGTCCGCCAAGGTTACGGATAAGGCAACTGTCAATGCACAGGTTGCATACGAATCCGAAGGCACCGTTGCTGGTACTTTGAACGTTGCTTACGAGCTCGTTCCTGGCTTCACAGTTACGCCAGAAATCAGCTACACCAAGTTCGATGGTCATCGTAAGGATCAGTCGATCCTCAACGGCGGCAACGACGATGCATTCGGTGGCATGATCCGCTTCCAGCGCAACTTCTAATCCTTAACAGGATTTGAAGATGTATCCGGGGCCCGTCCCCGGATACTCAGGCCTTGGCCCAACAAACATATGAATTGTGTTTGGCAATGGAGAAGGACTGCATTGCTGAACTGCGATGATGAGATCTCCAGTCACGTCATTTTTTGAAACGGTGGGCTTCGCGGCTCACCGTTTTTTACATGTGCAGCGTTGCGCGCGCTGCACGCCGGCCGGATCGACATGTTGTGATTTGGAAACCGGCGCGTTTCCCGCTATATTCCGCCCTGGAATGCAGGAGGTTACGGATATGCGTGATCTTGATTTCTTGCTTGCAGTCATTGTGATTATCTTGCTGGCGTACCAGGCGAAACCGTCGCACCGGGTGTAAACGGCAAGAGTTGACTGACCTCTCCATAGAATGATCCAGGCAAGGATCGACTGTCCGTCGTATGATCCGGGAATATCCGTATACGAACCACAGCATTGGGCTTCCGGCATGGGCCGGGAGCGGAACGTCGTCAGGGAGCGAATGAACTATGGGAGAAGCGATTCTTCACACGCCGCACCATGCACAGCCTGCATCGCCCAAAACGATGCAAAAGGTGAGCAAACAAATTCCTAAAACTGCCTGTGACCCGACAAAACTCTCTTCAATCCTGCGATTGGCCAAAGGCGGATTCAGCCACCGGCGCTTCAAGCATGACACCAAGTAGGTTTTGACCGGAGAAACAAAAAGCCCGTTATCGGAACGCCGATAACGGGCATGCGGGGGTGTCCGCCGGAGCAGCGTTTGCCGCTGTCTTATTTTGGCAGGAGAACCTTGTCGATCACGTGAATGACGCCGTTCGACTGCTTGACATCAGCGATCGAGACATGAGCGACGTTGCCCTTCTCATCCTTGATCGAGATTTTGCCGCCCTTTTCGCTGACGGTCAGAATGCAACCACCGACCGTCTTTACCTTGTGCGAGCCGCCATCGTCCTTGATCATCTTCTTGATCGTCATGGACATGGCGTCAGCAGCCACCACATGGCAGGTGAGAACCTTGGTGAGCGTCGCCTTGTTCTCTGGTTTCAAAAGCGTCTCGACAGTGCCTTTTGGCAGCTTGGCGAAGGCTTCGTTGGTTGGCGCGAATACCGTGAACGGTCCCTTGCCCTGAAGCGTTTCGACAAGACCGGCCGCCTTGACTGCGGCGACAAGTGTTGTGTGGTCCTTGGAGTTGACCGCATTCTCGATGATATTCTTGTTGGCATACATCGGTGCGCCGCCAACCATCGGGTTGTCCTTTGCCAATGCTGCTCCGCTCAGTGCTGTAACCGCCAAAAATCCGGCGAAAATACCTGCAGTCAATTTACCCATTGTATTGCTCCGCGTTTGCCTCCCCTTCCTGGGGAATGCAAACAAGAACGAGGGCTTGACCGGGAAAGTTTCCGGCAGGTGCATTTATTATTTTTCCGGGCGCTGACATTCGAACAAAACCCGAGGGGAACCTAAGCGGCCCCTGCCCGTTATAGGCTTGTCATGCACAGGAGCAGATAAAGAATGGCAATATTTTCCAAAACCACCGATGATATCCAGGACGATGTCGAGGCTCAGATCGCAGCCTTGCGCAAGGAAGTGTCGAAACTCACGGCCAATCTCGCCGACATGGGCGGCGAAAAGCTGGACGATGTGAAACGCGTTGCCACCAACCAGGTGCGCTATGCCGCCGATGCGGCCAAGGAAAACCCGCTGGCAACCCTTGCTATCGTGGCGGGCGCAGCCCTGCTCATCGGGCTTGTTTCAAGACGCTAACGAAGGGTGATGGCCATGGACAGTGCTGAACCAAGCCGTAACGATGAGGATCGCGCACGTTTGCAGCGCGAAATCGAAGATCTGAAGCGCGATCTGGCGGCGCTGACGCAGTCGCTCGCCGACAAAGGCGTGCAACTGCTCGATGATCTCGAAGGCGATGATTCCTCGGCCTTTGACGCCATCAAGGACGGCGGACGGCGGGCAGCACATGCTGTCGGCCATCAGGCCCGCAAAATCGGCGGTATCCAGACGCAGAATTCCGTGTCGACGCTGATGGTCATTGCAGGCCTCGGCATCGTCATCGGTATGCTGGCCCGTTGAATCAGTTCCAAATTTTTTCAAAATATTTTGGAACTTTTGGCGGATGGCGGCGTTTTCACAATACTGGTCCCCCAACCAGCTAGGCTGAACCCCACAGCCAACCCCAAATCCCAGCTTTCACTCCCCGTGGAAGCTGGGTTTTTTTATTGGCGGGAGCGCGGTGCGTGGTTCGACAAGCTCACCATGAGAGAATTCATTTGATTGCAAGGCCAATCGGATACGTTGCAGCATATGGCTCCCCGCAATCCTCAACCTCCCTCATGGTGAGCTTGTCGAACCACGAACAACCTATTTGCCAGCCTGCAACTCTGCAGCGAATTGCGCGGTGAACCTAGCGGACCTGATCCAGCAGGCGCTTGCATTCCAAGAGGTCGAAAAGCGTTTCCTGCAGCAGGGTCCGGTTGTCCTTTGACAGCCGCTTGCCGTCGGCAGCCACCGGCCCGTCATCGTCGCCCTTGATCAGGCCAAAGAGACGCCGGCCATGGGACGATGATTTCGGCGATCCCATGACGGCGGCTTCTTCCGCCGCGTCGGCGCGTTCCTGCTCGGCGGAATGTGCTTCCTCTTCGCGAACGGCCGCCTGCTTCTGCTGGCTGATGGCTTCGGCGGCAGCGGTGTCGCCGCTGCCGAGCGCGATGATGAACTGCGCGCCATTTTCCCGCAAAAGCCGCTGCACGCCCTTGATCGTATAGCCCTGATCATACAGCAGATGGCGGATGCCCTTGAGCAGATCGACATCGAGCGGGCGATAATATCGTCGTCCGCCGCCGCGCTTCATAGGCTTGATATGGGTAAAACGCGTTTCCCAAAAACGCAGAACATGCTGGGGAAGATCGAGATCTTCAGCAACTTCACTGATGGTTCTAAAAGCGTCGGGACTCTTGTCCATGTTTTCACCCTTTCAGGAGAAAATCTGATTCGACGCCCATTTCAGCGGTTTATCAAGTGGTTTTCAAGTACAACGCGAGATTGCCCCACAGCAATCTCGCCCAGGGAGCCAAAGCGCCCTGCATAAATCCGCTATGCAGATTTCTTCTTGCGTGCCTGATGCGAGCGCAAAATGCGCTGTTTGAGCACATTGGACGCCTTGAACGTCATGACCCGGCGAGGCAAAATGGGCACCTCTTCACCCGTTTTCGGGTTGCGGCCGATGCGTTCGTTCTTGTCCCGGACCTGAAACGTGGCGAACGATGACAATTTGACCGTTTCGCCACGAACAATGGCATCACATACTTCATCGAGAATGGTTTCGACGAGTGAAGCTGACTCCGTGCGTGAAAGCCCTACCTTGCGATAGACTGCTTCGGCCAGATCAGCGCGCGTAATGGTCTTACCCCCCATACGATCTCTAAGCTCTCGTTTGTTGCAAAACTATCAAGGTGGAAGCGGAAGTTATAGGATCAAATCCGATAGGGCAAGCAGGTAAAACAGTTGATAAAACAAACTGCTGACCCAACCGGACCATCACCACCGTAGCAGAACTGCACCCCACGTAAAGCCCCCGCCCATGGCTTCAAGAAGGACAAGATCGCCCTGCTTGATCCGCCCGTCGGCAACCGCTGTCGCCAGGGCCAGCGGGACGGACGCCGCGGAGGTATTGCCATGCTGGTCAACCGTAATGACCACCTTTTCCTCGGCAAGGTTCAATTTCTTGGCTGATGCGTCGATGATGCGCTTGTTGGCCTGGTGCGGAACGAACCAGTCGACATCCTCGGCCGTGATCCCGGCCTCCGAGAACGAGGCTTCGATGACGTCGGTGATCATGCCGACCGCATGCTTGAAAACCTCGCGGCCCTCCATGCGCAGGTGTCCGACCGTCTGGGTGCTGGATGGTCCGCCATCCACATACAACTTCTGCTTGTGCGAACCGTCGGACCGCAGGTTGGCGGTGAGGATGCCGCGATCGGATGTCAGGCCGCGTCCCTCACTGCCCTCGAGCACGACGGCACCGGCGCCATCGCCGAACAGGACGCACGTCGTGCGGTCATTCCAGTCGAGAAGGCGCGAGAATGTCTCCGAACCGATGACCAGAACGCGCTTGGCCATGCCGCCGCGAATGTAGAGGTCGGCAGTGCTGATGGCATAGACGAAGCCGGAGCAGACCGCCTGCATGTCGAAGGCAAAGCCATGGGTCATGCCGAGGCGTGCCTGGATGTCGACGGCGGAGGCCGGGAACGTATTGTCGGGCGTCGAAGTCGCCAGAATGATCAGGTCGATGTCGTCCGGCGTCATGCCGGCATTGTCGAGCGCTGCGCGTGCTGCTGCCTCGCCCAGCGAAGCGGTTGTTTCGCCCTCGCCTGCGATATAGCGCTGACGGATGCCCGTCCGCTGCACGATCCACTCGTCGCTGGTTTCGACAATGCCTTCCAGATCGGCGTTCTTGACCAGGCGCGCCGGTTTGGCCGCCCCTACACCTCTAACAACGGACCGGATCATTTATTTTTCCTACGCCTGTGGTTCTATTTCAGCTTCTGAATCATTTTCGGTCTCGCCCTGAAAAGCGACCCCGACCGGGCTTTTGTGAAAATGGCTCAGATCCGAGGCAATTTTGCTCAAGAGCTTGTTGCGCGCCATATCATAGCCGACATCGACGGCGGACGCGAAGCCCAGCGCATCGGTTCCGCCATGGCTCTTGATGACAACACCATTGAGCCCGAGAAACACGCCGCCATTGATCTTGCGCGGGTCCATTTTCTCCCGCAGATGATTGAATGCACCCCTGGCGAAGAGATAGCCGATCTTGGCCATCAATGTGCGGCCCATGGCATCGCGCAGATACTGCGCGAACTGCTTGGCCGTCCCCTCCGCCGTCTTCAGGGCGATGTTTCCGGTAAACCCTTCGGTGACCACCACATCGACGGTGCCCTTGCCGATGTCGTCGCCTTCGACGAAGCCGTAATATTCAAGGCTTGGCAAGGGAATCTCGCGCAAAATGCGCGCCGCATCCTTGACGTCGTCCTGTCCCTTGATTTCTTCCACCCCGACATTGAGCAGGCCGATCGTCGGGCGTTCGATCTCGAACAGCGACCGGGCCATGGCGGCGCCCATGACGGCATAGTCGACCAGCTGCTGCGCGTCGGCACCGATGGTCGCGCCGATATCGAGCACGATGCTCTCACCGCGCAATGTCGGCCAGATGCCGGCAATGGCCGGGCGTTCCACATTGGCCATGGTGCGCAGGCAGAATTTCGACATGGCCATCAGCGCGCCGGTATTGCCCGCCGATACGCAGACATCCGCCTCGCCTGTTTTCACCGCCTCGATGGAGCGCCACATGGATGACTTCCAGCGGCCGTTGCGCAAGGCCTGGCTGGGTTTTTCGTCCATACGCACCGACACGTCGCAGTGGTGGAATGTCGAGCTCGCAAGCGTGGGATGACGGTCGAGAACCGGCCTTACCTCTTCCTCACGACCGAAGATCACAAACCGGATATCAGGATGGCGCTCCAGCGCCGTTGCCAGACCGGGAATGACGATCTCAGGACCGAAATCACCGCCCATGGCATCAATGGAAATTCTGATCACTCTCGATTGTCCTGTTCAGTGAGTATGCTTGCTGGGTTTATCAATTGCTCAAAGACTCGGCGAAAATAGTCAATTTCCGTCGCTGTACAACCGGAATCTGCCGGACCTCCGGCACATGGACTGGAATCATTGTGAAAAACACTGCCCCTTTTTGGGTATTTTCCGTTGTTATAGCCCATCAGGGCAGTATTTCGATAGTCAGCCTCAGGAAATCGTCACAATCAAGGCTTCTGTTTCCAGTCCTTGAGGCCGGCAAACGGACTGACAGGCTTTTCCGCTGTTTCGTCATCACCGAAGACAACCTCGATGGGCGTATCCGATACGCCCTCCTTGCGGGGGTATGGATCAATGGCCAGCTCGAAAAACTCCTCGGCTATGGCACCGGCATCCAGCGTATCGCCGGAAAATGTCTCCGGAATATCGGGACCGTCGGCGCTGATGATCAGCTCGCCGTTCTCATCGAGCGGCAAACGTGCCAGCTTGGAGTTCTCCGGCACGAACAGCGTATCCACTTCCGCATTGACGACCGCATCGACAGGATCCGACGTGACGACACAGGACTGCACGATCCGGGCCTTCACCACGCCGCGCACGCGTATGCCGTCCTTCTTCCAGGGAACAATCTGCAGATCGGCCTTGAACGACGTTACATCCTGCAATTCGTGAAAGTCCCGCAGCGCTATGCGCTCGCGCTCGTCCGCTTCGATCTTGACGGTCAGTCCCTTCTGCGGAAGCCGTTTGACCGAGACCGGGAAACTGAGTGCGCCATCGATATTTCTTGTCATTTTGCTCCCCTTCCTAATTCTGCAGGGTTTCTGCACCGGCGCTGGCGTCCGGAAAGGCCAGCTGCCCGCGGGCTATATCTTCATCCGACTGGTTTTCCAGGAACAACGCCGCTTGGATGGTGTATCCGGCCAGCGCGGAGGCGCCTGTCCATTCGCTGGTGTCAGGGCGGACATTGCGGGCCAGTGCGGCCGCCAGGGCCGGATGGTCGTTGGTCTGGAGCGCCTTGTCATAGGACTCCACCCGGCCATAGAACATGCGCGCCAGTTTTTTCATCCGCTTCGGGATACCGGAGTCGCCGATCCCAAGCTCCCGCAGCGAGTGATCCACGTCCCGGAAGAATTCATCCGTCACTTCCTGTCCGATCATCTTGAGGGCTGGTGTCCTGCCCTTTATCCGGCGCATGAAAAGAAAAACGTGCAAAGATACCATTTCATAGCGTCCGAGCGGCGAATCCGGCACATCAATGTCAGAATAGAGGTATGGCTGCCGCGCCGCCGCCACGATCACATCGTAGAGGGCTGTGGTAATCGCCTCATTTGCTTTGGCCTTACGGCTGAATAAATTGAGAATCATATATGTGCTTTCACTTGGGTCGGGCCGCAACACGAGTCGCCGGTTGCATCGGACTTCAAGGTGGTTTACCGAAGTTCTGCGGGCAGCGAAAGACGTGGCCCCACTATTGAAATGGAGATGTCGTTGTTGCAGCGGATTTTCAAGGCCGATCGTTCCCGGGAATATCTTCTCGCCGGAGCTCTGTTTTTTGTCGTAGGGCTTGCCGGCTGTAATACCGCCAACCTCAATCCATCCGAAACATTGTCGGAAGGTTATATTCTCGACGAGAAGGCGCTGGCGTTCGTTCCGGTCGGGTCCAGCCGCGAGCAGGTCATCCTGTCGCTTGGCAGCCCGTCTTCGACGGCAACGTTCGACAACGAAGTCTTCTATTACATTTCCCAGAAGCGCAAACGCAGCGTCGCCTTCATGCAGCCGAAGGTGACCGACCGTCGCATTCTTGCGGTTTATTTCGACCAGAAAAGCAAGGTCGCCAGCATTTCCAATTACGGATTGCAGGACGGCAAGGTTTTCGACTTCATCTCCCGCACCACGCCGACCGGCGGCAAGGACCTTTCGTTCCTCGGCCAGCTGCTTGCGGGCGTTGGCAAGGCACCCGGTTCCATTGGTGCAGGCGGACCTCCCGGTCAGTAATTCCTGCGCTGAAAACAAAAAACCCGCGAAACCGGATTTCGCGGGTTTTTCTTTGACGTGACGGGCGCTTATCCGTGCGCAAGCACCGCCAGCAGCAGCAAGGCCACGATGTTGGTGATCTTGATCGCCGGATTGACCGCAGGGCCAGCCGTGTCCTTGTAGGGATCGCCAACCGTATCGCCGGTCACGGAAGCCTTGTGGGCATCCGATCCCTTCATGTGACGAACGCCATCCTTGTCGACAAAGCCGTCTTCAAAGGACTTTTTGGCATTGTCCCAGGCACCGCCGCCGGATGTCATCGAAATGGCAACGAAAATGCCATTGATGATCACGCCGAGAAGCGAAGCACCGAGCGCGGCAAAGGCCGAGGCTTTTGAACCGGAAATCAGCAGCACGCCGAAATAGACGACGAGCGGTGCCAGAACCGGCAGCAGCGACGGCACGACCATTTCCTTGATGGCGGCGCGGGTGAGAATATCCACCGCCCGCGCATAGTCCGGACGCTCCGTACCGGCCATGATGCCCGGCTTTTCACGGAACTGCCTGCGCACCTCTTCCACCACGGAACCTGCTGCCCGGCCAACGGCCGTCATCGCGATACCGCCGAAGAGGTAGGGGATGAGACCGCCGAAGATCAGACCGGCGACAACGTAGGGATTGGACAGTTCGAACGATACGGCGCCCATTCCCTTGAAATAGGAGAAGGCCGTCGAACCATCCTTGTTCGCTTCGCTGATGAAGAACTGCAGGTCGTTGGAATAGGCGGCAAACAGCACCAGCGCGCCCAAACCGGCCGAACCGATGGCATAGCCCTTGGTCACGGCTTTCGTCGTGTTGCCAACGGCATCCAGCGCGTCGGTGGACTTGCGCACGTCCGGATCAAGCCCGGCCATTTCCGCGATACCGCCGGCATTGTCCGTCACCGGACCGAAGGCATCGAGCGCAACGATCATGCCGGCAATGCCGAGCATGGCGGTAACGGCGATGCCGGTGCCGAACAGCCCGGCAAGCTGGTAGGTCGAGATGATGCCGCCGACGATGACCAGGGCGGGCAGCGCCGTCGATTCAAGCGACACGGCCAGACCCTGGATGACGTTGGTGCCGTGACCGGTGACCGATGCCTGGGCAATCGAATTGACGGGGCGCTTGCCGGTGCCGGTGTAGTACTCGGTAATCACCACGATCAACCCCGTCACCACAAGCCCGACCAGGCCACAGTAGAAGAGATTGATGCCGGTGATCGATTTACCCGCAACAATACCCACCTCGCCCCAGCCGACAGTCATCGACGTGGCAAGGGCAAGACCGGCAATCGACAGAAGACCCGTCACGATGAGGCCCTTGTAGAGCGCCCCCATGATCGAGTTGTTCGCACCGAGCTTGACGAAGAACGTCCCGGCAATCGAGGTGATGATGCAGGCGCCGCAGATCGCCAAGGGATAAAGCATGACCGTGCTCAGGACGGGCGTTGCGGCAAAGAAGATGGCACCCAGAACCATGGTGGCAACAATGGTCACCGCATAGGTTTCGAAAAGGTCGGCGGCCATGCCGGCGCAGTCGCCGACATTGTCGCCCACATTGTCGGCGATGGTTGCCGGGTTGCGCGGGTCATCTTCGGGAATTCCGGCTTCGACCTTGCCGACGAGATCGCCGCCGACGTCGGCACCCTTGGTGAAGATGCCACCGCCAAGACGGGCGAAGATGGAAATAAGCGACGCACCGAACCCGAGGGAGACAAGCGCGTCAATGACAACACGGTCCGCAGGCAGATGGCCCATCGGGCCCGTGAGGATGTAATAATAGACCGAGACACCCAAAAGGGCGAGACCGGCCACGAGCATGCCGGTGATCGCACCGGATTTGAACGCGATCTCGAGACCGGCGGCGAGACTGCGGGACGATGCCTGCGCCGTGCGCACATTGGCACGGACGGAAACATGCATGCCGATGAAACCGGCAAGTCCCGACAAGACGGCACCGATCATGAAGCCGACTGCCGCGGTGGAAGACAAGAGGTACCAGACTGCTAGAAAGACAACGACGCCAACCATGGCGATCGTGGTATACTGACGTGTGAGATAGGCCTGTGCACCTTCGCGAATTGCACCGGCGATTTCTTGCATGCGCGCATTGCCCTGGTCCGCTGCGAGCACCGATTGGGTAGCCCAGAAAGCGTAAACGACAGACAGCAGACCGCAGGCGATGACGAGAAACAGTATAGTCATGCCACTCCCTCAGATTTTGACCCGAAAAATACCCCTCCCCAGGTCAGGTTCGGTACGGCACGCAAAATCTGCCAGGCCGGCAGAAACGCGACCGTATGTACTAGGAGTAACGAAGCGGATGCGAAAAGGTCAAGGCCTTTCGCTGAGGCGGCTCAGGGTTGGGATAGACCGATCTGATTCAGCAGGTTTGGCGCATTGTGTTCTGGCTGGCGCGTGGTTCGACAAGCGCACCACGCACCACGCCTAAGGCGGGTGTCCGCCATTTTCAATGAAGGGACGTCAGCCGCGCGGGTTCTTCGCGCCGCGGCTTTCACCGCGCAATTCGAAGGCCAGACGGTCGAGCACGGCATTCACCAGTTTGGGTTCGTCTTCCGTGTAGAAGGCCTTGGCGATGTCGATATATTCCGAAACGATAACCGCCGTCGGCACATCGGGACGGTTCTTCAGTTCCCAGATACCGGCGCGCAGGATCGCCCGCAGCGTGGAATCGAGCCGTGACAGCGGCCAGTCTTCGGTCAGGGCCTGACGGATCATCGGGTCGAGGGATGTCTGCTCGGCAACCACACCGGCGACAATGGCACGGAACCATTGCGGATCGGCATCCAGATACTGCGTACCGTCGACTTCCTTGCCGAGACGGTGCGCTTCATATTCCGCCACCACCTCGATCACGCCGGTTCCGGCAACGTCCATCTGGTACAGTGCCTGCACCGCCGCCAGGCGGGCAACGCCGCGCTTGTTGGCGGGCTTTACAGCGGGACTTTCCCCATCTTTGGAAGCAGGCATCCGGTCAGGCTCCGAGTTTTTCCTTGAGGGCAATCATGGTCAAGGCAGCGCGCGCTGCAAAGCCACCCTTGTCCTTGTCCTCGCGGCGGGCACGGGCCCAGGCCTGCTCTTCGTTCTCGACGGTGAGAATGCCATTGCCGATGGCAATGCTTTCATCCACCGCAAGCTCCATCAGAGCACGGCAGGATTCATTGGCAACGATATCGAAATGATAGGTTTCGCCGCGAATGACCGTACCAAGCGCCACGAAGCCATCATACTCCGTTCCGCCGTCTTCCGCTGCATCGAGGGCAAAGGAAATGGCGGCAGGCACTTCAAGCGCGCCGGGAACGGTCACGACATCATAGGTTGCCTTGCCTTCATCGAGCGCCAGTTTGGCACCGTTCAGCAGGGCATCCGACAGATCGTCGTAGAATCGCGCTTCCACGATCAACAGATGGGGCGCATGCGCCTTTTTTTTGGACATGGAAAACTCCAGAACTCAATGGGGGTGGCGAAGATGCTCCGCCTCTGCGTGTGGTCCTAGGCTGATTTCGGATATTCTGCAAGCCGTGCAGCGTATCTCGCCATCTGATCGATCTCGATATTCACCTTGTCACCGGCCTTGCGGTCACCCCAGGTGGTGACTTCAAGCGAATGGCGGATCAACAGGACGTCGAATTCATTGCCATTGACGGCATTGACCGTCAGCGACGTGCCGTCGAGCGCCACGGAGCCTTTCGGCGCGATGAACCGCGCCAGTTCTTCCGGCACCCGCAGCGTGAAGCGGACGGCATCTCCCTCATCCTCGCGCTTGACGATCTCGGCCATGGCATCGATATGGCCGGAGACAAGGTGCCCGCCCATCTCGTCGCCCAGCTTCAGCGAGCGTTCCAGGTTGATGCGCGTGCCGTTCTTCCAGTTGGCAATGCTGGTCAGGCGCAAAGCCTCTTCCCAGGCTTCCACCTCGAACCAGCGGGCATTCGAACCCTTTTCCGGCAGTGTCACGACGGTCAGGCACACGCCTGAACAGGAGATGGAGGCGCCGATCTCGATCGTCTGCGGATCGTAATTGGTCTCCACGCGCAGAAGCACGCCTTCATTGAGCGGCTTGACCTGACCAATCTTGCCGATATCCGTTACAATTCCCGTAAACATGCATAGTTCCTCAGATGGGTCTTACGTATTCGCGATAGTGATCGTCACCGAAGCGGTCATCCCGCGACAGCGTGAAGTCACGAGCGATATGGGAAGAAAGTTCTGGTACTGCAAGACCGCCGTCCGATCCGATTGCCAGCGGGCCTTCAAAAAGCGCAATGCGGTCAACGAGATCGTCCTGCAGAAGCGCAGACGCGACGGCAGCACCGCCCTCCACCATCAGCGTGGCGATGCCCTGCGCCGCCAGATCGTCGAGCAGTTCCGGCAGCGCGGTTGCGCCGCAGTCGGTTTCGGTCGCGAGCATACGGCAGCCCGCCGCGACCAGCGCCTGGCGCTTGGCCGGATCGGCCTGGGCGCTGGCGGCAATCCACAGGGGAACGCTACCCGCCGATTGCACCAGCTTGCTGTCCAGCGGCAGACGCAGCCGGCTGTCGAGCACGACGCGCACCGGCGAGCGGTTTTCCAGCCCCGGCAGCCGGCAGGTCAAGACGGGGTCATCGGCCAGCGCCGTGCCGATTCCCACGAGAATGGCGTCGGATTCAGCCCGCATCAGGTGCACCTGCGCCCGCGCGACCGGGCCGGTGATGGCAATCTGGCCCGTGCCGTGCCTGCCGATGTAGCCATCGGCGGAAAGTGCAAGTTTCAGAGTCACTTCCGGGCGTTTCTTTGAAGATCGAATCAGGTAACCGGCGAGATAATCGGCGGCTTCGGCCGCCAGAACGCCGGTCACCACCTCGATGCCGCCATTGCGCAGGATGGCATAGCCCCTGCCCGCCACCCGGTCATCCGGGTCATTGGCGGCGGCAATGACCCGGCTGACACCCGCCGTGACCAGTGCATCGGCACAGGGCGGCGTCTTGCCGTGATGGGCGCAGGGTTCGAGCGTGACATAGGCCGTAGCGCCCCTCGCCCGGTCGCCAGCCTCGGCGAGGGCCTGGGTTTCCGCATGCGGCCGCCCGCCGATGGCGGTCACGCCGCGCCCGGCAATGACACCATCCTTGTCGACAATCAGCGTGGCGACGGACGGGTTTGTTCCCGTCAGCCCCTGATGGCTGCGCGACAGACGAATGGCCGCAGCCATGTAGCGCCGGTCAAGCGCACTCTGCTCCGATGGGTTCATACGGTTCACTCATCCTCGACCGGATCGGACGCAACATCGCCAGCGGTGATTTCGTCGATCACATTGTGGAAATCCTTGGCCTCGCGGAAATTGCGGTAGACCGAGGCGAAGCGGATGTAGGCGATGTCGTCGATGCCTTTCAGCGCATCCATGACCAGCCGGCCGATTTCGTCGGAGCTGACCTCCGGTTCGCCGGAGCTTTCGAGCTGGCGGACAATGCCCGACACCGCGCGCTCCACCCGTTCCGGATCGACCTGCCGCTTGCGCAGTGCGACTTCAACCGAACGCATCAGCTTGTCGCGGTCGAAAGCCACCTTGCGACCACTCTTCTTGATCACGCTGAGATCGCGCAACTGCACGCGCTCGAAGGTGGTGAAGCGCCCGCCGCACACGGTACAGATG
>OIER01000094.1_pt1 | contig 100681 bp, 83 predicted proteins | sample 1581801 | NCBI WGS metagenome assembly OIER01 (sample SAMN03281006, study PRJEB24777) | human gut metagenome | isolation source: fecal sample PR165 from 1 month old male Malay infant, vaginally delivered... | reverse complement strand
CGGTAAGACCTATGGTGGAGACCCCAACAAAATCTATCTCATCGGGCATTCGGCCGGCGCCTACATCGCCGCCATGCTGGCATTGGACACGAAGTGGCTTGGCGAGCAGAAGCTGAATCCGGCGCGTGATCTGAAGGGGTTTGTCGGTATTTCCGGACCGTACGATTTTCTGCCGTTCGACGATAAAGCAGTGGCCGATATTTTCAGCCCGGCGCGGACGCCGGAATCAACGCAGCCGGTCAATCAGGTTCGACCCGGCAATCCGCCGGTACTCCTGCTGCACGGGCAGAGCGATGATGTTGTCTATCCGCGCAACAGCATGGCGCTTGCGAAGAAACTGCGGTCTGTCGGGTCTTCGGTCCAGACGAAGCTTTATCCAGGTGTCGGTCACATCGGCATTATCGGAGCGATAGGATCGCCGATCCGCTTCATTGCGCCGACACTGCGCGATACCGTTGATTTCATTCTTGGGCATGGGGGGAACGACAGATCATGACCGGCGCGCCGTCAGGCTTTCCGGCATCGTCATCACTTTAACGGCGGAGTGCGAGGACATAGGTCGACCTGTCAAACCGTGGCCAGCAACCACCGCGTGAACAGAAGACTGAGGGTTGCGCATAGAGCCGATGCGAAGGTACCCCAGCCCATATCGACAATCGTCACCATCGTGGACCACTGTTTGAGTGTCGCCTGATTGGTCAGATCATAGGTCGCATAGGCCATGAAGCCGAAAAGCGCCCCATAGACGAGAGCGGTTGTCCAGCGGCCGTTTTCCAATGCGGGGCTGACCGCGAAGATCACGATACCCGCGACAAAGATCAGATAGAAGGCAATTGCCGCGGGATAGTTGGCCTGTGTGCCAATGACATCGGGAATCCGGCTGCGGTAGAAGCCGTTTGCCATGATGCTGAGCCAGACAAAATCGACCGCAAGAAACAGCGCCGCTGTCGAGAGGTAGGCGATGACGTATTTGAGCATGAAAGATTCCTTTCTGCCTCATACGCTGGCGGCCTTTGGATGGATCATCCATGTCGGGATAAAGCGAGCTGCGTCTTCATCGTCACAATGGTGATCAGAGATGGCCGCATTTCGTGTGAACGGAACAAATGAGATTGATGAGATTCCAACTGAGGTGAAGAGTTTCGCGCGTCAGGGGTTGAGCGGTGGCAGTGCTGGCTTCTCGTGCTTCACGTCAAGCCGCTTGCCGTTGCCGTCACGCCACGAGAAAATGGCGGAGGCCAGTTTGTTCATGGTGACTTTGGAGTTCGCCGCGATATGCGAACGGTATAAATCCGCCTCAAAAGCCTCAAGTGCATTCAGAATTTCCTGATCCTGGGTAGCGGCCGCCCAGGCCGCAATGCTCTTGTATCCGGCACTTGCCGTCCAGGTTCCCAGAGCGGCATAGGCCGCTGCCGGGTTGTCCGAGTTCAAGGCGAGATAGAGCTGCCGGAACCTGGCGGGTTCTGATCGTTCAAGCATCTTCTGGCGCGCATCCATCCATTTGAACAGGCGCGGCAATGTGATCCAGCAGAACCAGGCGGCCAAAACTGCTGCAGACAAGATTATCCCGGCAAGCACTATTGTATGCAGCGAAGTTGCACGCGACGATTGCGGTTGTGCCGGCATATCCGGAATGATTGCATTCGTCGTCGCGGGAGCCGCCTTCACGGTGAGCGCAATGGTGGAAAGCTTGGCCTGCTGGCGACTGGCATTGCCTGTATCGTACCAGTCGACGGAAAGACCCGGAATGGTCAGGCTGCCTTCGCGCTCTACGACGTAAGTGATGCTGTCGGTCCGCTTGCTGGCGGATCCGCCACCGGCTCCTTTGATGCCGTTCTCCAAACGCGGCGGTTTGACGTACATCCTGACCCCGGCCGGCGTTTCAAAATGCGGTTGAGGCAACATCATTGCCTGCGTTCCCCCGGCCGTCTGTGACACGGTCCGCACCAGGGTGTCGCCGACTGTCAGTTTGCCGGGGTCGCTGTCCAAGGTCTGTGACAGCTCAAGACTGGTCGCGGCCAGGATGGGCCCGGTGTCGCCGCTGCCGGGCACTTCATCCACATGAAACCTTGCGGGCGGAAGTGGCACTTTCGTCGTGACCGACTGGCCCGGCACGGCGGCATAGCCAAATTCTATGTCTGCGGTCGGCAATGCATAGTCGCCCGCCAATTGCGGAATGATGAGATACGTCCGGCGGATTCCCGAATATTGCGCTGCATCCCTGACGACGTTGAGGTTCTGGGCACGCCCGTCGGAGAGTGTGACAATCGCATTTGGAAGATCGAACACGGGAAATTGCGGCGGTGCGGTGAAATAATTCGGTACGAAGACATCGATGTCGATCTGAATCTGTTGACCCGCGACCAAAGTACCCTTCGTGGCAATGGTCGCTTCAGCAAAAGGGTCGGCGGCCAAAGCGGCGTGATGCCAGAACAACACCAGAAAGGCTGCAGCAAGGATTCTCATTTCACACCCCGCGCCGCCTCGAGTGCAAACTTCCGCGCCAGCAGCTGCGCCGGGCTGACCGCAATATTCTTCATCCAGATATCCGCCGCCTGTTCCGCGACATTGACCTCTCCCTTTTTCCCCTGTTTACCCTTTTCATCGAATTGGATCTGATCAGGATCGTCATCCGGATCCCGTGGCTCTTGGCTCTCATCCTTCTTTTTGCGCGCTGCAAGCCGCTCGGCAACGGCAAGGTTACCCTTGGCCGGTATCCAGTCCTTGCGCACGGCCAGCGCTTTTTCATATGCGGCGACAGCCGCGTCATATTTTGCAAGCTGCATGAGACAATTGCCTTGATTGAACCAGCTTTCGGGCGTGTTTTCGCGTGCGAATGCGTTTAGCGCCTCGTCAAATTTCCTGGCACGGTATAGCGACACCCCCTTCCAGGCCGGATCGGCGAACGTGTCGGCAGCGTCCGGAAAATCCCCGCGTTGATAGGCAAGGCGGCCCTGTTGGTCTCGGGTGAGCCAAGCGTCCGCAAACCAGTTGTCAGCGGCACGAGCCGTATCCGCGCTGGTGATCATATGGAAGGCAAGGATGGCCGCGGTCCATCGGATGCCCCCGCCACGCCGGAAAGTGAAAGCGGCAAGCAGCGCGATCGGAATCGTCAGCCACCAGCCGAAATCCCGCCACCGGGTTTGGCCGGCATCCGACCGCTGTTCAAAATGCGTCCGGATGTGTTGGGCAATCCAATGCACGTCGCTGTCGTCCGCCGTGTAGGTGGCGACGCTGGTTTCGCTGTTGCGCAACTCTCTCAAAGCATCGATGTCGAGTTTGGCAAAGATGCGGCTGCCATTGGCATCATTGGCAAAGCTGCCGTCGGCGGTCTTGACCGGGCCTCCCTGCGCAGTGCCGATGCCGAGAATCACGAGCCCGCTTCGCCGCTTCGATTGAACGACTGCAAGTGAGCCGGAATCGATACCGTCGGTCAATAAAAGGATCGTGCCAGATGCCTCTTCATCGGCCAGCGTTTTTTCTGCCAGTTCCAGCGCGGCCGCGGTGTTTCGGCCGCCGACGGGCATGATGGGCGTGACCAGGGAATTCACATAGGTCCGGATAAGCGAAGCGTCCTCCGTCAGCGGCAGCACGAGATGAGCCGATCCGGCATAGGCGATCACAGCGGTCTTGGCCGCTGGGCGCAATGCCAGTATGTCGTCAATCTTCAGCTTGGCCCTTTCCAGCCGCGACGGTGTCACGTCAATCGCATCCATTGTCCGCGAGAGGTCGATTGCGACAACAAGGGCGGCGGCATCCTGCACAAACGGCGGCAGTTCCTTTTGCCAGGTCGGCCCCGACAGCGCGATCGCCGATATGGCCATCAGCATTGCCATCCAATGATGCGGGCGGATGCCGCCGCGGTGCTCCCTGCCGGAAATCAGATGATCGAGCAACTGCGGTGCAATCATGCCGCGCCACTTTATTCTCATGTCACCTTGCCGCGCCGCCAGCCAAAGGAACAGCATCGCCGCCGGAATGCCGGTCAGCCACCACGGTCGCAGGAAGTGGAAGTCGGCGATCATGACTGCGCTCCACCGGGTAATTCCCGGCGCCTCCTGAATTCCGTTCCCAACCATGCCAGTGCATGAAATACCACTAGGAGAACCAGAGCAGCGCCGAGCGGATAGACAAAGAGCTCGGTCCGCGGCTGCCACGACAGAATTTTCTGCGTGGCAGGCGTTATCCGGTCCAAGGTCGCATAGACGTTTTCCAGGCTTTTCAAATCCTGCCCGAAGAAATAGCGGCCGCCGGTGACCTCAGCGATCTTCTGCAGCATGGCCACGTCCAGCTTGTCCTCGCCAACCGCATTCATATCACCAATTCCGATTGTATGGACGGTAATCTTGGCTGCTTTGGCGATATCGGCAGCTTTTGCGGGAGGCATTTTGCTTGCGGTATCATTCCCGTCGGTCAAAAGCACAAGCACCTTTTCCGGAATGCTCGGATCATTGAACATTTTGATGGCAAGCCCTATCGCATCGCCGAGAGCTGTTCTCGGTCCAGCCATCCCGGGAAGCGAATCCGCTATCATCGTCTGAACCGTGGAATGGTCCATCGTGAACGGCGCAAGCGGGTAGGGCGCGTCGCCGAAGGCAATCAAACCGATCCGGTCGCCCTGCCGTTTCGACACGAAATCAGCAACAACTTTGCGCACTGCCTCGACGCGGGATACCAGGGTGCCGCTTGGTTCGCGGAAATCCTTCGTGTCCATGGACTGGGATAAATCGATAGCAAGCATGAGATCCCGCTGCGGTTGCGTCTTCTGCAGCGGCGGCTCGATAAACTGCGGACGGGCAAGCGCAAGGACTATCAGTATCCAGGCGAGGCTTGCGGATAGAGTCTGCAGGACGGACCGTTGCGAAACCAGCGATCCCGTGGTCGGAACAACGCCAGCCGCGCGGGCGACTTCTTCGAAGAAGGGAATGCGGACCGCAGTGGTCTGCTCCTTGTAAGGCGGCACGATCCACCAGATCAGGAGTGGTACGGGAAGCAGGACAAGCAGCCAGGGATAATCAAGTTGATACATGATGCTTTCCGATCCAGCGGATGGCTGCTTGCCTCAGCTGCGAAGCGTCCGGGCCCGATGCCGCATTCGCGGACACATATTCCAGTTCCGCAATGAAACGGGCAAGCTCGGGGTCCAGGCTGTGGTTGGGTGCCGTGCGCTCCAGGAAGGTCACCCACTCCTTTCCCGTCAGTGAGGCCACCTGTTCGCGCGGCCATGCGGCAAGCGCGGTCCTTTTCAAGATGACCAGTACACTTCCGGGAAGGTCGGCCGTGCTCATCTGCCGTATGCAGCTGATCGCTTCCCTGCGGTAACGGTTCCTCCGCCACCGCCTTGCCGATCGCCAAATGCTCCATCCAAGCGCAAGGCAAATGGCACCGGCAAGCACGGCCCAGCCCCAGGTTTGCGGCATCCACGACACGTCAGGGGGGAGCGCAATGTCTGCGAGCGTTTTCAGCGCAGTTTCCGTGAGGTCATCGGGCATTGGCGCAAGTTCGGCCATCTCACCGTCTCCGCTGTCGCCATGCCGCCTGCGCGAGCAGACTGCGCAATTGCGGCGCGGTTTCCTGGGCGGATGAAACCGGCAGCATCGGCAGTCCGAGTTCGACTTGCCAGGCGAGAAGGTTGCGTCCGCGTTGACGTGCGAATTCGCCGATCGCGCTTCGCATCTGGGGCCGCTGGAAAGCCAGTTCGGCTTGCGTGGAGCCCCCGCTGACGACGATCCCGCCGCTGGTTGGGAGTTGAAGCAGAAAGGGATCGTAGACCAGGATTGCCAGCACATCGTTGTGCGTCGCCAGCCGCAGCAGCATGTCCTTGGTCGTGTCGGTATGGCCGTCGAAATCACTGACGATCACAATCAGATGATCGTGATCCGCCACGCTGGCGACGGCCTGGAGCGCGGCATTGAGCTGTCCACTGGACCGCCTTGCCGGCGTATCCGCCGTCAATTCCTGATTCATCGCGGATATTCTGGTCGACAGGGCGAAAATTGCTTCGCGGCTGCGGTGAGGCCGCAGTTCATCAATTCTCTCGTCGTTGAAGACAAAGCCGCCGACACGGTCTCCGGAACCGAATATGCGCCATGCGCAAAGCGCCGCGGCTTCCGCCGCAGTCACGGATTTCATCGAGCGGCGACTGCCGAAGAACATGTTCGTCCTCTGATCAACGACAATAAGCGCCGGACGCTCCTTCTCCTCGCCGTAAATCCGCACGAACGGCTTTCCTGTCCGGGCCGTAACGCGCCAGTCGATGGTGCGGATATCGTCGCCCGCGTGATATTCACGCAATTCTTCAAAGGTCAGCCCGCGGCCACGCATTTTTGAGTTGTGCCGTCCGACCAAAGACTGCTGCACGGTGGTCTTCTGCAGAAATGTCAGGTTGCGGGCCACCATCTCCAGCTTGGCCAGATCGTCTACGGTGACATAAACGCCGCTTGTGGTTTTCTGCACGTGGGCGGGACGCATGACCATGGCATTCAAGCCACAGCCACGAGTTCGACGATCCGGTCGATCACTGCATCAGGTGATATACGTGCGGCGTGCGCGTCGTAGGAAAGTATGAGCCGATGCCGGAATACATCGTGAACAACGGCTTTGACATCGTCGGGCGTGACATAGTCGCGCCCCTTGAGCCAGGCGTATGAGCGCGAAACCTTGTCCAGTCCGATCACCCCGCGCGGGCTCACGCCAACCTGCAGCCACTTGGCCAGATCCTTGTCCAGCTTCAGCGGATAGCGCGTGGCAAATACAAGGGCCACCATATAGTCCTCAACAGCCTTGGCCACGGTTACATTGCCAATCGCCTTGCGGGCATCGAACACCGCGGAGGCACTGATTTTCCGGGCGGATTTGGCCGTTTTCACCTGTGCGTTCTCCTCGCTTCGCACCAGTCGCATGATCGCTGCTTCGGACGTCTCATCCGGATATCCGACTTCGATGTGCATGAGAAAGCGGTCAAGCTGGGCTTCCGGAAGAGGATAGGTGCCTTCCTGCTCGATCGGATTTTGCGTCGCCATCACCATGAAAAGATCGGGAAGGGGATAGCTCTTGCCTCCCACCGTCACCTGGCGCTCTTCCATCCCCTCGAGCAGGGCCGACTGGACCTTGGCGGGTGCGCGGTTGATTTCATCGGCGAGTATAAGGTTGGCAAAGATGGGGCCCTGTTGGAATTTGAACTCGCCCTTGCCGCCTTCGCTGAAATAGATTTCCGAGCCTGTTATGTCAGCCGGCAGCAGATCGGGCGTGAACTGCACGCGCGACAGTGAAGCATCAAGATTCTTCGCCAAGCTTTTGATTGCTCTTGTCTTTGCCAGTCCCGGCAGGCCTTCGACGAGAAGATGGCCGTTGGCCAGGAGGCCAAGCAACAGGCGTTCAACCATCGCCTGCTGGCCAATGATGGACTCGCCAATGTGTTTGCCAAGGAGTGTAATGTCGTCACGTGCGGTCATTCCGTCGCTCCGCCGAAAAACCATGAGTAGTACGCATTCCCGGCGACGCCTCCGCGCAACTGCGCGGCATTGCGCTGCCACCCCGCGCGGTCGCCGTTATAGGCGCTCAGGCCCGTCCTGTAGAACGTGTGGAGTTTGCCGCGCTCCTCCTGCATCGCCTTGATGAACTCGGCGCTTGCGCCATCGATGACGGGCTCCTTTGCGAGGTCCATGAGTTTGGGAAGCGTGACCGCGAACGAGTCAGGCCGCACCCAGGAGCCATACTCGATGCGAGGGTAGTCGTCGGTAACCGCTACGGCATCGCCGACGTAAGTCTCAAGTGCGGCCCGGTCGGTTACCCACGTCGCCATCAGTCCGGCAAGGGAATTCACGCCCACTTCCGCAAGAGCCTGTTTGACATCGGGCTGGTCGAACCGGGCCTGCATGCGCGGGAGGTCGAAACGCAGCGGTTCCTGCGAACCGACGAGCATCATTTCATGAAGTTCGGTGGTCCACAGTCCGACATGCGGAAACACATCGAGGAAACTGCGCACCAGAGACCGGGTGTCCTCGTCATTCTGGGTGGGAAGGGGCAGCCATTGCGCCACCAGCCCGCCGCTTCGCAGCCTGGAAGACGCGAGGCGATAAAAGTCTGTCGAGTAGAGATTTGCCACGCCCGCTGCTGACGGGGGCGGGGGTTCAAGCGTTATCAGGTCGTACCTGTCGGCGTTTGCAAGCAGTTCACGCCTTCCATCGCGCAGACGGATATCCAGTCGTGGATCGGATGCGGCATGATTGTTTCCGGCGAACAGGTTTGTCGCCCGCGTGACGGCCGGCAGAAGCTCGGCTGCGACCCTCCGTTCGAGGCCGTGATAGGTAAGCACGGCACCCGCCGTGATTCCGGTGCCCAACCCGATGACAAGAGCCGATTGCGGCTGCTGCGGCATGCTGATCAAAGGTATCAGCGCCTGAAGCCGCATATAGCGCAGTGACGGCAATGAATCCCCGGTGTTGGAAACGCCCTGAATGTAAAGTCTCCTGAATTTCTTGTCGCCTCCCTGCTCGAGTACAGCCACTGCGGCACCGAGGCCTTCTTCGTAAAACACCAGCTTGCCGCCGCGCGATTGGGCCAGGAGATCCGCAAAGCGTGTCGAGGGGAGCAGAAAGGTGAGGGCCACGGCGATGGCACAAAACGCCAATGCTGCAGCGCGATGCCAGGCAACGGCAGCGATATTCCGGTAGACTGCGATGATACCAATTGCTGTCGCAATGACAGCGAGAAGCCCGAGCGAACCGATAAAGCCAAAGCTGGGGATCAGAAAAAATCCTGTCAGCGCCGTTCCGACTATGCTTCCCAGGGTGTTCCAGGCACTGACAAGGCCCACGCTGCGGCCTGTGCGGCCATCCCGTGCCACAATTTTCAACACCACCGGAAATGCCGCACCCAAGAGGACGGTGGCGGGCAGCACGGTCGTGAATGCAGCTATCGTGAACCTGGCGGACATTCCGGCGAGCTGGCTACCGGTGAGATTCAGAACCCAGTATTCCGCCAGCGATTGTGCCGTAACGATCCAGTTTCCCAAAAGTGCTGTCGAGATCAGGGCGGCAAGCCCGGCTCCGGAAAGAAGAAGACCCAGCGTGCTCCAAAGGTTTTTCAAACGATCGATTTTGCCTGCCATTACAGCAGAACCGAGGGAAAGCCCGAACAGATAAGTCGCCAATACGATGGCGAAGGCAAAATTTCGGGTGCTCATGAATTGCACAATGGACTGTGTCCAGACAACCTCATAGCCGAGGGCTACCGCGCCTGCGACAGTATAAAGTGCGAGTGCGAGACGCACGTCGCCGGTGTGGGGCTGGGAATTCTGGACGGTCTGCACTGCGGGAGGCGCGCGTCGGGGAATGGCCCACGATCCTGCGGCAGCGGCAATGCTGCAGCCGGCGGCGATATAGGCTGCACCTGAAATACCCAATGAGGGGATCAATATGAACGCGGCAGCCAGCGTGCCCGCAATCGCACCGGCGGTGTTGGCCGCGTAGAGGCGACCGCCCGCCGAACCGATATTATGGCTGATCGATGTCACCGAGCGCATCAGAGCCGGCAGCGTGCCGCCCATGAGAACGGCCGGAGTTGCGATAAGAATGAAGACGGTCGACCAGGCGATAACCGGCGAGAACGTCTCAAGCTTTACGAACGGTAGCGCATAATGTGAAAGTAATATTGTTAAACCAATGCCGCAGAACGCCACTGCCGCTTCGAGCCCGGCATAGAGAGCAAGCGGCCTCGCGTGCCTGTCGGACTGCCTGCCGAATACAATGCCGCCAAGCGCCAACCCTCCCATGAATGCTGCAACTCCCGCCGTCACGGCGTAGACATCCACGCCGACGACAAGCGACAACTGCCTGATCCATACGACCTGGAATACCAGAGACGAGAATCCGGAGAGAAACAGCAGCAATATGCCGATATACAGCGATGCGCCGATGGCAGCGTGGCTTTCAGCCATGTCGCTTGCATTGTCGCGAAAGTGCCTATTCGGCTGCAGGTCCGCATTGGCGGTCATCAGGATGCCTCCTTGCATAACGAGAGGAAGAGGCCGCCAGAGGCGGCCTCTCCAGGATTATTTGGCTTTCTTTTGTTCCGCAGCTTTCTCAAGGATCGCGTCGATCTTTTGGTGGACAGATTTTTCCACCTGGTCGACCGAGAAGCTCGCCGGCTTCTGGCTTGGCGGATACTCGATGAAGGTCTCGAGAAATACTGAGGCTTTCATCGTGCCCATAGCCGTCAGGTAAGCGTTCTTGGCGAGCCAATCATTATACTGATCGGACACGATGTCAGCGCGCTCGAACGGATCCATTCGCAGGTTGAAGACTTTGGGAAGACGCAGGCAACTGAACTGATCCTGCCATACCTGCAAACCACCTGGTGTCTTTTGTTCGCAGAACACGATCTTCCAGTCATCGAACCGCATGGCCACAAGGTTGGAGTCATCGTCGAAGTAATAGAACTCCTTACGGGCGCTTTTGGGCTGTTCGCCGGTAAGATACGGAAGCTGATTGTAGCCATCGAGGTGGACTTTGGCGTTTTTGCTACCGAGAGTCGTGCCCTTGAGAAGGCGTTCCTTTATGTCCTTGTCGCCCGCCGCGGCCAGCAGCGTCGGGAACCAGTCCAGCCCCGAAAACATTTCGTTGCTCACGGTTTCCGGCTTGATCTTGCCGGGCCAGCGGATGAAGGCGGGCACACGGAATGCGCCTTCCCAGTTGGTGTCCTTTTCGCTGCGGAACGGCGTCGTTGCCGCGTCGGGCCACGACCACTGGTTGGGACCGTTATCGGTGGTGTAGATGACGATCGTGTTGTCGGCGATTTTCAGTTCGTCCAGGAGATTGAGGAGTTTTCCGACATCTCCATCGTGTTCAACCATCCCATCGGCATATTCGTTGCCGACCATTCCGCTCTGACCTTGATATTCAGACCTGACGTGGGTGAAGGCATGCATTCTGGTCGTGTTCATCCACGTAAAGAACGGTTTGCCTGCTTTCGTTTGTTTCTTGATGAAATCCATGGCAGCGCCGGTGGTCTCATCATCGATGGTTTCCATGCGCTTGGTGGTCAGCGCGCCCGTGTCCTCAATCTTGCCGTCAGCTGTGGCTTTGAGCACGCCGCGCGGGGAGAAATTCTTCACGTACGGATCGTTCGGGTCTTTGGGCCAGTAAGGCCTTTGAGGCTCTTCCTCTGCGTTGAGGTGGTAGAGATTCCCGAAGAATTCGTCAAAGCCATGGTTTGTCGGCAGAAATTCATCCTTGTCGCCGAGATGGTTTTTGCCGAACTGACCTGTGGCGTAACCAAGCGGCTTGAGTGCCTCTGCAATCGTAATATCCCGTGCCTGAAGTCCTACGGTCGCACCCGGGGCACCGACCTTCGACATGCCTGTCCGCAGCACAGTTTGGCCCGTGATAAAGGAGGAACGCCCTGCAGTGCAGCTATTCTCCGCATAGTAGTCAGTGAATTTCATACCTTCCTTGGCCAGGCGATCGATGTTCGGCGTCCTGTAGCCCATCAAGCCGTCAGTATAGGCACTGATATTGGACTGGCCGATGTCGTCACCGAATATGACAAGAATATTGGGTTTGGCCGCCTCTTGCGCATATGCAGGCTGAGTGCCCTGCCATTGAGAGAATGAGATGGCGGTAAAAGCCGCCGCAGTTGCCAAAAGCACTGTTTTGGTTCTGATTCCTCGCGGTATGCAGGCGCTCCACAGGGACGCGCGCTTGTGCTCGGGGTCAGCTGTCATGATGATTCAACCTCCTGTTGCAGATTGTGGTGTGGCTCACGTCGTGGTCTCCCGGTAAGGTTGGTGAACCGGCCGCAAAGCGCGGTTGCCGGCATCGTTTCCCACCCTTGAAGTTGCCGGAAGTACGTTACTGTTACGAATGAGGTTCGGAGTGCGACCAACCGTGGTTTGCCATCGTCCAGCGGCTGGCGTGTATGAAATGGCGGGGGATTTACTTCCCGAGTGCAAACTGAAAATTGACCCCGGCGAATACCTGCCACTCGGGATTGCCGGCGCCATGGTCGAACACCGTATACTGAGGCTCGACGAACGCATTCATCGTGACCTTGTCGTTGATTTGAAACACTTTGCCGACGCCAAGCCCGACGGGGATCGAGTAGTTTCCGCTTTCCAGATCAAAGTTCCAGGTGGCCGTGGAACGGAGATAGAAGCCATCTTTCAGATTGAAATTGACGATCGGCTGGAATGTCGCAAGGGAAACATCCTCGCGGCTATCCGGACCGGCAAACGAGGTTTGATAGGTGGCCAATCCCGCGAGCAACCCCCAGGTCTGGGGAGCGACAACAACGCCCGCGGCACCGATCTGCCATTTGCCGGATCCAAGCACGTCATCCGTTGCCGTCGGCAGCACAATGAGAGGGCCTAAACCGAACGACACTTTTTTTCCGGGGACCAGAAAAAGGTCCATCAGGGTGAGATCGCCGAGCCCCGTGCTGTATCCCGCCGGAAATTCCGGCGCTGTCGCCACTGGCAGCGTGAACCGGAGTAACTGCGGAGCGCCGAACATGTCTGATGGTATCAGGCCGCGCAGCAGGAACTGATTGGCATAGCGGTTACCCGGCAACCCGGAAAGCTCGGGCACGTAGTAATCATGCAAATTGATCGTTATTTTGGGCGTGAGCGGGTTGTTGGCAGCATTCACATCCTCATGCTGTTGGGCAAAAGAACAGGTGGCGGAGAGAATACTGGCCACAACGGCTGTCACAAGGGCGATAAATTTCATGAAGGGCTCTCCGCGTTTGATTGCGGAAGGATATTCATGCCGTTGTCCGGATGTGAGTACGTAACGGTTACATTCAACCAATGTGTATTGTCCGGATAAGTAACCGTAACGTACTGCCATATTATTTTTGCCGATACATCATGTATCAGGCTGGCTGCTCGCTGGAGCATGCCTGACCTATACGGGGCGGGTCAGACGAAAGTGATTCAGATGGCATCGGCACAGCGAGGACTTTGGAAATTGATGCTGAAGCTGCCTGCGATGCGGGGGCAGCTGCAAATGGAGAGCGCGAAAAACAAGGCACTTATGGGATTGTGCGACGCGTTTGATGATGCGACGACTGCACTTGACGAACTGAACCGTGATCCAAGGTCAAACGCAGGCCTGATCAGGGAGTATGAAACCATTTGCTCCGAAATCGAGAGTGAAGTCATTGATTTATGTATAAATCTCAAAAGCCGGTCCATTTAGCGGAAAGTATGCTTTTCAGGGGGTTCCGCCAGCTCCCGGCTGGCGGGTTTTTCCAAGCCGACTTGCACCGCGTGGCAGCCGCTATTGCTTCTTGATGAACTTATCCAGCGAATAGGAGAACGTCAGCCCGAAGAAGACCTTCCAGTCGGGCGCGATACCTTCACTGGCTACGGTATATTGCGGTTCAACAAACGCGTTCATTTTCAGATCGTCGGTCAGTTGAAACATCTTTCCAACGCCAAGACCAACGGGAATTGCCCAATTGTCGTTCTCGAAATTGTATGTCCATGACGCTGTCGACTGCAGATAGAAACCGTTGGGCAGGTTATAAAAAATGAACGGCTGAAACTCAGCCAGTTCGACATCGGCCCGGTCCTCATCCCCCGCGAATGATTTCTGATAGGTTCCCAAGCCGCCGATAAGCCCCCAGTCGCGCGGTACGACAAACGCGCCCGCCGCACCTGCCTGCCATTTGCCGCTGCCGAAGCGATCCTCGCTTGCGGTGGGAAAACTGAACAGGGGGCCGACACCGAACGCCCAGCCCTTCTGCTCGAAAACCGGAACGTCGAACACGACGAGATCGCCCCAACCGGATGTGTGTCCGTCGCCAAGCGTCGGCTCCGTGATGTACGGCATGGAAAACCGGAAAAGGTTGGGAGTATCGAAGATCATCGCGGGCACCATGCCGCGCAGCCACAGCGTATTGCCATCGACGCTGACCGGTCCACTGGTCGGCGGGTAATAATAGTTATGAAAATTGAGCGTTATGGCAGGATTCAGAGGATTGTTGGATTTGTTCAGCTCGTCGTTGGAAACCTGTTGGGCCGTTGCTGCAGTACATTGCATCGCAGCGAGCAGGGTGAGATTCAGTACGGCGGCTGATTTCATGAGGCTGGCCTTCGGTTGGCGGATCGTCAGGACACCCTAGTGCAGCAGGCATGAGCCTCCGAAGTACGTTACGGTTACACATTCAACTGAACCGCCGCGCTTGGGATTTGAGCGTAACCGTAACGTACTTTTCACCGAGGGCGGACGGATGGCATCCTGAACCATGAAACGAGGACCGTCCCAGGATTCAGGTGCAAGGCTGATAACGATGCGTATTCGACACTCTTTGTCAGCAGCGGTTCTGCTGGTGTCCGGATTTGTCATGGCCCAGGCCAGTGCCCATGCCGATGACGCTGACGAACTGGCGAAAAAGGTGTCAAATCCTGCTTCGTTCATGATCAGTGTTCCGGTTCACAGTGACAGTGATTTTGCGAACAGCAGTGCCGGCCACGGGTTCTATCAGACCTTGGATATCGAGCCCGTGATCCCGTTTTCGCTCAATGCGGACTGGAATCTCATCTCGCACACGGACATACCATTTGCCTATTCCGACCCGGCAGGACCTGACGCTGGCCGTTTTGGGTTGGGGGACATAAGCCAGAACCTGTCGTTCACGCCGTCATCGCACGGAGCGTTTATCTGGGCATTCGGACCGCAGTTGTCGTTCCCGACTGCGACCAATGCGATGTTCGGCTCCGGCAAGTTTTCGGCGGGGCCATCCGGCCTGCTGCTGCTTCAAACCGAGAATGTGACGACCGGAGCGTCCTTCGATCACATGTGGTCGCTCTTTGGGTCATCCGGAAGGCCCGATGTCAATCAGTCGGAAGTCCAGCCTTTCGTTGCGTGGCATATCGGAAAGGGCCGGACGATATCCGCCAGCCTGGACGCATCCTATGACTGGACAGGCGAGAACTGGAGCCTCCCGGCCTCCGTATCCTTTTCAAAGATTGTCAAGATCGGCGAGCAGACGGTGAGCCTTTCGATCGGCGGAAAATATTGGATTGAAGGACCGGATCAGTCACCGGAGTGGGGCATAAAATCGGGAATCACCTTCCTGTTCCCCAGCGGCCGGCCGAAGCCATAGCCCAAAGATCCGCCCGTGTTGCGGGATGCAGCTTATACACTGGTGGATCGACGCTGTTCCCGGATGGAGCGGGAGGGGGATCGCTTCGCACCCGATGCAATCTCTCGCCTGCGCTTGCTGTTACGGTTACGTACTTTCGCACATCGCGCGATTTTGCTTCGTTCAGCTTGGAATATCTGAAGCTGCTGGTGATCGTTGGAAGCCATGTCGCACGCCATCGTCGCTACGGCCAGCCGATGAACCGGAGCACCGGATCAACCTATGGACTGCACGCAAAACCGAGTGGATAGGATCGAGACATGTCAAACAGATTTATCGTTTTGGGTGGGGCGGCCGTCATCGCCTTTCTTGCACTGAGCGCCGCCGGGCGTGCCGAGACCATCAGCTATGGCGATGCCGTAACGACGCTTGCCAATGACTGCGGTCCGGATATCAAAAAGTTCTGTGCCGGCCTGAACCTTGGCAATGGAGCGATTGCAAACTGTCTTGCGAAGAACGCTGCGAAGATTTCGCCGAAATGTACGTCGTCGTTCAACGCAGTGGCTGGTTCCATCGGGCAGCGCAGGGAAGCCCAGACCGCTTACTTCAATGTCTGCAAAGGCGACATCGCCCGGCATTGCCGCGGTATCAAGGGCGACGGCTACCAACTGTCCTGCCTGATCAAGACACAGAAGATCGTCAGCGGCGAATGCAACCAGGCAATCACCAACGCCGGATGGCGGTGAACCATGCGCCCCACAGGAGAAAAGACAATGTTCGCTCGTCGACTTGGCATCATCATCGCAGCCGGTATCATGTTCCAGCCCATCGGCGCCTCTGCGCAGGAAGTGACCCAGCAGCGGATCACCGCCAGCCTTGGCAAGGTCACGAAAGCCGCTCCAATCATCGATGTTGAACTGCTTCGGCAGGAGGCGCTGGGCAACCCCGGACAGAACCTGCAAACCCTGCCGAACTGGAACAAGGTCAGCAAACTTCCGCAGATGCTCGTCGAGCTCAATTTCGACAACAACTCCGTTGCGATCGAGCCGCGCTCTTACCGGACAATCGGACTGCTCGCGGACGCGCTCCACCATCCCAACCTGTTGAAGTACAAGTTCCTCATTGTCGGACATACAAGTTCGACCGGTGACGCCAAGCATAATCTTCAGCTCAGCCAGGAGCGAGCAGACGCCATCAAGGACGCTCTTGCAACGACGTTTGCAATCGAGCCCGAACGGCTGTTTGCGGTCGGTGTCGGACAGGAATATCCGATCGAAGGGTCCAATCCGACAGCGGCAGACAATCGCCGGGTCCAGCTTTTCAACCTCGGGACTTTTACCGCCGTGAAGAAATAGCAGATGCGCGCTGCGGGTGATTGCGACCATTCGCAGCGCGTCCGGCAAATGGCCGGCACCATGACCTTCGTTCCCGACAAGAGCTGGGAGCCGGTTGAAGCGTGAAGATAATCCATGTCGCTCCGGAGGTGGGAAGACAGTACGGATTCTTGCCAGTTCATAATTAGGGGTATTATTGCTGTGGCAGTAAGTTTCAGTTTGAACTGATTTGTATTTACTGGAATATGTGGCTTTTTCACCAGTAAGGGTTATCAGCTGAATTGTGTATAGACTGCATAATAAATTTTGTGCTGATCAACGTCGCCGCTTTATAATGTAATATTTTCATATACGGATAGATCTACTTTATAGAGCCAGCAAGGGACATCGAATCACGAAAGTTCCCATGATTTTGTTCGGATATGACATTGAGGATATTACGCAGACATGGCGACCGCTGGGGCATTAAACTGATACCCGATCTGCTTCGACGTTGCGGCTTGATAGCGCCACGCGGAAACGCACTCTCGAACGGCACTCACGCCGATACGTCGGGATTGCCGCTGTCGTCTTACGGTTTTTTTATGCTGCTAAGCGTTTTTGTTATCGTCATGGTTTTCGTCGTCGGCGCTATTGAAAGCCGGGGAAGGATAATCTCCCAGGCGGAAATCGAGTTGCGCCAGAAAACTGCTTTGCTTGAAGCCTATGTCAGCAAGATTCTGGAAGCCAATGACATGGTGCTGAACGACATTACGACTGAAGTCGGTGCGATCCCCTGGGCTGAAATTGCCGCTTCAGTGCGGGTTTCACAACATTTGGCAACGCAAAAACAGTATTTGAAACACTCCGGAGTAATTGCGCTGGTTAACGCCGAGGGTATGCTTGTATCCTACAGTGAAGGCTTTCCGGCAGAATCCCTGAATGTATCCGACAGGGATTATTTTCGTTTCCATCGCGACGATACATCGGACGTAACGTTCATGGGCGAACCATTGATTGGGCGTGTGTATGGAAAGCCGTCTTTGACCATGAGCAAAGCGGTGCGCCGTCCCGATGGCAAGTTCGATGGCTTGATATTGATCACGATGCCCATCGATTATTTCTCAAGATTGTTCAATGGCGCCGCCTCCCAAACGGATGCCACCCAATTGCTGCGTGTGAACGGCGACGTCGTGGTGAATGTTCCGTTCTGGGAGGGGAGTGCAGCCGCGCCGGCATGGTTTGCGGCGGCAATCGCCAGGAACCCGGAGTCGGGCGAAGTTCATCATGTTACGTCGTCGGAAGGAATCGACCGCATCGTCGCTTACCGAAAAATTCTCGACTTCCCGTTTTATGTAACATACGGAATCGATGAAAACGCCCTGATGGAGGGCTGGCGGCAATCGGTTCGCATCTACGGCCTCGTGTTGGGGACGGCATTGGCTGCCTTTATAACGACGGCATGGCTCGCGCGCAGTCGGTCAATCGCCTTGTTGCGCTCAAACCAATCGCTCCGGGAGGTTGGCGAAAAGCTTCTCGTTTCGCAGGATGAAGAGCGGCGTTCCATTGCAAGGGACCTGCACGATTCGACAGGTCAGCATCTGATTGGCGCGGCCATGGAACTGGAAAATCTTCGATCCAATCTGCCAGAGCTTAACGCGGAATCGTCGTCGGCATTGTCCCGCACGGCCCAGCTGATTTCGCTCAGCAACAATGAGTTGAGGACACTTTCCTATCTGCTGCATCCTCCCATGTTGGATGAATCCGGGCTGCCGAATGCTTTGGAACTCCTCATCGGAGGATTTGAGGAACGAAGTGGCATGGACATCGAGTTGCGGGTCGATCCTGTTCTTGGCGTAAAACGGCCGCCGGCGGGTGTCGAACTTGCCCTTTTTCGAATTGTGCAGGAAGCCCTGACCAACATCTACCGGCATTCCAAGGCGACAAAAGCCGTCATCAGGCTTGTCCGGAACAGCACGACGACAGATTCACGTCTTTCCTTGACGGTGAGAGACAATGGTGTCGGCATCGAACGACGCAAGCGCGTCAGCATAGGTGTTGGCCTGTCCGGCATGGAGGCGCGTCTTCGTCCGTTGAACGGCACGCTCGATATCTCGACAAGCAAACAGGGTACGACGATCTCGGTACAGGTGCCTGGCTAGCTGTAGCGAGATCGCCGTTTGCTGAACAAAGTCTATTTCTTCGGTTTTTTCGTGAAGTCCGCGTAAATCTGGTCAGCCATTTGGCGGAGTGAACGTCCGATATTGGCGTACTCATATTCATTGAGATTGGCCAGCGACACACGCCCTGCGGGTTGACGCGTGCCGAAACCGCTGCCTGGAAGAAGGACAATGCCGGTATCGTTGGCAATGCGGAACAGGAGCTCGGTGGGCGCGACATTCTTTTTGACCCAATCGGCAAAGGCATCGCCATATAGTCTTCTGGTAATGTCTTCGAGATCGAGCAGTGTGTAATAGTCGACCGCGTTCTCGTCCGGCCGGGGCGACAGGCCGAGTTCACGATAAAGAGCGGCCTCACGGCGGCGGATGAGTTTCTTCAGCTCCGCCTTATAGCCATCGCTCTCGTCCATGAGCGCGAAGAGCGAGAACAGGACCATCTGGATCTGCTGGGGTGTCGACAAGCCGGCGGTGTGGTTCAGCGCTACGGTGCGGCTGTCGGCAACCAGCCGGTCGAGGAAATTGAGCTTCGACACATCGGGCACCAATGTCGAATACCGTTCTTCCAGTTCCTTGCGGTCCGATTTCGGCAACGCCTTCAATTTTGCATCAAAGATATTTCCCTGCTGTGCCGCAATGACGCCAAGACGCCAGCCGGTTGCACCGAAATATTTGGAGAACGAATAAACCAGCAGCGTGTTGGCCGGGCAGGTGGCAAAGAGAGATTTAAAATCATCGGCAAAGGTGCCGTAGACATCATCCGTAAGGATCATCAGGTCGGGACGCTTTTCCGCGACGATCTTTGTGATCCGCTCCAGGCTCCGGGTGTCGAGCTTGACCGAAGGGGGATTGCTTGGATTAATACAGAAGAAGATCTTGATGTCCTTGTCGAGAAGCTTGTCCAGTTCTTCATCGGGATACTGCCACCCCGCACCGGGATCGGCATTGATGTGAACCTGCTTCAGTCGATAATCGTTCAGTTCGGGTATCTCGATGTAGGGGGTAAAGGCAGGCATGCCGATAGCGACTTTATCGCCGGCCGCAATGAGCTTGTTCTGCTTCAGCGAGTTAAAGATGTACGTCATCGCAGCCGTTCCGCCCTCGGTCGCGAACAGATCGATATCGCTTGAGGTCAGGAACCCGCCGATCATTTCCTTGACGATATAGTGCTTTACGATCTCTTCGCTCATTCGAAGCATGCGCGGCGGCACCGGATAGTTGCTGCCGAGAATCCCTTCGACAGCCTCGTGCAGGAAGTCGGAGGCTGAAAGGCCAAGCTGATCACGCACATAGCTGAGGGCGCGTCCCAGGAAAACCACACCGGGCTGCGCGCGATGCTCGGAAATGAACCGCTCGAAACGGGCTTCGATCCCTTCAATCTTCGGCAGACCGCCAACGCCATTCTGCATATAGGAAAAGGACAATTCTGCTTCGGCAACGGCAAACAGGCCGAGGCGGAAAAAGGCGCGCCGCGGCAAAGTTGCAAGGAAGTTTGGATTGCCGCGTCCGGCATTGAGGATCAACCGGTTTTCCCGCGCTGAGGCAACTTTGATAAGGGCATCCTTCAATTCGAAGGGGCTGAGCTTGGCGTATTGGCTGTAATCGGTGCGGGGCATGATTGTCTCCTCAAGCAAATGCGACGACCAGAGGGCCGAGCAGGGTCAGGAACACGTTGGCAAGGGCGTAGGTTATGGCAAAGGGCGCGGTGGGAATGGAATTTCCAGCTTTGTCGAGAATTTCCCCGAAGGCCGGGTTGGCGCTGCGCGAGCCGGAAAGGGCACCGGCGAAAATGGCTGTGTTGTCATATTTCAGGACATAGCGGCCAAACAGCATGGTGATGATCAACGGCAGGATCGTCACAACGACGCCGATGAGAAAAATGGAAAGGCCGCTCGTTGCGATCGTTTGCACCGCCTGCAGGCCGGATTGAAGTCCCACGACCGCAACGAAACCCGCCAGCCCGAGATCGCGCAGAAGCGTCGATGCGCCGGTCGGCATGTTGCCGATCGCGAGGTTTCGGCTGCGATACCAGCCGAAGAGAAGACCGGACAGCAAAGCGCCGCCGCCGCTGCCAAGCGTCAACGGTATGGAGCCGATACGAAGCACAATCAGACCGACAAGCAAGCCGGCAACCAGGCCCAATCCATGGAAGACGAAATCCGTCTTATCACTCGGCAGAATGACCGTGCCGATCGATCTGGACGCGCGTTGTAAATCCTGATCCGTGCCATAGAGAGTGACGACATCGCCCGGCTCAATTCTGGTGTCGGGATTAAGCGGCAGGGGTTTGTCGGCACGTTTGATGCCCGTCACATAGATGCCGTGACGCAAATCCGCCGTCGCGGCCTTCTTGATCTCGGCCACGGTCTTGCCGATGAATGCCGGGCTGTTGATTGTCACGTCGCGTGTGACGACAACGATATCCATGCCCTCGGACGATTGCAATTCGGTTCCGATTGCTTCGGCCGCATTCACGACACCGGCCCGTCTGCCAACAAGAAGGATGACATCGTCGGCCAGAAGCGTGAGATTGGGTTGCACGCCGATCAGTGCGCCGGCTCGCTTGATCCTTTCGATTGTAAACGCCGCGTCGCTCGCGCCGGCATTCTCAACCTCGACAACTGTCCGCCCTGCTGCCTTGCCAACACGGTAGATACGGCCAACGAGATCGGGTGCAGCCGGGTGTTCTCCCGGTCCATACATCTGTGCGCCAGCCAGCAGCGCGGCCTGAGCTTTGATCGCATCGTCTCTGATGCTGCGGCCCATGAGCTTTGGAAGAATATTGACGCAGACTATGATGGCGCCGAAAGAACCGAAGATGTAGGTGACCGCATATCCGACGGCCACATTGCCTTGCAGTCTCTGCACCTCGTCTGCTGCCAGACCAAGCTTGCCGATGGCTGCGCTTGCCGTGCCGATAATAGCGGATTGCGTGAGTGCTCCGGATGCGATGCCCGCTGCCAGCCCCTTATCGAGACCAAACATCCGGGCAAGCACCACAACGGTAATAAGACCACTGACCGAGAGAACGACAGCCATGGCAATTTCGCGCAAGGATTGGCGGCCTAACGAACGAAAGAATTGCGGGCCGCTTTCAAAGCCGACCGCATAGATAAACAGTGCGAAAAGAACCGACTTGACCCCGTTGTCAACCGAGACTCCGACCTGGCTGATCAAAACCGCGACGAGCAGAGATCCTGCAACGCCGCCCAACTGGAACTTGCCGAACTGGATCTTGCCAATCGCGTAACCGCCGGCCAGCGACAGGAAGAGCGCGATTTCAGGTGATTGGCGAAAAACTTCATGAATCCAGTTCATCAATTCCCTCCAGTAGATGCCGCGGGTTGCTGACGTTTTCCGTGCCGAAATAGATCATCGATCTTCGAAGCTGTAAATCTTTCGCCAATCGGCCTTCATATCGACGAGCAGCCAGTTGCGGGTGCCGGCTTCTGTCAAAGCCTTGTCGAGTTTGCCGAAGTGGGATTCGCGATCATAGGCGTATTCCCTGTCTGCGTCGGTGTGATGCACGATCATCCCGAAGCGTGGGCCGTCGCCAGCCGTTGCCCAACGCAGCATTTCGTAGTCGCCGTCGGAATTCCCCGCGACGAAGATCGGGCGGTGACCGATGAACTTGTTGATGCCGACGGGTTTGCCTGCGCCATCGTCGATGAAGTCGATTTTCGGTTCACGCGTGAGGACGGGCGTGTCGCCCTCCAGAAGGTACTTGGTTTCGATACTGCTGCCGATCACCTGTTCCGGCGGAATTCCATACATCTTCTGGGTCATCGGACGCATGAATTCGACACCGCCGCCGGAGACGATGTAAGTTTTGAAACCATTGTTCCGCAGGTAGTCGAGAAGTTCGCGCATCGGCAGGAACGTGATTTCATTGTAAGGGCGCTTGAACTTTGGGTGTCTTGCCGTCGCGAACCAATCGGTAACGATCTTGGAGAATTCGTCCGTTGTCATTCCCGCATGCGTTGCCATTCCCAGTTCGACAATGCCCTTTTCGCCCGCGCTGGCCAGGCCTGCAAGATTGCCTTCCAGGATGGATTTGAATGGTTCCTTCTCCTTCCATTCCGGATGTTCGGGAGCGAGAACCTTGACGCGATCGATCATGAAACCGAGCTGGAAATAGAATGGCTGCTCGGACCAGAGGGTTCCGTCATTATCGAAAACGGCAATGCGATCCGCAACCGGAACGAAACTCGTTCCCTCCGTCGTCACCTTTTGAACGAATGCGACGATTGCAGCTTTCGCGCGGCCTTCGCGCCACGAAGGCAGCGCATCCTGGCTGAGCGCCAGTGTCGGGACAGCGGCAATCATAATGGCTGCGAACAGCCCGGCGAGCCTGGCAAGTCTGATCATGGAGTGCTCCATTCTAGGTAATCAAGGGCGTTTGACGCACCGGAAGCCAACATGGCTGGTGGAGGTGTCTTCCGGCTCGGCGTGTCTCGCAGCCGGACGGTAACGCCTGCAGTAATTCGGGGCACAAAGGTGCGAACCGCCCTTGAGGACCCTTCGCGGTATCCGGATTGCAGGCTGCCGCGGATCATAGCTCATTTCGATCGCACCACCGCGGGGATTAACAGGGATGCAACACGCCTTGGCTGCAGGTTCGGGATGGCGCGTCGACCAGAAATCGCTCGTCCATTCCCAAACATTGCCAATCATGTCGTAGACACCATAGCCGTTCGGCGGGAAGCTCGTGACGGGGGAGGTCCGGTCATTTCCTTTGGAGCGAAGGTTGTGGTGGGGAAAAATACCTTGCCAGGTGTTCGCCATCTGTCGGCCGTCAGGTGCAAGTTCGTTGCCCCAGGCAAATTCAGCGTCGTCAAGCCCACCGCGCGCGGCAAGTTCCCATTCAGCCTCAGTCGGCAGATCCTTGCCGGCCCAGTCGGCGTAGGCCTTGGCATCGCACCAGGCAACGTGGACGACCGGATGATCGAGTTTCCGTTTCAAATCGCTTTTACGCCCGTATGGATGTCGCCAGTCGGCGCCGAACTTGAAGGTCCACCATTGGTTTATGTCTGGACTGGTGACCGGTTCGCTGGGTGGGTCGAACATGAGCGACCCTGCCTTGAGCATGTGCGGCAACGCCCCGGGATAGTCCTTCGGGTCTGGCGCTTTTTCGGCAAGCGTAATGTAGGAGGTCGCTGCAACGAATTCCCCGAACTGCCTATTGGTGACAGGCGTGGCGTCGATCCAGAAGCCGTCGACCCGGACCGGGTGGCTTGGAGCTTCTTCGGCATAGTGCTTGTCGGAACCCATGGTGAAGGTCTTGCCAGCTATCCAGACAAGACCGTCCTCGGATATCGACGGCTCGCTTACATCTTCCCGTTGAACTGCCACGGTCATCCTGTCTCGCCTCCACATGCAATCCAGGGCAGCATCAAGAAGAAGAAGGGCTGACTGAAGTACGTTACAGTAACAAATCCCGATCCGGGCGTTTCCGAACACAACAATCGCGGATATGCGCCAGTTGGTGCGGATGGAGGCTGTTGACGATGACGCCGTTCGGAAGACGGGGTCTGACACTCGGCGGTGTATCGAAGGCGATGCCGGAACGGCAAAAGGCAAGTGGGACGCCGTGGCTTTGTAACCGTTACGTACTTAGCTGATTGCTCCAGGATATCGAAGATGGCTTCAAGCATTCGCCAAGAGCAGGCCGGAAATTGACGCCGGTGAAACACGACCAAGGTGTTGACCACCACGCATTGCCACTCCTCATTGCATTGGACGACAAAGCCGCCGGAAAACAACGGGCTGCTTCGAAGTCTCATCCAGACGCGATAATTGGAGGGTCATCAAAGGGAGCGAAACCAGACAAAGCCATGTCGGAGGTATCAGAACGGCGGGGACTGTGGAAACTGATGCTCAAGCTGCCCGCGTTGCGCGGCGAGCTCCAGGTCCTCAGTGCGCGGAATGCCACATTGCTGAGTTTATGCGAGGCATACAACGACGCAAGCTCCATGTTGGATCTGTTGCGAAGGAATGGATCAAGCGATATCAAATTGATTGGGGAGTACCAAGGTCTTTGCACGGAACTTGAAGAAGAAGTTATCAAGATGTGCGTCTCAGTGAATCAAAAATGATGTGATCTAGGGTTTGCTGCTGAAATTGGTGATAAGTAATCATAAATGATTAGGCGGCGTATGCTGTATTTAAGAATTATATTGTTTCGTGTGAATATTAAGGGAATTCACTGTTTGAACCAAGGGGTTCCCCCTATACCGCAAGTGTAAAATACACTCTAACTGTACTTTGTTGTCTTTGTTGGGGGATGAGTGCAATGAACGTTGACGAGATTGTCGACGCGCGGAAACTCGCAGGCGTAACCGATGAAGATGCCAAAGTGGAGCTGGAACGGCTTCTATCGGATGCACAGTTTCATTCCACGGAGCGCAACAGGAACTTTCTAAAATACGTCGCCAACGCGGTTTTCGAAGGCAACTCTGCCTCGGTGAAGGCCTATACCATCGCCGTTGATGTTTTCGGCCGTCCGTCCAGTTTCGATCCCTCCACCGATCCCATCGTCAGAATAGAAGCCACGCGCCTTCGTGCGTCGCTGGTTCAGTATTACGAGGCGCGCACGGACGTTGGAAGCGTGCACATTGAATTGCCGCGGGGGCGATACATCCCCGTTTTCTCAAGAATAGCGGAGCTGGCGAGCGGCGTCGGTGAGGCAGAGGATGCCGCAGTCAAGGACGATACACCGCATGTCGTGAAATCCGCGAACATCGTTTCCCTGCGAAATTTATTGCTGTTCGGTTTGCCGATCGCTGCCGGATGCCTTGGCCTTTGGGCTTTCCTGGCGCGGGGGCCCATCTATTCCGATAAGCCGAATGTTGCGATTGAGATGAAACTTGCGGGTGATCCGTCCGATGGCGAGGCCGTTTTCATTCGCGACTATCTGATGATTGCCCTGTCGCAGTTTCATGCGCTCAAACTGTCCGCGCCTGACCAGCCGCAGGCCATGGGCCGGGACGTTTCGAAGCCGACGGCAGATGTGACCTTCCTTACGTCGGACCGGCGAATGAGCCGTTACCATGTGAAGCTGAAATATCATTCCACCGCGAGCGAACGCACAGTCTGGTGGCAGGTCGTCAATCAGGCCACCGGAGAGGCTTTGCGATCCGGGGTGGAGAAGATTCTTGTCGGCGATAAAACCAATGAAGATTTGCGCCGCGAACTTGTGACCAATCTGGCCAATCGCTTTGCCGGCGCGCGGGGCGTGATCAACAGCACGGAACTGACGCGGGAACTGGCAGCCCCGACCATTGGGAACGGATGCATACTTCGCGCCGCTGCCGCCATCGAGCGGCACAATGGCAACGAAATGTGGGAAGCCAGGACCTGCCTTGAAGCCACGCTCAATGTCGCCCCGAACGATGCCGACGTGAATGCCCAATTGGCGGTTCTTCTGCTGGAGTCGACCGTGCCTGACATTGCCAATGATGCGACGGAACGCGCGCTTGTTCTTGCGAACAAATCCGTCTCGCTTGCGCCGATGTCTGATCAGAGCAACTACGCGCAAATGCTGGCACAATTCCGCAATGGCCAGACGGAAGCGGCCTTCGTCTCCGGCTATCGGGCAATGGCGCTCAATCCGCAGAATAGCGCCATCCCGGCCCGGTTGGGTGCAATGCTCTTTGCCGCAGGACGATGGGCCGAAGGATCTGGACTGGCGATCAAGGCAGGCCTGATCGATGATGTTCCGCACAGCGACGCCGGTCTGACCCTGGCCCTTGACGCATATCGGCGGGGTGAATTTGCCGAAGCGCTGTTGCGCGTGCAGCAAATGGGCCGTTCGGAAGATTATGTCGCCAATATCCTTGAGTTGGCAGCCGCAGCGCAAGTTGGCGATACGGAAACGGTTGCTGAAGTTGCAGCCCGCCTCAAATCGCGCGACCGGCAATTCTGGACGACTTTTCGCGCCGAAATGGCCGCCCGCCAGTACGCGCCGGTCCTTGTAGACAACCTTGGTGCCGGCCTGATGAAGGCCGGGCTTGCCCTGCCGCAGTGGCCCCAAGGGGGAGCGCTGGACGCAACGTCTCCCCTCGTTAGCTCGACAAATTAACTGTTACGTACTTGCCCTTGCAGCCAGCGCGACCGTTCATGCGTTCATGAACGGCAGCACGCAAATGTTAGGATAACAATGAGACACCTTTTGCCCAAGCGCTCTATGCATGACCGGTGGCATAGTTCACCAGGAAACTTGTTGAAACATTTGGCGACTTTTCTTCTTGCCGCCGGCGCTCTTTTGTTTGCCGCAATTACAGTCGCCCAGGCGCAGCAGACCCAGCAAGACGAGACCCGCCTCATAGCAAAGGACGCTTATGTCTATGCATTTGCTCCGATAGCCAATTATCAAACCTGGGTAAAGCAAGCCACAGAACCAAATGCGCCCGAATATGTCGGCGGCTTCAATGTCTTTCGTCACTACGCCCAGACATTTACGCCAGACAACAAGGATGTGGTTACCCCGAACAATGACACGCCCTATTCATGGGCCTGGCTGGACCTGAGAGCCGAACCTATAGTCCTCACCGTTCCGAAAGTTCCGGAAGACCGCTATTACGTCATGCAGCTTATCGACCTCTTTACCTACAATTTCGGTTATGTCGGGGTGCGGGCGACCGGGTTCGATGCCGGCAGCTACATGATCGCGGGACCGAATTGGAGCGGTGAAAAGCCCGAAGGGATCAAGCAGGTTATCCCGGCCGAAACCGATATCGTCGGGATTCTCGGCCGCACGTCCCTGAATGGACCCGAAGACGTGGAGAACGTAAAGGCTATTCAGGCTCAATACAAACTGCAGCCGCTGAGCGCATTTCTGGGGAAGGCGGCCGCGCCAGCCGCTCCTGCAATCCAGTTTCCTCCTTACGACAAGACCAAGGCAACAAGCCACGACTTCATCGGCTACATCAATTTCCTGTTGCAGTTCGCGCAGCCAACCGTGCCGGCTGAGAAGGACTTGATGGAACGCTTTGCCAAGATTGGCATCGGTGCAGGCAAGGAGTGGGACGCCAAGAAGGCGGATCCTGCTTTGTTGGCTGCCATTGATGAAGGCGTGGCCGACGCGCAGGCACAGATGGCCGAAACGGCAAAGAAGACGCTGAGCTCCAACGGATTGTTCGGGACCCGCGAATTCATGCATGGTGACTACATGACCCGCGCCATGGGCGCTGAAAAGGGACTGTATGGCAACTCCATAGAGGAGGCGTGGTACGGCGGATTTGTAGGCGACGGAGCCAAACCGTCTCAGTTGCATTTCAAGGCCGGCGAATTGCCTCCGGCGCGGTTCTTCTGGTCGTTGACGCTCTATACGCTCCCCGATCGCTTCCTTTTTGCCAACCCGATCAACCGCTATTCCATTGGAGATCGCAGCAAGGGCTTGGTGTTTGGGGCTGACAAATCGCTCACGATCTATCTCGGTCATGAGTCTCCCGGCCCCGACAAGGAAGCCAACTGGTTGCCGACGCCCGAGGGCAAATACAGTCTCGTGGCACGCATTTACGGGCCGGAACCCAAAGCAATCGACGGATCATGGAAACTGCCAGTATTGGAGCCGTCGAAATGACTGCACATAGCATCTTCGCCATCCCGGTATGTCTCGCGCTGCTTGCGGCTGGTTCTGCCGCGGCACAGGCGGACAGTATCCCGGTCAACACGCCAATGGGCGAGGTTTCGACCAATTTGGGCTTGCCCGCGGACGCCAATGCCATCAAGCAGCTCTATGACGAGCTTGATTATCAACGGGCGACACAAGCCTATATCTGGGCGTTGCCAATCGTCGGTTTTGCAGAGTGGCAAGTCTCGACGAGCAAGGATTTGGGGGCGAGCGGTACCGACCTGGTTTTATATGAAAGTGTCAAAGACAAGCTCGGTATCCTGACGGCCAATGCCACAACCCCCTACATCGGGGGCTTTCCGGACTTATCCGTCACCGGCCCGCTTGTGATCGATTATCCCGCAGGCGCAACAGCTGGAGGCGTGGGCGATTTCTGGCAGCGACCGCTCACCGACATGGGTGAAACAGGACCAGACAAAGGTAAGGGAGCGAAATATCTTCTGCTCGGCCCCAAGCAGGTGGCTCCGAAGGTCAAGGGTTACACGGTCATACAATCGCCAACCAACAACGTGTTCTTTGCATTTCGCGTGCTTGATCCGGATCCAAAGAAGGCGGAAGCCCTCATCAAGGCTGTCAAGATTTATCCGTTTGCCGAACGCGACAAGCCCAAGCCGACGAAACTCATCAGACCCGAAGGACGCCGGTGGAGCCAGGTTCCGCCTCGGGGCCTCGCCTACTGGGAGCGGCTGAACGATATCGTACAACGCGAACCTGTGATGGAGCGCGACCGCATGGTCATGGCGATGCTGCGTCCATTGGGCATTGAAAAGGGAAAGCCGTTTGAACCAGACGAGCGGCAAAAGAAAATTCTGACAGACGGCGCTGTAACCGGCGAACTGATGGCTCAGGCGAATTCCTTTGCCACGCGCGAAAAAGATGCGCGCTATCGACCGGATACCCGCTGGGACTACGTGATCATGTTCGATCCGTTCCAGGAGGCCGCTTCGTACACCCAGCTTGATCAGCGCGCCAAGTACTTCTACGAGGCCGCGACAACGACCAAGGGAATGGTAACCAAGACGCCCGGTGTGGGGCAGGCCTATCTTGCGGCTCACCAGGATGCCAACGGCAACTGGTTCGACGGCAGCAAATCCTACACGCTAAACGTTCCGCCAAATGCGCCGGCGAAGCTGTTCTGGTCAGTCACCGTGTATGACTCGCTCACTCGGGTCCTCATCGACAATGCACAACAGGTTGCCGACAAATCGTCCCGTTCGGATATCGTCAAAAATGCCGATGGTTCATACGATCTGTATTTCGGGCCGAGTGCACCCGCTGGCAAGGAGAAGAACTGGATTCCGACGCTGCCGGGAAAGGCATGGTTTGCCTATTTCCGATTGTACGGACCGCTTGAGCCTTACTTCAGCAAATCCTGGAAACTGCCTGACATACAGGCAAACAAGTGATCGCTCAGGTGATGGACAGATTACCTGACCCTGATTTTCAAAGCTTGCTAATTGAGCCCATCAACCTAGAAAACGCCGCCAACGGCGGGCAGGAATTTCGGAGGAGTTGCCCATGTGGTCGCACCATAAATTGAAGCGGATCGTCGCGGTTTCAGCAACGCTCTCGCTGGCTTTCGCAGGCGCGGCGTTTGCCGCGGAAGGCGGGGCAGGCTTCTACCTTCTTGGTTCACGCGGCCCTGCCGCCGGCGCGCTTCCGCCTCCTGGAATCTATTTCCAGAATGACCTTTATATATATTCCGGAAGCCTCGGCGGCGGCCGTGGCTTTCCGACAGGCGGCAAGGTCGTCGGTGATATCGATGCGACAGCAGTTGTTGAACTGCCCACTGGCATATGGGTGACGCCCTGGGAGATCTTGGGTGGAAATTTTGGCCTTTCGGCAACTGTGCCTGTTGGATACAAGGACGTGTCTGCAAAGCTTGATATTGTCAGTCCGCGATTTGGCACCGCGATCCAACGGGGCCAGTCTGACGACATATTCACTGTTGGCGACCCCGTTATCAGCGGAATGATCGGATGGCACCATGGTAACTTCCATTGGCAAACAGGCGTCATGGTCAATGTTCCGATCGGCGATTATCACGATGGCGCGCTGGCAAATCTCTCGTTCAACCACTGGGGGGCGGACGTCTATGCCGCGGCATCCTGGATAGATCCCACGTCGGGAATCGACATCTCCGGCGCGATAGGCGTTACATTCAACGCTGAAAACCCTGCAACGAATTATCGTACGGGCGACGAGCTTCACATTGAATGGGCAGTTTCCAAAACCTTCTCGCCGAAGTTCTCCGCAGGTTTGATCGGATATTATTATGACCAGATATCAGGCGATAGCGGCGCGGGTGCGGTACTTGGCGGCTTTGAAGGGCGTGTCGCGGCCATCGGCGCAACCGTGGGATACAATTTCGAGGTCGGAGAAACACCGGTTGCGGCGCGGTTGAAATATTTCCATGAATTTGCGGCGGACAATCGGGCAGAAGGCGATGCAGGATATATCACTTTCTCCATACCGATTGGTCAACACAAGCCGAAAACCCAGCTGGCTGCTTCCGAATAAGAGGGACGCTCGCTTTGCAACCGGGTTCGGGACACATCGGCGGCGGCGTGTCCTGAGCCCGGTGTTATCCCCCGGCGGCGAAGCGCCTGGACCGGCGCTGCTTCAAGGGTGCCGGGCGGAAGCAAAGCTTCCGTTATGCCGCTGGAAATATGGCGGCAGAAATCAGTTCCAAACTTCGATCTTCGAGATTTTATCGTCTGGGGTCATTGTCAATTTGTATTGGGCAAACCTTGTCTTGTCGTCACATGTTACCAGCACAATCGTCGGGCCTGCTGCCGACAGGACGTGATCGATTCTTGCGTCGCTGATCTGGTTGCACCAGAATCCTGCCGCCCGTATTGCGCGCGCTGTTTGGCGCTCAAGTATGCGCACCTGCAATGACTGCGCGGCAGCAACGTCTGTCAGAGCGACGAGAAGACAAAGGCCCTGGGCTATACGTTTCATCCGTTACCTCGCATAAGTTACTGATAAGAAGATGCTTTGAGCACTCCGGCAATGCAACAATGTAACTGTAACAACTTTGACGTGGCCTCTGATTTATCCCAACAATCCAGACAGAATTGGTTCGCGCGTTCCGCCGGGCCAATGTTTGATCCCGATGACCTAGAACGACCTGTGCGTCCGTAACTTTCCACGTATTACCTTGGGGGCGTGCCGTTCTGAGCCGATGGGCATCAAGCCAGGGATGTGGCGCAGTTGGGGGCGGCAATGGTCGGTTCAGGTGTATATCCGTTTTTGCAAATGGCGAAGGCAGTTGCGGCAACTGTCCGGGGCGCACGGCCGGAGTGGTCGTGATGCGCATCATTGCAATTCAAAGGACTGCCATCCATCTCTGTCTGGTCGTCGGATTGATGTTCGCCGCATGGTTTGCCTCCGGGTCGAACAGTGCCGCACAGCCCGCGGCGGCGGCAATGCCGCCTGAAAAGGTCCAGCAACTGATCAAATTGCTCGACGATCCGGAAATCCGTGCATGGCTTGCCACCAAACCGAAGACAGTGCCTGCGCCTGCCATCGATGGCGCTCCAAGCGGTTTTACCCTTTGGACCAATGGCATACGTGAACATCTTCGTGCGGTGATTCATGCCGTTCCGGCTCTCCCCGGCGATCTGCTGAATGCAGGCAGAATCCTGGCTGCCAAGGTCAGCGAATACGGATTCTGGTCAGCAGTGTTTTTGCTTCTGATACCCATTTTCTGCGGGATGGGCCTGGAGGTTCTTTTCAGGAAATGGGTAAAAAATACAGCCGGATTGATCTCAAACCAGCCGCCGGATGACAAGGTGATCTTTCACGAAGACTTGGCACAGGCGGCCTTCGTAAAAATTGCCCCGATTGCTGTTTTCAGCATTGTGAGCTTCGGCGTTTTTCTGATCCTGGCGTTGCCGCCTCTGTTCAATGCTCTCGTCATCCCGCTTTTGCTAGCGCTGATCGGATGCCGGACGATCATTTGCCTGAGCGAACTCCTGCTAGCGCCTGGCAAAGGCGAGGCCCACATCCGGCTTATCCCGATGGAGGATATCTCTGCCCGGTTCTGGAGCCGTCGCATCAGCACTTTTACGATCATATTGTTCGCTGGATGGGCTGCAGCCGGCGTTCTGACGGCACTGGCGATACCGGCAGACACAAAGAGCGTGATCGTCTATTGCATTGGTATCGGATTGCTGGCCGTGGCGGTGGAAGCCGTTTGGCATCGCCCCGGGCTTCGTCGCGACGCCAGGGATATGGGCACGGGAGGCTGGCTGCTCGTCGCTTCCTTCTGCATTTTGTGGTTCTTCTGGATCGCCGGCATGAATATTCTGCTGTGGCTCGGCATCTACGCGATAGTCCTGCCCGGCATATTGAGGGCGACCAGTGCAATCGTTAAAACCGTGTTTGACCAGTATCGTGCGGATGAGAGCAAACCGGTTTTCGAAGTTTTGGTCGATCGCGGTGCGCGAGCCCTCATCATAACACTCGCCGTAATTTGGCTCGCCATGGTCGTGCGCCTGCATCCGACAGTTCTGACCGAAGATGCCGCGGCCAGCAAAGCGATCCGCGGCGTCCTCAGCGGTGTTATTATTCTCCTTGTTGCGGACATGCTGTGGCACGTCGCCAAAAGCTCCATAAACCATCGGCTTGAGAGGGCCCGGCAAGCGAGCGGCGATGCCGCGGAACTGGCGCGCAGCGGCAGACTGCTGACCCTATTGCCGATCCTGCGCAATTTCCTCGCGGTACTCATCGCGGTTATTGCCATCATGATGGTGCTCTCGGGGCTCGGTGTCGAGGTCGGTCCGCTGATTGCCGGTGCAGGAATTTTTGGTGTTGCAATAGGTTTCGGCTCCCAAACGCTCGTCAAGGATGTCATCAGCGGCGTGTTCTACATGATGGACGATGCGTTTCGCGTCGGCGAATATATCCAGAGCGGGAGCTATAAGGGCACCGTAGAGTCCTTCAGCATCCGTTCGGTCAAGCTGCGCCATCACCGTGGCCCGATCTTCACGGTTCCGTTCGGCATGCTTGGTGCCGTCCAGAACATGAGCCGCGACTGGGTCATCGACAAGTTCCTGATTTCAGTCAGCTACAACACCGACATTGCGCAGGTCAAAAAGGTGGTCAAGACCGTGGGCGCGACGCTCCTGGAAGATCCGGAATTTGGTCCGCAAATCATCGAGACGGTGAAGATGAAGGGCGTCGAGGCGTTCGGCGACTACGGCATTAATCTGAGCTTCGCCATGATGACCAAACCCGGGCATCAATCAACCATCAGGCGACGGGCTTACGCCATGATACGCGATGCATTTACGGCGACCGGCATCGAATTTGCCTCGCCGACCGTGCAGGTTGCGGGTGACGATCATTCAGGCAGTGTCGCCGCTGCGGCCACGAACGACGCGATCCACCGCAAGAAGGCAGCGGATGCCGCGAAAGCCGGGGAAAGTTGAACCAAGGTCAATGAATTCTGATGAGGGCGGTGTAGCAATGGCATTCAGCAACGCATTGAACCGGCTTGTTCTGGGTCTCATCGGGATCGCTTGTTTGTCCATCGCCGCGCCGGCCCTGGCCGACTCAAAGTTCCTCTCAAGCCACATTCTTGATCTGGACGGGATGAAGCAGAGGCGGCTCATTCGAATTCTTGTCCCTTACAGCAAGACGATTTATTTCATTGATCAGGGCAAACAGTATGGCACTGCAGTCGAGTTTGGCACTGCGCTTGAGACGGCGCTCAATGCCGGAGCCAAGAGAGAGCTCGATCGCGTGCGCATCGCGTTCATCCCGGTTGGCCGCAACGAACTGATCCATGCGTTGAATGACGGACTGGGTGACGTGGTGATGGCAAACCTCACAATAACACCGGCCCGACTGGAGCAGGTCGATTTCACCGTTCCCGTTTACGACAAAGCAAGCGAAATTCTGGTGATGGGACCTTCTGCCGAAAGCGTCGTCGATCTCGATGATCTTTCGGGCAGACAGGTCGCCGTGCGGGAGACAAGCAGCTATTTCGAGCATCTTTCAAAACTGAATGCCGATTTGAAATCGCGGGGAAAGACCGAGATAAGCATTCGGATTATGGACGAAAATCTCGAGGATGAAGATCTTCTTGAAATGGTGAACGCGGATCTTCTGTCCTACACCGTCGTCGACAAATACAAGGCCGCAATCTGGTCGTCTATTTTCAAGGATATTGTCGCTCGTCCGGATATCGAAATTTCCGGCAACGGCCAGATCGCCTGGGCGATCCGCAAGAACAGTCCATTGTTGAAGAAAGAGCTCGACCGTTTCGTAGCGACGCATCGCGTCGGAACAACCTTTGGCAATGTTCTGAAAAATACGTATTTTAAAAGCGATAAAATTCTTCAGCGCGCTTACTCAAGCGACGATGTCGAAAAATTCAAGCAACTTGTCACACTCTTTCGCAAGCATGGAACGACCTATTCCTTCGATTACCTGATGCTGATGGCGCAGGGCTACCAGGAATCCAAGCTCGACCAATCGAAACGCAGTCCGCGCGGCGCAGTCGGTATCATGCAACTGCTCCCCGCCACCGCAAGGGATAGGGTCGTTGCCATTGCTGACATTGATAAGGACGAAGACCGCAACATCGAAGCCGGTTCGAAATATTTGCGTTATCTTATGGATACCTATCTGGACGAACCGGGGCTGAATGCGCGTGAACGCGAATTGCTTGCCTTTGCCGCCTATAACGCCGGCCCGGGAAACCTGAAGAAGTTTAGGAAGAGGGCGGTAGACCTTGGTCTTAATCCGAATATCTGGTTCGGCAATGTCGAGAATTCGGCCGCGGACATTGTTGGCCGGGAAACGGTGCAATATGTCGGCAACATCTACAAATATTACGTTGCCTACACGATGCTGGCGGAGCGGCTCCAGGAAAACGCTGATGCCGTGAGTTCCGGCAAAAAGGGTGGCTAGACCATAACGTTTTTCAAAGCAGCAGCCGATAGAACGGGCCGGGGAGAAAGGGGGAGGATGGCGGCGCGTCCCCCGTTGCGGGTTCGGTGGGTGGCCTAAATAGCCCCGCCCGGGGGCCGGCGTTTTTTTTTGCTTTTTTTAAGGAATTTTACCGGTTTTGCCCGGGGCGTGTTTTGGCCCTCCAAGAATGTTGGGCGGCTTCCTTACGGTTGCCGCGGCGCCCTGGCCGACGACTTAGACCCCTCCGGCTATCACCGCCGTTACACCTTGACCGAGTGATACGTTGGAATCGGTAAGGGTCTGTCCGGTTACCAGGCGCTGGCCGATCAACTGCACGATCTGCGGGCTTTCTGCGAATTTGCCATGGTTGAGGCTGTCTCCGCCCTTGACCTTCGTCAGGTCGATAACCGTAATTCCGGCTTGTTCGAGTTTGCTGCGGTAGGGCTCGTCGGCGGGATTGATGGCCCCGAGCCGTTGCACGTCACCCGAGATGAAGCGGGAGGCTGCGAGCGCACGGTCGTCCTGGGAGACGAATATCGTGAATTTCGGTCGCTTTTCGCCCATTTCCGTCCATTGGCGCGCGAAGACATCGACATCGATATCCGGTGAAGCCAGGATCACGTTGTCGATCTTTGGGGCAACGCGGCCGTCACGGATAGCCATCTGTCGCAAGGACTCCATGGCCAGCCATGTCCCCATCGAGTGAGCCATGACGGTGATGTCTTTGACGTTCGGATCATTGGCAAGCGTGCGCAATGTTTGCTCGAAAGCCACTCTCGAATAATTGGTGCTTTCCTTGTCGTAATTGTAATCGAAGAGACTGGCCCTGGACGGCCAGGTGAAGAGGATCGGTGTCACCTTGGCGCCCGAGTCATGGATAATCTGGGCAAAACGAAAGACCGAATCCTCATAGCGGTTGTTGAATCCATGCACGAAGACCAGCGCGTGCCCGCCGACGACATGCGCCCGGAACCATGTTCGGCCCTGATCGACGGATTTGAGCTGCTGGACACGCGTAACGGCAAAATCCGTGTCGGGGTTGGGCGGCAGTTTCTTGGGCCATTGAACCGTGCCAGCCTTGCGTTTGCTGTCCGATGGGATCGAAACCGAGATATCCGTCAGATAGGGATGCGGACTGCGCTCTCCGGTAAACAGTGTGGCGGGATCGTCGGATGGGACCCGGCTGGTCACGACAAGCATGTCCACCTTCGAACCGCCGGTTTTGTTGGAAACTGCGACAGGAGACATGACACCCTTGGGGTGGCCGGCACATCCTCCCAATGCAACCACGCACGCCAGCAGGATCGGCAGACGGGATGACAATGGCATCAGGCCAGTTGCGGCGCGCTGTCCTATTGGGCGCGCGTCGTTCGGCAGATTGTTTCGCCCGGAAGACGCATGGTTGAATAGAGGGTTTGGCATCGGGTGTTTCCTCGAGAACCTGTGGCGCACCCGGAAGGGCATGCCTGAATTCATGCCTCAATGAGCCGGTTTCGTATCGCAAAGCGGACAAGCGCTGCCGTGGACTTGGCATCCAGTTTACGCATGGCGGCAGAGCGGTGGCTTTCAACTGTCTTTTCGCTCAGTCCAAGGATCGCTGCCGTCTCCTTGTTGCTGTGTCCTTCGGCAATGAGCTTGACGACTGCCGTTTCCCGCGACGTCAGGATGCTCGGCGATGCATCAGATTTTGCGAGGTAAGAGGATACGAGTATGTCCGAGACCGCCTTGGTGAAGAACGGTTGGCGATGTTCCAGCGCCTCCACCGCCTGGATCAGATGGCGGGTGGCATCCGACTTCAGCAAATATCCCCGAACGCCCGCTTCAAGAATGTTGCGCAGCAAAGCTTCATTGTCGTGCTGGGTAAAGATAAGGATTTCGGTTTTAGGGTTGTGGGCGCGGATCTGACGGGCAGCTTCGACGCCATTGATATACGGCAAAGCATAATCCAGGATGGCAATTTCGGGGTCGGTAACACGAGCCTGCTCAACCGCATCGCGTCCGTTCTCAGCCTCGGCAACGATTTCCCAGCGCTCCCGCGTAGAGAGAATGGCTCTGACGCCTTGCCGAACGATCTCATGGTCGTCCGCGATGAGAATCCGTGTCATAACCACTCCCCGGTTGACGTCTCGTCCGCAAGTTCAGTTTGCCGATCTGGAACAAGCTTGCGGATTACCTCAGCCCTACATCGGAAACTGAAATTCGGCAAAAATTAACAGTTACGTACTTACGGCAACAGAGCCGTTGAACGCTAATGCTCCCCAATAACCAATGGGAGCGCTGCGCACAATGCAACGGTCAATCACACGGAACCGCACTGTAGCATCATCATTGCACAGGTGTGCCGATTCGTGTCGCGAGGTTGCCGTCGCCGATCGATATCAACGCCTGGACTCCGAACACAATTCATTGAGGAGAAGCAAGTATGTCACTATATCCAAAGGCGATGGCCATCGCAGCTTCGGCGATTTTGCTGTTCTGTGGCGGCATCACGCCCGTATGGTCTCAGGCACAAACGGCTGCGGCCCCGCCTGCCGCCGCGGTCGCTGAAGCACCCAAGCTGCTTTCGAACACCGAACTGCAAACGCTTGTCGCACGCATTGCGCTTTATCCGGATGACCTGGTGGCTCTGGTGCTGTCCGCTGCGCTCAATCCGCTGCAAATCGTGCAGGCCGAGCGCTTCCTCGAAGAAGCCAAGTCCAAGCCAGATCAAAAGCCGGATAAGTCTTGGGATGGCAGCATCGTCTCGCTGCTCAATTACCCGACCGTTGTCAAAATGATGAATGACGACCTGAACTGGACCCAGCAACTCGGGACTGCCGTGGTAGACCAGCAGAAGGATGTCCTCGTTGCCGTACAGCAGCTGAGGGACAAGGCGGTTTCCCAAGGGGTGATCAAGTCCAATGACAAGATCATCGTGGAAAAGCAGAAGAGCAACGTTGTCATCCGTCCTGTCAAAAAGGAGGTGACCTACGTTCCGGAGTACGATCCGATTATCCTGACGAGCCCGACTTACGTCGCAGCGGCGCCAATCGTCTACGGCAGCCCGTATCCGTCCTATTACTACCCATATGCGCCTTACTGGGCAGGTTTCGTTACCGGTGTTGCCTTTGGCGCTGCCGTGGACTGGAACAACTGGCATTCGTGGGGAGGGAATGACGTCAATGTGAATGTCAACAATTTCAACCGCAATGATTTCCACTTTGACAAGAACAATATCAGCAACCTCAACTTTGACAGCGGCAAATTCAATTTCGACCGAAATTCCATCACCAACAATATCCGTCAGAACAACGGAAACCGCCTCGATCTGAAGGGCGGCGACCACATCGGAAATACGTCGGGTTTCGTCGGCGCCGGCTCAAGAATTGGCAGTGCGGACGTTCGTCGCGACGTGCAGAGCGGCCTGAAGGAACGGGTTGGCGGAAACGTTGCAAATGACCGTGCGAACCGGGCGGCCACGCGGCCTGCCAACAACAATATCGCCCGTCCCAACCCGGCCAAAGGCAATATTGCCGGCAACACCCGGCCCAGGCAAACAATTGCGGCTCGCGCCGACCATCGCCCAAGACAGCCAAGTGCATTCGGCAATTATGCTCCGGGCCATGAAGTCAGGCAATTCTCCCAGCGTGGCAATTTCAGCCGTAACTTCGGCGGCGGCGACAGGATTGGCGCGGGTGGTGGAGGCGTGAGGCATGGATTTGGCGGCGGCGGTCGTTTCCATCGCCGTTGACCATGAAGAACCATCGCAGTTTCCTTTGAAGGATTTTGAAAAATGTCCAGACACGTTCTGAAAGCACTTTTTGCATCAACGCTCATCTCAATGGCTGTACCATCGTTCGCAGCCGAACCGTCATTGCAACGCTTTGTCGGCGCTGAACCCTTGACCTTCAAGGACGCCGGCGAAGCGGTGGATGCCCTCAAGAAGGATCTTGAGACAAAGGATGTCGGCGCACTGGCAAAATTGCTGGGTCTTAACCCGGAAGAGGCAAAGAAATCGGACGATTTCGACGCACGCCTGACTGAACTTCAGCAGGCATCCAAGGAACAAACCGCAATGGAAGACCGCGAGGACGGCGGCAAGGAAGTGGTCCTGGGAAATCTCGCCTGGCCATTCCCGTTTCCCTTGGTGAAGCACGATAGCGGCTGGCAGTTTGATACGCTTGCGGGCCTTGAGGAGGTCCTGGCGCGTCGTATCGGCGAAAACGAGCTCGAGGCAATCGACATATGCCGCAACGAAATCCTCGCGCAGGCGGCCTATGCACAAGTGGACCACGAGGGCGATGGCGTGCTCGAGTTCGCCCAGAAAATTATAAGCGACGAAGGCAAGCAAAACGGGCTCTATTGGAAATCGGCTGGAGGCGAAGAGAGCCCTGCCGGCAATCTGGGGGATGCCGCCAAAATCGAAGCCAGTGCTGGTTCGGACCACGGTTATTTCGGGTATCGATTCCGAATCCTCACGTCGCAAGGCAGCAACATTGCCGGCGGGAAGTACAGTTTCGTTATCAACGGCCACATGATTGCGGGACATGCCATGATTGCTTCACCGGCGGTCTATGGCGAGACCGGGATCATGACCTTTGTCGTCAGTCACCACGGTACTGTTTATCAAAAGGACCTTGGTCCGGACACCGCGAAGATAGTCAAAACAATAACCTCATTCAATCCTGACAAAACATGGGAGCCTGTTGAGGACTGATCGTGGGTCCGCGGGATATCCAGGGCAGATATTAACTGTCGCGAGGCAACACACAATCAGAGCCGGGTGGAGCGAGCATGGTTCCACCCGGCTCTGATTGTGTATGCCTCCCGATGACAAACCGTTCGCCTGAGAAGCAAAGGCTTAACAGGAACGGTGGAATCCGGAAATGTCGGCTTTTAAGCTCCTTACATGCTGCACTTGTGATAGGTGACATACATGTTGTCGCCAAACGGGTCGAAGCGCTGAAATTCTTCGGGGCCGACGATTTTAAAAGTAGCCGTGACATCGCTCTGGATCATTGAATCGGTGCATGAAAGCCGAGCGGACAAACGGTCTTTTTGCTTGCGCACGCTTTGGGTGGTGCATATCGCCATCGGCCCGGATACCTTGCTCCCGACGATCAGCAAGCCGGTTGTTGTTGAGGCGCCGCGGTCCTTGAACTCAATCTTTTTGCCGACTTTCTTGAACGTATCAGCGCAGTCGGTGCCGTTCATGGTCCACGCACCTTGCAATTCCTTCATCGAAGCCGCGATTACGCCGGATGTTAAACCAAGGCCTATCAGTCCGCTCAAGAGAAGGATTTTTCCGGTTTTGCCTGACATCGAAGTTCTCCATGTTCATTTCGTCTGAAGACTAGGACAACGGCAACCCAACGAAAACACGGTCCGCTCGAATATACAGATTCGATACGGTAAATGTGCCGATGGCCGATGGCGATAAGCCGACCTCAAGCGATCATCGGATCAATGTCATCTTCGCGTCGTCCATGCGAACCAGACGGCGACAACGGCAAGGACAATTGCCAGGAAGCGGCGGATGAAACGCTCGCGGGATGGCTCGTTCAGGATCGCGCCCAGCGAGCCGGCGAGTATCACGATGGCGCAGTGAATTGCCGTTGCGACCAAGAGGTAAATGGTTGTGAGCACCAAGGTTTGGCCGAGCGTGGGTGAGACGCCGTCGAGGAAGGTTGGTGAGACGGCAATGTATCAGCGACGTTGCGGCGAACGAAAATAATGTGCTTACGGGCAGTTCGTCCAATGCCAAGCCGCTCATCACGTGTTGCCATGGCTCGCGTTTCGAGATTGCAATCCGCTGCGCTTCTCGAGCAATTTGCGCCAGAGGCCGCCCTCGAATGCCGAACTGATCTCTCGTGATGCGAGATAGGGGATCAGGACAAGCAGCATGATGAAGCTGGTGGCGAATATCTGGGGTGCCTTGCCAAGAAGGTCGGAAAGCGATGCGGCTATTGTCCTTCCATGGATGAGCCCCACGACAACCTCCTCGAGAATCGAGAGCGCGATCAGCAGCGCCAGATAGAGCAGGGCCTTGGAGGCAATGACATTGATGATCCGGCGATCGCTGTAACGATCGCCCAGATGGACGGCGTGCCCCAGCAGGATGAACTTGGCCAACAGCAAGGCCTTGAGGGCAGGGAGCCCGAACGGCCAGAACCCATCACCGGAATTGCCTACGATTGTGATCTTGTAGAGGATGATGGCACTCAGGCAAACGTAGAGATAAACAGCAAGAACGGCGAATTGCAGCAAGTCGCTCTTCAGTCGGGTGATAATCAAACTGGCGCTGATTGGCATGGTGGCCTCCTGATCGAAACCGGTTACCGTCGGATTGGCATTTGTCGGCTCCCGACATCGCAGTTGCCTCATTTCAGATAGTGCGCAACCAGGGCCGAAAGGGAAGCACGATACGGTAAATCGAGTGATGGATAGGCCTTTGAAAAGCGTCCCAGAAATTGGAAATTATCTAATGATTCCAGTGCATTTTTGAAGAGTGGGCATTTTAAAATGCGTTCAGGCAGATAACATGAGTCCTAAAGTATAGGTCGCAATTTCCGGTAACCCTGCGGTCGCGATTACGGCAAGAGGTTCTGGATCAGGATAGTTGAGCGCCGCGAATACCATGCGGTATTGTGCTGGGCATCGACATGACAGTCAGCCCCATGGTGTGCCTTGAAACGCATTCATCGGCAGCTTGAGATAGCGTATGCCGTTCTCTTCCAACTCTGGAAGCCGGCTGCCGTTGATGTTGACCTGCAAGGCGTGCAGGATGAGTTTTGGCATTGGGAGCGTCCGGTCTCGGTTCTCGCGCATCAAGACAAAGTCCTCTTTGTTTGGTGAGCCTTTGAGATGGATGTTCTCAGCTTTCTGACGGTCGACCGTGCTTTCCCATAGGGGTTGCCGTCCACCTGGCTGATAGTCATGCCCGACAAATATGCGCGTGTCTCCGGGCAGGGCGAGGATTTTCTGGATACTCGCCCATAACGTGCCTGCGCTTCCGCCTGGAAAGTCCGCACGGGCTGTGCCGCTGTCGGGCATGAAAATCGTATCGTGCACGAACGCCGCGTCGCCGATCGAATAGGTTATCGATGCAAGCGTGTGGCCCGGCGAGAACATGACGCCGGCTGCGATGCTGCCGATGGAGAAGGTGTCGCCGTCAACGAACAGCCGGTCCCATTGACTACCATCGATGCGCAAATCCGGCCAATTGTAGATCTGCGACCAGATCTTCTGGACATCGACAATTCTTGCGCCAATGGCGATTGGCGCACCCGTAATCCCTTTGAGATAGGCTGCAGCCGACATGTGGTCGGCATGCGGATGGGTATCGAGAATCCACTGAACATGCAGATCTTGCTCACGGACAAAGTCCAGCAGCAGATCGGCATTGCATGTCGCTGTCGTGCCCGACTTCTCATCGAAGTCGAGGACCGGATCGATGATGGCGCAAGCCCTGGTCTTCGGATCGCTGACTACGTACTGAACCGAAAATGTGCGCGGGTCAAAGAAGGCGGTAACGTCGGGCCTATGCATGGACAGCGTCCTGAAAATCCGGGACACGTGGCGAGAAAATCGCGCGTGCCGGATCGAATGTGTAGAGCGCTTCAAATGAAGGAGCATCACGCGCCAACTGAGCGACAGATTGCAGGATGAAGGAGACTTTTTCATCTGATAAAAGAACGCTCAGATTGAGTCTGGTAAATCCGGGCTTCTCGATCTCGTTGCCACTGAGGATCGCCAGCCGCATCCGTTGCGAGGTGTCGGCATCAATCGACAGCAATCGGTGCACATAGGGGCCCGCGCAGGCACAACCTCCCCGGGCCTGGATGCCGAACCGATCGCTCAGCAGCCGCGTAATCAATTGCTGGTGGACATACCCGCCTTTAGCGTTTCTGATTCGGAACGAGAATATCGGAAGACGTGGGAGTAGGCAGGAGCCGAGCAATTCGATCTCTGGAACGTTCTGCCATGCCGCAAATGCCTTTTGCGTCAGCGCATCGTTGAGCCGCCTGATGTCATCCAATCCGATCGCCTGTTTGACCAGAAAAGCAAGTGCCGCTCGAATGTCACCGATGACGTTGGGCGTGCCCGCTTCCTCGCGCGCTTCAAGGCTGTCGCTGTAATCATGGCCCGTTGGCGAAACGAATTTCACGGTGCCGCCACCTGGCCAAGAGGGCTTGCTTGCGATAACGGCATCGTGACGAACAATCAGGATACCTGTTGCTCCCGGCCCGCCAATAAATTTATGCAGCGATATGACAATCGCGTCTATCTCGACGTCCGTTTCAGGACGCATCGAGATTGGCAGGTAAGGTCCGGCACCGGCATAGTCCCAGACGATCTTTGCCCCTGCCGATTTGGCGATCTTCGTGATTGCCGCGACATCGGTCATAATCCCTGTCACGTTGGACGCGGCCGAAAAAGAGCAGACTTTCAGATCTGCTGTGGCGCTCTCCAGCGCTTTTGTCAGAAGCACGGGATCCGGGCCGCCGTCGACACCTTCGGCGATTTCTATGATCTGCGCGCCGCTTTCTCGCCATGGCAGAATATTTGAGTGATGCTCATAAGGTCCGATGATCACGCAAACCCGCTGGCCCGACGCAACAGCCTTGGAGACACCAAGCAAATTGACAAGCCGATTGATGCCCGCAGTTGCTCCGGACCCTGCAAAGATGACTGCGTGGTTGTGGTCTGCGTCGCAGCATTCCGCGATCACTGCGCGCGCAGCCCGGCGCAGGCGTGTCATCATGCCTCCGCAGTAGGAGGCCTCGGTATGGCTGTTTGCATAATAGGGCAACACGTCTTCGAGGATAAAATGCTCGACCTGTTTGAGTGCCCGTCCGGAAGCGACGTAATCGGCATAGACGAGATCTTGCAAGCCGAACGGCCCGTCGACTTTGGCCTGCGAACCAATGAGACCCTCGCGTAGCATGACGACGGGATCGGCCACATCGAGGCTACTTCGGAATTTGGCGAGAACTGCCATCGGGACTGCTGATTGGCGAGTATTGACTGGCTCTTGCACTGTCGGTCTCCAGATAGGATTTGACAGAGATTATATTCCCCCTCACTCTTCAAATCCTCACCGATTTTTTGACAACTTGGAGCTAATACGGGTAAAATGATCGATAAATCCGAGAAAATTGATAATTTTGATCTGAAAATTCTGACTTGCCTTCAACGAAACGCGGTCGCATCGCAACGTGATTTGGCCGACCAGGTGGGGCTATCGCAAAATGCCTGTTGGCGGAGGCTCCAACGGCTTCACGCTATCGGCATGGTGCGAGGCGCACACGCTGACATCAATCTGGAGGTGCTTGGTTTCGATCTGATCGTGATTGTCATGATCCGCACGCGCCACCACTCCAAGGAATGGTCTGATGATTTTCGCAAACACGTCGACCAGTTGCCGGAGGTTATCGATTTTTACCGAATTGGCGGGGATTGGGACTATTTGATCAAGGTCGCAACCCGTGGGATGTCGGGCTATGACGCTTTTTATCAGAAACTTATTACAAACTTCGATTTGGCGACCGTAACGGGCTATTTTTCGATGGAAGCCATTATCAACAATCGAGCGGTTGATCTAACTCGTGTCCGCCAAAGCGACAAGAGTCGTTTAATTCCGTAAAGCGTCCAGTGAGCCATACATCGGATAATCTGGAAAAACCGCCCGCGAAGCACATTCGTTCAAGGCCCCATCAGCTTGAAGCCGGGAAAAACGGGCGCTGAAGCATAGGTTCCTCTATCGCAGCCAATCGAGACCGCGATCGAATCTACACCGGGTTCCGAGGGGACGGAAATAACTCCTCGGTCAAACCAAGGACACGATAAACGATCAACCCCAGCCATTCATGCATCGCAAGATCAGATGCGGCAAGACCTGTGGCAATGGTCGAAACGGGTCTGAGCCAATCTGCACTTCCGCGGGTGCGATAATCCACGGGATAGGGAGTTATGTTCATACCGGCAGCACGAAAACACGCAACGGCCCGTGGCATGTGGCTCGCCGAAGTCACCAGCAGCCACTGTTCCCCTGGCTCGGCTTGAAACGCTGCGGCGGTTTCCGATCCGTTTTCGCATGTGTTGCGCGAAAGCTCCTCAATGCTGATGCGGGTTTCAGCTAGACCGATAGAGACAAGCACATCTTTGGCAATCTGCGATTCCGTCGGGGAGTTGTCGTGGACAAGATGATTGGCACCGCCGGACAGCAATACACGCGCATCAGGATGAAGCCGGGCGAGTTCGGCCGTTGCCGTCAGCCTTTCGGCTGCCTCGTTCAAAGCGGGGCTATGATGTCCGGCTGTTATGTGTGTGTCGACAGCGCCTCCGAGCATGATGATGCCGGCAACTGGGCCTGTAATGCTGGGTTGTGGAAAGCGGTTCTCAAGAAGCAGTAGGGCTGCTGGTCCTGCAGGAGACCAGCCAAGGATTGCAAGTAGCGCAACTGACATCACGAGAAATGACAGACCTGTCCTGCGAAACCCTAGGATCAGGGCGAATATGCCCGAAATACCGAGAAGCCCGATGATGTTGGACGGCAGGACCACGTAGCCCGCCACTTTGGAGATCAGGAAGAACATTTAAGGCCCCGGTGTTCACGGCATGATTGCTTGTGTGCGTGATGTGTGCAGCATCATGCGCTTATTGTCCAACGGAACGACGGTGATCGATACGGAGCAAGAGGAAGCCATATTGGGCAACGAGAGATCCAATTTCAAATCTCATTGTTTCCTGACACCAGGATGTCAGCAGTGGGCCTATATTGTTTCTGTTCAATCAAAGGCGGATCGATGAGTGCGGCGGGATATCGACTGGGACTGGTGTTTGTTACGGGCTCTGCGGTGGCTTGGAGCACGGCAGGATTTTTCACACGGCTTATTCAACTGGATAGCTGGACGATGCTGGCGTGGCGCGGCATCTTCGGCGCGATTGCAATTGCATTGGTGATTTTCGCTTTGGAAGGTCGAAAGAGTTGGCTGGCGTTTCGAACGATGGGTTTGCCGGGATGGATGTTCGCGGCCGTATCCGCCATTGGAATGATCTTTTTCATCACGTCGCTCAGGCACACGACCGTCGCCCATGGCGCGGTCATTTACGCCACGGTTCCGTTCGTTGCCGCGGGTTTGAGCTGGCTCGTTCTGAATGAACAACCCACACGCAGCGCCATCATTGCAAGTTTGTTTGCCCTTGCCGGTGTGGCGCTGATGATGGGATTCGGCGTGGAAGGCGGACTGTTGGGCGACGTCCTGGCATTTGGACTTACCGTCTGTATGGCCATCATGATGGTTATCGCGCGGCGGTATCAGAATATCCCGATCATGCCGGCCGCCTGTCTGTCGGCTTTGCTCAGTGGTTTGGTGTGTTGGCCGCTCGGTGATCCGCTTGCCATTGCCAGTCATGAGCTTTTGATCCTGGCTCTGTTTGGTGTTGTTAATTCAGCCGTTGGTCTTGCGCTGTTCACACTGGGTGCCCGGCATCTTCCGGCAATCGAGACGGCCTTGATTGGATCGTTGGACGCTCCGCTAGCGCCGCTCTGGGTTTGGCTCGCATTCAATGAAACACCCGGTGCAAGCACGATAATGGGCGCGCTGATTGTCTTTGCTGCGGTGTGCGTGCACCTGATTGCCGGAACACTCAGACGAAAAACGCAACTTGAACCTGCGGTGTTTTGAAATCTGTGATCGCTGTTGCTGCCAAGCGGATCGGAATTGGGGATGACGACCGGGGTCCGTTAAAGATACAACAAGACAAAGCGAGGGGAAATCCAATCCAAATGCCGAATTCTGATCTTTCCATTCTTCTGGACCTCGACGGCACACTGATCGACTCGCAACCCGGCATTGTGTCCAGCTGTCGTGCCGCCCTGCGTGCACTCGGACACGAGCCGCCCGAGGTTATGGATATTGAATCGTTGATCGGACCTCCCATCGAGGAGGTGATGGGATATCTGCTCAAACCCTATGGCGACGGACGCATCTCTGATGCGGTCGATGCCTACCGCAGCGACTACAGCGCTCGGGGACTTCTGATGAGCACGCTTTATGATGGGATTCCTTCCGCACTGAATTCCCTTCGCAATGAGGGAATGAACCTGTTTCTGGCGACATCAAAGCGCGTCTTCTTTGCTCGAAGGATTCTGGAAAATCTTGAACAGAACCGCTTGTTCGCCGGAATTTACGGTTCAGAACCGGGTGTTGTGACAGATCACAAGCCCGAGTTGATCGCGTATATTCTGGCAGAGAACCAGCTGAACCCGGATAAATGCCTGATGGTGGGCGATCGTAAATTCGATGTGTCCGGGGCGCATGCGAACAATATGAAAGCGATTGGCGTGACCTGGGGTTACGGCAGCCGGGAGGAACTCGACTTGGCAGGAGCCGATATGCTGATCAGCGGCCCTGCAGAGCTCAAGAATGCGATACTGAACTTACTGCGAGCAACGGCCGCCTGAAAACCCTTCAACAAAGCGGCGTTTCCTTCAATCAGCGGGCGGCGGGTGCGATTGCACTCTTCGCAATGTCAATTTGGGATTCGCGAAGTCGGAATTCTCCACAATGATATTTTGGCGGTCGACCTGATATCGGTCCTTTTCTCATAAATCTCAAAAGCGCCTGGATATCGCTCTTCAAATACAATTCCCGCTTGATCGGGACCGCCGAGAAGAGCGCTGTCCCGGCTCACGCCGCGTGCAAGATATTCTTGCGTGGTAACGTCGACAAAGATGATGAAATCGAAGCCGCCGGCCAATTCCTCCTGTTGAAGAAATGTCCCATCCAAGATCACAACAGCGTCGGACGGAGCCTCCAGAGGCAATTCATGCAAGGGAACATCCGCCCTCAGATCAAATATCTGGATTCGGTACATGCGAACGCCATCTGGACCCAATGGATCCAACATCAAGCTCGTTATAGCCTGCCAGTCGCGCGCATCGTCCGCGAAACTGGTTTTCCCAGCAACTGTTCGACCATTTATTGCTATTCTGTAGGGATGATCAATCCCCTGGCTCGCCACAAGAATATGCTGCGCAATCTCTTGGATCGCATTTTGACGAGGGCTCATTGTTTTTCCTTCAATGTCGTGGCGCTGAGACTATGAAGAGGGCACGACAGGAATAATACGAAATCAAAGAGCCATGTCTCCGACAACGATCAGGTCCTGCAGACACATGTAATCGCGCGATAGGCGATGGGTGGAAACGGCCGGATTTGTGCTGGTTCGGCAACGCCCTGGATCGGCCAAGTGTGGAAATCAACGCTTATATCGATGATGGAAGCGTTCTCGGGTCACAAAGGGTGTAACTCTGCCGACGCCAAATTGCGATAACCCGCACGAAAATGATCGCAATATGCTTCCGAAGTGGCCCTAGCTTTCTTACGCAGAAAAATGCAAGGGGACCAGATTGGAAACCGCCCAAGGGAGCATGTGTGAGACAAGCTGCGGTCAATTGCGAGAACGTGACCAACGTGATGCGCAAAACGATGGATTGATTGTTTCGCTGCGTTCAGAAGTAGAACTTGGCGTCCTGTCAATCCTTCACGGTTTTGTAAACTAACTCTATGCGCCGTGGCAGATATTGACGTTTGAGTATTCTGCAAATGGCTTAGCCAATATTTCTTAGCGCTTTCTGTATGGATAACTTGAAGAAAAGAGCGCATGTTTAGGCCAGCAGAACCTCCAGGGGGGAGAGTTTCAATGGCTAGTCAAATCAAAACAGTAAAACTGGTGGAGAGCAATTCTTGGTTGCTTGGCGCTCGTGAGTTGAACCCCATCATCGCGGGGTTGATACCGGGACTGATTGATCCAGTCCCAATTCAACTGCGTTTTTGGCGGGCGGATGATCTCGTTATATTGACGCTTAAGCTGTACAATCTCGCAATCACAAGCGCAGCAGGCGGACGTAGAATTGCTCCGCTTGATGGCAAAAAGCCTGCTTTTCTCGCCGTCTGCCATCAACCGCAAGCGTTTGCGGAAGAAGTATTCGCGGATGTATCGTTTGATGAGACACCAAGCGCGCTCGCACCGAATGATTTGCCAGCAGCGCTCCGGTTGGCAGGACGGAGCCGGGTTGTCTATCAATTCCCGAGCGGAACCACCGACTGGGACGCCTCGGCTGCCGGATTTCTCGATGCCATGACGTCCTGGCCGCTTGCGCGCGTGCCGCTGAGTCCGCCGCGTCTCTCCTTTCTGTCTCCATCGTACCGGGTAGTGCTCTCTTCATTGGCTGCAATAAGTCGAACTGCTCCCGTCATGAAGGCAAAACCCGATTTGGCCATCAATATCGCGCGCACGGTGCGTCGTGCTGCTCAGAACGCTGATGCTCTCACGACGCAATCTGTACGCGAGGCGGCGCTGCATGTCGGTGCCGTTGTCGAGAGCCTGCTATCCGGCCGGGGTATCCGTGCATCCGACGTTCAACAGGCTCAGCATGCGGCGGAGTTGCAACTCGTGGATGCGTTCGCAGAACGTTTCGCGGGTTCGAACGATGTCGGTTCCCTGGTCGGAGTCATTCCTGGGCTATTGCTTCTCTTCTATCCCAGGCAACCCGCTTACAATCAGACGGCGCTCGAAATTCCCTATCGGCTGTTGTTGTCGCCGATAGAGGATGATGTTGGCTTCTCTCATGCGCAAAGCCCCGTTGTCAGGGGCGAGAAAAACCGGCGTGTCGAACTGTGGCACAGCCGGCTTGGGGCGACCCAGCGGGCAAAACGCGTTGATGCGACGGAAGCCCACATTTCAATCTCTGCGATCTGGAGCCCCGATTTCCCGAATCCTTCCGCTAGCGAGCCGCCTTTTCAGATGTCGCTCTCGGGAGGTGATCGCGCAGACCTCGTTCGGCTGACGGCCGACGAAACGGCTTTGTTGCCCATTTCGAGCAAACCCTATCAACCTATTCCTGCTTCTGCCCATCGCTTGATGCTCACGTCGCTTGGCGGATGGCTGGATGTTGACGGAACCTGGATGACGCGGCCTGTCGGACCGAATGGGTTGCCGCTTTCGCTCATCAAATGGGTGCACCATGCTGCGATGGGGCGCGACTATGCCGTCGAAGTCCTGCGCGTGGGAATGCTGATGCCGCTTGGGCATCGTGCTTCGGTGTTGAAGATTACCGAGCGTAGATTTCAAACGGGCCCTGACGGTGGCCGTATCGCCGTGCTTCGCCAGAGGTTGCGCATTCTGTTGATCGAATCCGTTCGGGCATATCCCCTGCCGGGGCAACCTCACGCAGGACGGGATTTCCCATTCACGTCTGTTGAAATCCTCACCAAACAGACTCCGAATCTCGCGCCCCCTTCGGACCAGGAGGATTTTTGGCCCCAGATTGTGGTCGCTCCCGGGAAACAAGAGGATTTCCGTTTTACAATCAAGGCGGTAGATCTGGGAGGGAACGTTGCCCGCTTTGATCTGCCGCTTCACTTCGTTTCCGAAGCCAAGCCAACTGCTGGCGCAGCAGGTCAATACAATGGCCCCGACCAAGCGGTTCCCGGCCGGACGTCGGCCGATCTGCAGAAACAATTGTTGCAGCTGGCACCTGGTCCAGGGTCGGTTACTTTTCCGATTGATGAATTGCATTTCCGCGTGAAAGACGTGCCCGGCTGGAAGGGTGGCAACGGTCCACGTTGCTATCCCCTGATTGCGACCGTGCGTCTTCAGTCCACCGAAATCGCGCAAATGACCGGCGGTGAAGGGCTTGGAAACTTCGAGTATGCCGATCACTATCTGGGTGCAGGATTTGGTGGCTCCAATGCCGGGAAATTGTTCCTTGCAGCCAAAGACATGTCGTTGGTTGCAGATCTTGGCGGCGGCGGAAGATCGGACAAATCCGGCGGCTTCGTCCAACCGACCTTCGGGGTTGTCGGCCTGTCACAGGAGTTTGGACATGTCGGAGGCACAGCGACGGGAGACTCCGCGACATTTGCCGGCGGCAGTTTTCAGCCGGACAAATGGTTTCCATCAGCCAAAATCTTTGGCGGTATCGATCTGAAGGATCTGCTCGTGCCGCTGGTCATGAGCGAGGCCAGCCATATTCCACAACTCAAAACAACACGCACGAAGGAACAGGTTGAAACCAGCTTCGAGCACCATGTCGCCACGCTTCCCGACAAGGTCCTTGTCTTGAAGATGAATCAACGTGGCACATCCACCTTTGACGTCAAGGCGGCAACCATAACCTATCTGCAAGTCGCAAAACCCAAATCCGCGGCAGATCAGGTGGGTTCGGGGCCAGGCAGTTACGCCCGCGACGCCGGGTTGAAGGACCCCGAGGCCTATGTTGAAGCCAAGCTCACATGGTTCAAATTCGACTTTTTCGGAGCGATCATCGTCAGCTTCGATTCGTTCAGCTTCAAGGCGGGCACCGCGAAGGGAATGGAACCTGATCCCAAGCTGGCTGGTACCGATCCAATCATGTTCGGTGGCCCGCTCGCTTTTCTTGAAACGCTGCGCCGATCCGCGTTTGGCGGATCCTCATCCGGAGGTGGTGGAGGCAGTAGCGGCGGCAGTGGAGGCAGTGGCGGTGGAAGCGGCTCTTCCAAACCCGGTTTTGGCTTTAAACCGATCATAAAACTTGAGAACGGCGGCTTGACGGTTGGCGGAAAATTCGGTGTTCCAAGCGTCGTTCTGGGTGTTTTCACGCTCAAGAACATCATGATTTTTGCGGCGATTCAGTTGCCGTTCGATGGCCGTCCGCTCGTTTTCAAATTCGGTTTTGCCGAAAGGCAGAATCCATTTCAGTTGACGGTCGCTCTCTTTGGCGGCGGCGGTTTTGTCATGCTCGGGATGACCTCCAAAGGCATTCAGGAAATCGAGGCTGCACTTGAGTTTGGTGCTTTTGCTGAACTTGATTTCGGCATTGCCTCCGGTGGCATCTATGTGAAAGGCGGTTTGTACTTCCACTGGAACGAGCCCGATCGGCTTACGGTGTTCAAGGGCTATGTTGAAATGGGCGGAGAGGTACAGGCGTTGGGCCTTATCTCCGTGTCGATCATCCTCAACTTGTCCCTTGGATATTACAAGCAAGGCACCACGTCCGTGGTCAAGGGCCAGGCCGTTTTGACCGTCGAAGTTGATATTGCTTTCTTTTCCGTCAGTGCGAGCGTCGTTGTTGAACGCAGTTTTGCGGGCTCAGAATCGGATCCGCGTTTCATAGACTTCGTACCTACCCCTGCTGTTTGGCACGCTTATGCCAACGCTTTTGCCTGAGGAGGTCCCAAAATGGTCGATCGCACACAACAGTTGATCTGGACGGCGCTTCCAAACGGCACCACAGCCGATCGCAAGAGCCTGCGCCTGTCCGTGCTCGTATCTCCCCGCCTTGTGACGACGGCAACGCCCGGAGAACCATTGAAGCTGTTTCCTGATTTTCTGGATTGGGCCGCGCGGGTTGCTGCCGCAAAGCTCGCTGTACGATTTAACGGCAACATTACCGAGGCCGTCTTCGAGACGTTGCCGGAGGTCAATGTGCAGCGACGCCTGTTTGATGAGAAGACATTCGTTCGCGCTCATCAGTTTGAGGACCGTCAGAATACGAGCGTTTTGACGTCACCAGCCGTGGCGCTCGCAAAGGATATTGCCGAGATTTATGGCACGATGGCGGCAAAATGCGAAGATGAACTCCCGTCGCGTCTTTCATGGTTCGGGCAGCTTGAAGGTATAGGTGGTAAAGGTGAGCCGCGCGCGGCCGACGTTTTCAGGCTATTGCGGTCTCGCCGCCGCGAGCGAATCCCGGCGAACCGATCTCCACTGAACGGTACGCGGTTGGGGCGCTTTGCCTTGGCCAACGCGTATAACACGCCGCTATCCGGACTTCGGACAGACACGAGATTGAAGGCCGGACCAGACGATCCTCGCGAGGACGTCTCATGGCAGACACATGATTTGGTTCCTCTGCCAGATCCTGGCGCTTTCCGGGAGGATATTGATTTCCACCGTATCGTCTCCCTTCTGTCGCATCATCCCAGGCTTCTGCGCGCGAGCGGTTTTCGGCTTGATCTCTTGCTGCCGCGCGATGTTTTCCCAAGGGATGTCGACGACCAGCTGGAGCTGATTGTCGATTGGAAAAAAACCAATTCGGTCAGCACATTGCCCGACATCTTTCCCGCCACGCGTACAATCTTGCACGATGACCGTTTCGCGCCAGCGCCGCGCCCTGCGGGCACCCCCATGGTCAGTGACGGATACGTCTTGCTTGGCGACAGCAGCCTTGTTGAAGTGGATGTCAATGGATCGGCGCTCAAGGTTCGGCAGTTCGCCATCAACATCGCCAATACTGACCGGCGCGAGCTGGAGATTGGCAATCAGTCACTCGACGGCCGGGATCCGGTCGCACCCGAGCCCGACAGGGCTGGCGCCCCGGCACTGCGGTCAGGCGGTATTGTTCTTGCCAGTGACGGAACGGGCTATGCCCTTGAGGAGGCCTTCGATCAGTCCGCTAAAATACAGAGCCAGCTTGCGGCCAACCAACCCATTGTGCTGTTTCAGGAAGACTTGTTGCGCGGCGTGCGGGCCGACGTATCGACGGGAGGAGGGGCCTGGCGCTCACTCTGCCGGCGCATCAGCACCTATCGCTTTCTCGTTGACAATTCCACATTGCAGGTTGCCGATGACGAGGGAAATGTGCGCTTGGCCGCATCAGGGTCTGCGGACGGTTCGGAACCTGATCTGTTGAAGGTCGATGCGGCGATACTTAGCTGGGATGGATGGAGTCTGACAGCGCCGCGTCCTGGCCGCGCGATTGATCCTGCCGATAAGGTTGGTGATCCGGAAAGCCTTGCGCCGCCCGGCTTGCCATTAGAGGTTGACCATGTTGCCACAGCAAGGTCTTTGCCGTCGTTGCGGTTCGGTCAAAGCTACCAGGTCAGGATGCGTACTGTCGATCTTGCGGGCAATGCGCGCTCGTTGGACGAGAATGCAACGACGTTGAATGGTATCGAAACTCCGCCAACGGTTTATTACAGATTCGAGCCGGTCGAGGCTCCGAACTTTGCTTTGGTTGGCGCACCAGATCTGCTTCCACCGTTACACGGAGAGAGCCTTCAGGTTGCGGCGATCAGAACGTTCAATGTGACGGAAGGCGATAATGCGGTACCAACCGCCGAAGTGGCCTCCCGCCATGTTGTGCCGCCGTCGGGCTCTCAACGCATGGCAGAATTGCATGGCATGCTGGATACGGGTGGCCGGTTGGATCCGGTATCATACAATCTCCTTGTCGCTCGCGATGGTGAGCTTGCTACTCTTGCCGCAGATGCAAGCGAGCAAAGATTCCCCGTCGCTGAAGCGGTGTTTACGCTGCCGTTTCTGCCTGACCCGCTGTCCCGTGTTTGCCGCGTGCGCATTGCGGGCTATGGCGACGGCAGTACGGAAACATTGGAGGTTCCCTTTTATTCGCCTGGATCGGCATGGCCGGATGCCAGCTCTTTTCGGATAGCAATCGGCGAGGGGCCGCGTGGTTCAAATTTTGATCCTGCCCAGCGGATATTGTTCGTCCCGTTGGAGAAAGGCGAACATGTGCGTGTGCGCCTCAGCCATGCACTCGAACGCAAGGATCTTGCGCTGCTGGGTATTTATCAGTGGGGAATCGAGCACGCAAAGCCTGATCAACAACTGGCATTGGAAGAGCGCGCGGTTGAGGGGCGACACTGGATGTTAACGCCGTGGCGCGATCTGGACCTCGTTCATGCCGTTCAGAAACCGCTTGTGCGCCCCGCGATAGAGTCTCTGGTGATCGGTCGGGCAGTTGGCAAGACAGCGTGTGCAATTGGATTCGCTACGCCCGTTGACAGCCTCAGCACGGAGAAGCTGGATCTTTCCGGTCACTGGCTTGATCCGGTCGATGACGTGACCGAACCATTGCCGCGTTGGCATGTCGGCGGTGGCCATGCCGCTGAACTCAAGCTTGCACGGCTGGAGGCACCCGGCAGGTCTCCTCCAGGGCACCGCGTTTTTCTGAAAGATGAAGTTGCGCACACTTTCCCCGACACACGTTATCGCCGTGTCGGATACACCCTTGCTGCAACAACACGCTTTGCACAGTTCATGCCGGAAGCGCTTCGCGAACCAACGCATGCCGCCGATTTGATCGTATCGTCCGACGAAGTGATCGGTTTCGTGCCGAACAGTGCGCCACCGCCAGCTCCCGATATTGTCTATGTTATCCCGACTTTTGGCTGGACCCGGGTAACCGACGGCAATGAGCAACGCAGTTACCGGGATGGTGGCGGATTGCGCGTCTATTTGAGGCGACCCTGGCTGGTAACCGGCGCAATGGAGATGCTTGGTGTGATCTTGCCTCCCACAGGAATGGCTGCAGCGGAGGTTGATACGAAACTTGGAGGTTTTGTGACGCGGTGGGGCGGTGATCCAACTGCTGAACACAACAGCTTGGCCGATGGATCACCGGCTCGCAGCCGGTTTCCGGCAGCAGTTTATCAAGGCCCGATCGCACCGGATCGTCTTGATCCGATATTTCCGAAATCGGAAGGTGAACTGCCCGCCGCACAACTTCCGGTCACACAGCTGCCTATGCCGGGCACCCCGGCAGATGTACGCGTGGAGGTTGCTCCGCATTTGGTGGGTTTTGACGCGGAGCGTCAACTTTGGTTTGCAGACATCGTCCTTGATCCCGGGCTCAGCTACATGCCCTTCATTCGGCTGGCGCTCGCACGGTATCAACCGATCTCTGCTCCCGGGGCGCATCTGTCGCCATCCGCCATTACAGAGATTGTCCAGCTCACCAATGATCGTTTGGCAACCCTGGTTCGCAAGGATCCGCTTCATTATCGCGTTGGATTGTTCGGAATTCCCTTCGTCGGCATGTTTCAGAAGTTCGGCGCGCGACGCCGGCAGGCTCGTTCTCAAATCGAGGTTCTTGTCGAACGCCTGGAAAAAGCCGCAGACGAAGATTTCGGTTGGGAGCCGCTGCAAGGCGCTCAGGTGGTCAAGGTGTCTCAGCGCCAGCGCACTAAGGTCGTGAGCCGCAAGCGCGCTGCGTCTGCAGAAACCCTGCGTCAGCAGAGGGATTTTCTGCAGTTGACAGCAAGCGGCAACCTCTTGTCAGGACTCCTCATGCCGGAGATCGCAAGCTATGACGTCATTCTGCCCCGCGCTGCAAAAGATGGCGAACGCTTCCGGCTTGTGATTGCCGAGCGCGAACCACGTCCCACCGATCAACACGAGGCAATTGGTGACAACGGAGCGCGCGAATATCGGATCGTCTATCTCGAGATGTTCGCGCTTCAGACCTAGTTCCCGGATGATCGGCGAAAACGGCAGTTGAACCGACGCAGTACGGATTTGACAGGGTGAGAAGAGGACGGGGTGGGAGACCCAAAGTTCGTTTTTTTTGAAACTGGTGCGCAGCACGGGGTTTTGAGCGACTGATATCAGGTGCGATGCGCCACAAGCATTGTATCTGGATTGGTCACCGTAAGTGGCGACGTTTGCTACAAAAGACGGAAGTCCCGGCGAAGCACCGTAGTACGATAGCTGCCTGTTCAGTTTTATTTCGCATGATAGCTCCAATACTATGGGGTGAAGCAATATGGTTGAGTGTCTCAGTTTATATCGACGATTCTGGAAGCAGAGCCGTCTATCGAGACCCAAGGGAGGCAAAGGAGAAGTATGACTATTTCGCTCTCGGCGGTCTTATAATCAAGGATTCGGATAAAGAGTCCGCTAAGCGCGCTTACAACGACTTTTGTGAGAGGTGAAATATCGACTATCGGTGCGGCCCTTGTGGTGGTTGGAGGGCATTTGGTATCTCGGCAGCTGGCTCTCGTCGGCTCCCAGCAACAACCGGCAGAGTAACCAAGCGTGATCGCATCGGGACGCGGATGCTCAATCCTGGGCTGTCGGCCGGATGACTATACTGCCGACGTCCACGTCGTCAGGCTGATCGATGGCGAAGGCGATGCCTCGCGCAATCGCTGCAGGAGGGATGGCGATGTCCCCAATCCGCGCTGCGATGGCATCCCTGACGGCTGTGTCGGTGAACGAGTCGGTGAGATTGGTCGCTGTCATACCCGGCGACACTTCGGTAACCCGCAGATGGGGTCCAGCTTCCTGCCGCAGGGTCTCGCTGATCGTCCGTACGGCATTCTTGGTCGCGGCATAGACGCCCATCGTTGGCACAATCTTGATGCCGGCGGTTGATACCACATTGATGACATGCCCGCTGCGCTGGCTTGCGAAGATTGGCAGCGCGGCGGCGATGCCGTATAGCGTACCGCGCAGATTTACGTCGATCATGGCGTCCCAGTCTTCGACACGCAGGGCGTCAAAGCGTGAAATAGGGCTGATGCCGGCATTGTTGACGATGACGTCCAGCCTGCCTCCATGCTCCACCGCGTGCGCCACAAGCGCCTCGAGATCGGCACGAACGCGCACGTCAGTCACCTTGTAGGCAACCTTGCCCCCGACGGCAGCGATGCCCCGAGCGACCTCCGTCAGGACGTCTTCGCGCCGCGCGCCGAGCACCACTGTGGCACCTGCTTCCGCCAGAAGAATTGCGGTCGCGCGGCCGATGCCGCTGCTAGCGCCGGTGATCGCCACTACTTTGCCTGCTATGGTCATGTTGGTCTCCTTCCACACAACTATAGAAAAAGTGCGCTAGACGTACTATGCTTGAAAAGCCATGATTTTATCGCAATCGTCTCGAACCTTTGATCCGCTATCAGATGTGCTCACCGTGCTCGATGCGCGGGCGACCCGGAGGACCCGCTTTGAGGGCTCGGGCGATTGGGCGCTGGCGTTTCCCGCGCTCGAACGCCTGAAATTCGTCGCCGTGCTGCGTGGGGCCGGTTGGCTCCTGCTGCCCGATACCGCGCCCCAGCGCATCGAAGCGGGTGACTGCTGTTTAATCGGCCGCACGGCCTATGTGATTGCGAGCGATCCCACGCTGGTGCCGATTGACGGTTCGGGCCTGTATGCCGAAGGGAACGACCTTGTGTGCGTGGGGGGTGACGAGACGGTGACGCTTGGCGGCGGCATTTCCTTTACGCCCGGGAACGCATCCTTCCTCCTCGATATGCTGCCGGCGTTCATGCACGTCTCTGGCAGGTCAATGGGAGCCGCAGCGATCACGGCGGTTCTGGGCCTGTTGGACGGGGAGGCCGAGCGGCCCGCTATGGGACACGAGGTTGTTACAGCCAGATTGGCGGAGGTTCTGATGATCCATGCTATTCGCACATTCACCGCGGCTTCCGAAACGACCAGCGGCTGGCTTGGCGCGCTGGCGGACCCACGCATCGGGCGTGCGATCCAAAGCTTCCACAGCGATATCGCACACCCATGGACCGTTGCCGCCCTGGCCGCTGAGGCGGGTATGTCGCGGGCGGCCTTCTCGTCGACTTTTACCCGCCGCATAGGACAGGCACCGTTTGCGTATATGCGCAACTGGCGGATGACGCGCGCCCGTGCTGCACTGGCTGAACGTCATTCCAGCGTCAGCAACGTGGCGGCGAGTGTCGGATACACATCTCAAAGTGCGTTTGGCCATGCATTTCGCCGTACCTTTGGCGAGGCACCGCGACAGCACTTGGCGTGAGCCGGGAGCCTATCTGACGAAACCTATTTTTCTGTCCGCTACCGCCCTCGTCTGGCCCGAAAGCAGACCAGTACACTTGGCCAGTTTCATGCCCACGCCTTTAGTATCGAAAAGCGTAGGTGAAGCGTTGATAGAAATGTCGCCACCTCATGGAGGTGCTTTCTTGTCATTCTGTTTCCTTGCTTGGAAATACGGCCAATTCGACTGGTTTCGCCAGACTCGTATCGTCACGGAGTGAGGCCGAGACAGACCAACAGTTGGTACTTCCGCGCAGTGGAGTTCGGCGGTTCCTACCGCATCAACATCAACTTCGTCATCAGACCTGCTTTGACCTCGAGTATGGGCCGATTGTCTTCGGAATAGCCGATGTCCCTAAGCTGATCGGCTGTGCGTATGGTCGATCGCCTTACGGAACCGTATGGTAGCGGCGAAGCGGTCGTAAAGTTGGATGTTTATGGTCTTCGATGGCGCATGGTGGCGCGCACGAAGGAATGACCATGTACAAATATCTCGAAAAACACCCTGCGGTCACGATCGCCTTGGCGCTCGCAGCCGCTGTCACATCATCTTGCTTAACATTGCCGGCAGCGCATTCGGCATCGGTACCTCAGGTTGAGGATTCTGCGACGGAAAAGAATCCGCCCGGAGACATCCCCGATACCCAAGTCTTTATCGAGTATCGCTCGGCTCTCGGCTTTTCTTTGAAAGTTCCCGAAGGATGGGCAAGAAAGGACGGACCGGACGGCGTCAGCTTTACTGATAAATTGGACGGCGTGGTGGTTATGGTTTCCGCCGCCGCTTCGCCGCCCTCGGTAGAATCCGTAAAGCGAGACTATGTTCCCAAAATGGAGGCCGCTGGAAAGGCGGTCAAGGTCGCTGGCGTTCGCGCCGTAAAGGTATCTGGTGGCAATGCCATCCTGATTTCATACACGTCAGATTCCGAGCCAAACGCGGTCACGAACAAACAGGTTCGGCTTGAGAACAGACGCTACCTTTACTTCAGGAATGGAAAGCTTGCCGAGCTCGATCTGTATGCACCATTTGGAGCGGACAATGCAGATCAATGGCGCATGATGTCCCAATCGTTTCGCTGGCAATGACATGCCGCTCATCGAAGCCCATGAATTGTACCGATTTTACCACAATGGGGATGATGAAACGGCGGCACTGCGTGGCGTCAGCCTTCAGGTTGGGCATGGCGAGATTGTTGCGGTTACCGGACCATCGGGCAGCGGTAAATCGACCTTGCTGTCATGCCTGACAGGCCTTGAAGAACCGGACGGCGGTTACGTCATCATTGCCGGTGAGAGGATCACGCGGCGCTCCGAAGCATTTCGAGCGTCCATAAGGGCGACGCGTTTGGGCATTTTGCAACAGGTGCCGAACCTTCTTGCGCACCTCACCGTGACCGAAAACATCGAACTTCAGATGCACCTGGCAGGCATGGCAAACATGAACGGCATCGAAATGCTGCTTTCGACAGTCGATCTGCGGCATCGTGCCTATGGTTATCCGAATGAGCTGTCCGGGGGGGAGGCGGCTCGCGCAGGGTTGGCTGTAGCACTTGCGGCAGATCCTGTGCTGCTTGTCGCCGACGAGCCCACAGCTGAAGTTGACAGAAAAACTGAATCGCACCTGATCGAGCATTTCAAAAAGCGGCGACAGGCCGGCAAATCAACGCTCGTTGCGACCCATAGCGATGCAATGTCCGGTATCGCGGATCGTGTTCTCAGATTGAGGGACGGGAAGGTGGTCCATGACTGAGTGTCTGGTCGATGCAAAAGATGTTGCAAGGGACTTTCCAGACGGAACATCCGGCGTGAGCACGGTCCTGCAGCCGTCATCGTGCCGGATCATATCCGGGGATCGGATTGCGCTTACAGGCCCCTCCGGAAGCGGCAAGTCTACACTCCTCTATCTGCTGGGCGGCCTTGACCGGCCCACCCGAGGGATTGTCACCTGGCCGGCGCTCGGTGCCGGAGATACCCTGCGGCCTGAGAAAATTACCTATGTTTTTCAATCACAAAGTTTGTTTCCCGCTCTGACGGTTCTTGAAAATGTGGCCTTGCCGCTGATCGTTTCAAGCGGGCAGGGTTTGCCTGATCAACGTGCGATGGCCTTGCTCGCTGAATTCCAGCTCGATGGGCTGGCGGAGAAGCTTCCGGAAGAGTTGTCGGGCGGGCAGGCCCAACGCGTCGCTTTGGCAAGAGCACTCGTAACACAACCGCGATTGATCCTTGCGGACGAGCCGACCGGTCAGCTTGACGTGGCAACGGCAAGGACATTGATCGACGTGCTTCTCAGACAGATCGATGGCACGTCAACTGCGCTTATTATCGCGACGCACGATCTGAGGGTCGCCGAGCGCATGGAGAAACAATGGTCGATGCGACACGGCACGCTGACCACCGACAATCCATCTCTCGCCGAATTGGTGCCGTGAAATGATGGGTCTTTGGGTATACGGTCTTGTCACGCGCCGCCCCTTGCAGCTTTTGGGAACCGCTGCAGGCATTGCAGGGACAGTCGGCTTGATCGCGTGTCTCGGCCTCTTTCTTTCTTCCAGCGCCCAAACGATGACCAGGAGAGCGATTGCAGGCGTGCCGATTGACTGGCAGGTCGAAGTTCTGGCTACGGCCGATAAAGCAGAGATAAAGAAAGCGATTGCTGAATCCGCAAGGGTTGCCGCTATGGGCGAGGCGCATTTTGCAAGCGTGACCGGCCTGGAAGCCACGACTGACGGAACCACCCAAACCACCGGGCCTGGCAAGGTGCTCGCATTTGACGCCGCCTATCTCCAAAGCTTCCCTGCCGAAATCCGCTCATTGTCAGCGCCAAATGGCGGTACGATGATAACCCAGCAGACAGCATCAAACCTCCACGTTAAGCCAGGTGATATTGTTACGATCCATCGTGTCGGTTTGTCGCCCGCGGCGCTAAAAATCGACCGCATTGTCGATTTGCCCGATGCGGATTCACTTTTCCAATCGATAGGTTTGCCTCCCCAATCGGCCCCACAGGCACCTCCCGACAATGTCTTGATACTTCCCTTGAATATTTGGAAAGATATTTTCAGACAACAGGAAGAAGCTTCTCCCGGTAGCATCAAGTTGCAGTTCCATGCGAAGCTTTCGCACGCAGAATTACCTGCAAACCCCGATGCCGCCTATGCTTACGTCACTGGTGCCGGCCGTCATCTTGAAGCCCGGGTCGCAGGCTCGGCATTGCTCGCCAACAATCTTGGAGCACGGCTGGATGCGGTGCGAGGCGATGCCCTCTATGCCCGCGTTTTGTTTCTGTTTCTTGGCGTGCCGGGAATACTGCTTTCGGTGATGCTGACTTTTGCCATTACCGCTTCAGGTGCCGGTCGCAGAAAACGTGAACAAGCTCAAATGCGCGTTCGCGGTGCGTCAATGCGTCAAATTCTTTGGTTGACGGCGATGGAGGCGTTTGTTGTTGGTCCATTGGGTGTCATCGGCGGAGTGATCCTGGCATTCATATTGACCAGAACGTTCTTGGGGAATGTGCCGCTGAGCTTATCGCACGTGTTTCTGTTCGCGGCTCTGGCGGCTTTTGGCATGCTGCTATCCCTGGCAGCGGTCATTCTCCCCGCCTGGAATGCGGCCCGGCTTCGAACCGTTCAGCTTGCCCGGAAAGCAGTCGAACCCGCTGCGGTACCGCTTTGGCAGCAATTCTATGCAGATGTCGTGCTGATCTTGTCGGCAGCAGCTATTTTCTGGCATTCGGCGGCACATGGCTACCAGGTCGTTCTAGCAACGGAAGGAGTTGCAGCGACTGCCGTCGACTATACGGCATTCGCCGCTCCGATCCTGTTCTGGCTAGGATCTGCGCTTTTCTGTGTTCGCATCTGCGGCTTCATCATTCGTGGAAATGGTGCAATATTGCGCGCGATGGTCATGCCTGTGAGCGGGTCGATGACGAAGGTTGTATCGTCCTCGCTTTCACGACAAGCCGGGCGATTGACGCTCGCAATTGCCATGGTCGCGATGGCGGTGTCGTTTGCAACCTCCACGGCGGTTTTCAATCGCACGTTCAACGATCAGGCGCATGTGGATGCCGAACTGACGAACGGCTCCGATGTCACGGTTTTTGGCACCACATTGCAACCCGCGGGGAGCCAATTGGCGCAATTGGAATCCATTCCAGGCGTCACGGTGGCGCGTCCCATGCAGCATCGCTTCGCCTATGTCGGCACGGATTTGCAGGATTTATATGGAATCGATCCCGCACGCATTCAGGCTGCGACGAAACTGTCCGACGCCTTTTTCTCTGCGGGAACTGCCGCCGACAATCTGGCCGGCCTCCTGAAAACGCCCGACGGGGTTCTCGTGTCAGAGGAAACGGTAAAGGACTTTCAGCTCAAAACGGGTGACACGATAAACCTGCGCCTGCAAAACGCGGCCGACCATCAATATCATGCCTACCCGTTTAAATTCATCGGTGTCGTAAGGGAGTTTCCCACTGCGCCGAAAGATTCGTTTTTGGTCGCAAACATGGACTATGTCTCAAAAATTACCGGCGACGCGACGGCCGAATATGTGCTGCTGCGTACAAGCATCGATCCGGCCGCTGTCGCGCGCGCGGCTAGCGTATCATTAGGCTCGTTCCCATCGTTGAAAATCGTGGATATTGGCTCGGTCAGCCGTTTGATTGGCTCCAGCCTTACCGCAGTCGACCTTCGCGGCTTGACCTCGATTGAACTGGCGTTCGCGCTCATCATGGCGATTGTCTCGGCTGGGCTCATGCTTGCCCTCGGTTTTATTGACCGAAGTCGCGACTATGCCATTCTCAACGCAATCGGGGTCAAGCCAGCCCAACTCGCGGCATTCTTGTGGAGTGAGGCCGCCATCATTCTGCTTGGAGGTTTGACATTCGGTCTTGTTACGGGCGTGATAACGGCTGGTATTCTCATCAGGATGCTGACAGGTGTTTTTGATCCGCCGCCGGAAACCATGTCGGTGCCGTGGCTTTACCTGCTCGCAGTCGGTGCCACCACAATCGCCTCGGTCGTTCTTGCCGTGGCGTTTACCGAACGCCGCCGCAGACAGGCGTCCCAGGCATTCTGGCGACAAATATAAGTTGTTCGTGCACAGTTTCAGATGAGGTTGAGCTTGCAGGGCAGGATGAGAACAAGCCCAACTCGGGGCCTCAATCGTAATTAACAATATACACTGTCTTCAATGGGTTGGACCAGTATGGCTCGCCCGCATTGAAAGTAAATCCGACGCGCGTTCTTCTCGCGCCACAGTCGATGGCGGGCGGCGACGCCCTACTCATGGAGTAGGGCCACCTGGCGCGCGCCGGTCACTTTACGGAAAAGTCGACCGCTTCCTTCATCGTGCCGTCAACGGCGATCTGCACCTGATAGGTGCCGACAGGCCAGCCGGCGTCCGGCTTGGAAAGCGAGGCGTCGATATGGTTTTCGATCTTGCCGATTTCGAAGCTGGCCTCATCGATCTTGTAGTTCGCCGGCGCGACACCGCCCGAATCCACCGAAATCCAGCTCACGGTTAGCTTTGATCCCGAGGCCACCTCGTCGGTCAGGTCGGCGGAGAGGAAGATCTTGGCCGTATCCGGCGCAAATGTCGCCTGGGTCTCGTTCGCGTCCTTGCTTGCGGACAGCACGATGTTTTCGAACCCTTCGGCCTGCGCGTGCACAGCGAACGCTCCAACCGCCACCAAGGCAGCTGCCCCCATCATCATCGACCGAATGCGCATGTTTTTCCCTTTGGACTGAAACCGCGGCCCGCGTCCGACTCATGTGGTGCGTGCCCGTAACCGCCACAGTAGAATGCGAGGCCAGGGTTTGTCCATGGAGCCACGGCGGCATGATCTGCCTTTCGACCTGATCCTCCATATCCGTCGTCAGGGTGTCAAACGGCTTCCCAAACTACCCCCGATCGGCGCCCAATTTTTGCACGCCGATCCACACATAACGATGCGCAATGCTGGTCTCACCCCTCTTGAAGTCTTGGGATCGACCAGAGTGACCAGCATGGGGCTAAGGACGCTGCCTTAATGGTTAATTTGCGTTAACTATAAAGTGCTTGACGCGACTCGGTTCTTTCAGCAGTTTACTTACGGTTTTAAGGGGTATCCTGCGATATAAGCGTTACACGTAAATCTGAATGTTAGTGCTGTTTTGCAGCGTTAAATCACCAGCGAGCGTTACCCTTTTTGGTATTTCTGTCGAATCGGCGCATCCTCATCCTGCGCTGATGCGATTCTATTGAACAGGCGCACAGGAACGATACGTGACTATGATGAATGCGGTACAGACAACTCAACCGGATGGCACGCAATTGGCGGCTGTGCCACAGCCATCCGCTGCCTTGACCGCAGACCGGGCCATCGCTGCCGACGCAGAAATGCTGTCGGCGCAGTTGCAGGCGATGCGCAACCGACTGTTTCCGCCTACAGCCCAGAAGGCCCTGCGCAAATTCACCAGCGGCGAGGCGGCAAAGCTCATCGGTGTTTCCGACGGCTATCTGCGCCAGCTTTCCATTGCCGGCGAGGGGCCCCAACCGGAAACCGGTGCCAATGGACGCCGGCTTTACTCGCTCGCCGAGATCAATGCGCTGCGCCATCATCTCGCTGACGCCGGCGGCCCGAAGGCCCGAACCTATCTGCCGCATCGCGATCCCTCGGCCAACGAACATATGCAGGTGATTGCGGTCACCAATTTCAAGGGCGGTTCCGGCAAGACCACGACGAGCGCGCACCTGGCCCAGCACCTCGCCATGGCCGGGTTTCGCGTCCTTGCGGTCGATCTTGACCCTCAGGCATCGATGTCGGCGCTGTTCGGCTACCAGCCGGAACTCGATCTGACCGGCAATGATACGCTCTACGGGGCCATTCGCTATGACGGTGAACGGCGCCTGATGCGCGACATCATCCGCAAGACCTATTTTGACGGGCTCGATCTTATTCCCGGCAATCTCGAGCTGCAGGAATTTGAGCACACCACACCGCAAATGCTCGCCGACCGCCAGCATGGCGCGCAGCAGAGCATCGAACAGCAGCTGTTCTTTGCCCGGGTACAGGCGGCGCTGGATACGATCTCGGATGATTACGACGTGGTCGTCATCGATTGCCCGCCGCAGCTCGGCTTTTTGACGCTGTCGGCGCTTTGCGCCGCCACGTCGGTTCTCGTCACGGTGCATCCGCAGATGCTCGATGTGGCATCCATGAGCCAGTTCCTGTTCATGACGGCGGATCTTTTGGCTGTGGTGCGCGAGGCGGGCGGTGAACTCAATTTCGATTTCATGCGCTATCTCATTACCCGCTTTGAGCCCAATGACGCGCCGCAGCAGCAGATTGCCGGCTTCCTGCGCTCGCTCTTCGGCGATCGCGTGCTGACATCGGCCGTGGTGAAATCGACGGCGTTTTCCGACGCCGGCCTCACCAAGCAGACGCTTTATGAAGTTTCACGCGACAGTTTCACCCGGGCAACCTATGACCGGGCCATTGAATCGCTGTCCTCCGTCAATGCTGAAATCCAGGGCCTGATTTTCAAGGCCTGGAACCGGCCTGTGTGAGGCAAGCAAATGACTGACAAGAACCGCAGGGATCAACTCAAAGCTCTTTTCGGAACGGTGGATACGGCTCCCCAGCCGGAGCCGACGCCGCTCAATACGGCTCCGATGGACAACACTCCTCCTTCTGAGCAACCGAAGCAGCGCACGGCGTCCGGTGCCATCAAGGCTATGGGCCTTTCGCTCGGCGGTATCTCGCGTGAGCTGGAGGATGCCCGCAAGATTAGAGAAAGTCTCGAGGGAGCGGAACGGGTCATCGAGATTGATCCCCAGCTTATTGAGTATTCTTTTGTCGAAGACCGGTTGAGCCACGATTTCGGCCTTGACGAGACGTTCAGGGAACTGGTCGAGAGCATCAAGCTGAATGGCCAGCAGGTTCCCATTCTCGTTCGGCCGCATCCGGAGCGGAGGGGGTACTACCAGACCGCCTACGGCCATCGCCGCCTGCGGGCGGCGGCGGAACTCAAGCTGCCTGTGCAGGCGATCGTCCGTGAGCTGAGCGATGCCCAGCTTGTGGTGGCGCAGGGCAAGGAGAATGCCGAACGGCGCGATCTCTCCTTTATCGAACGGGCTTTCTTTGCCCGCAACCTGATAGACCGCGGTTTCAGCCGGTCGGTGGTGCAGGATGCCCTGGCTTTGCACAAAGCCGAGATGACCCGTTACCTTCAGGTCGTGGATGCCATTCCGAAGCCGATTTTGCAGGCCATTGGCCCTGCACCCAAAATCGGCCGGCCGCGCTGGGTCAAACTGGCTGATCTGTTGAAGAAGCCGGATGGCCGAACGGCAGCGCAGGAGATCGTGCAGCAGGACCATTTCAAGCTGCAGGGCAGTGACGGCCGCTTTGAAGCGGTGTTCGAGCGGTTGCTGGAGCTCAACAGGCCAGCTGCGGCAGCCAAAGCCGATCCTGCAGCCGCAAGGCATATACGCGACGGCAATGGTGATTTCATCGCCCAGCTTCTGAACAGCAAAAAGGAGCGGTCGATCAGTTTTGCCGACACGGTTCCCGAGGGGTTCGTGGAGTTTGTGGCTGGCGAGTTAGACGGTCTTTTGCAGCGCTACAGGAGCGGGCAAAAAGCCTGAGACAGGCGTTATTCTGGTTTTGTGTAAGCGTTGAACGGAAAGAACAGAGAGAAGGAACAACGGCAAGAAAAAAGGCCCCCAGAACGTTACCGCTCCGGAAGCCCTCTTCAATGTAGCAATTTTAGAGAATCACTTCCTACCTGACTTGTCAAGCGTTGGACGCGTTCCGGCAACACCTTTCCCTTGCCTCAATTTGAGGTAGAGAAAATGACTGATCGTTTTGCAACGACGCCGTTTGGCGGGCGATCGCTGTCGCATGCCATGTTCGCGGTGCAGGAAAAGACAGCCCGTGCCCGTGAAAAACTGGCCGGTAGCGATGCCAATCACCCGGAAAAATGGGCGCTGCTGCGGGAATTGACGCAGGCGCGCGCGGCATTCTTCCTGTCGGATCGCACCATTGCCGTGCTGGAAGCCCTTCTGAGCTTCTATCCCGAGACCTTGCTCGACGGAAGCGCACCGCTGGTCGTGTTTCCGTCCAATGCGGAGCTATCCATGCGCACGCGTGGCATGTCGTCCGCGACCATTCGCCGGCATCTTGCCGCGCTGGTGGAAGCGGGATTGATCATCCGGCGCGACAGCCCCAATGGCAAACGCTATGCCCGGCGCGGGGAAGGCGGGGAAATCGAGCATGCATTCGGGTTCGACTTGTCGCCCCTGGCACTGCGCGCCGATGAAATCAGGGAACATGCGGCCGCGGCACGGGACATGGCGCGCGCCATTCATCGCGTCCGCAGCGAGATCACCATCCATCTGCGCGATGTCTCGAAGACCATTGACGCCGGACTGAGCGAGGAACGTCCAGGCGCGTGGGAAGCCTATGCGGATGAACTGGCATCCCTCTCAGGGCGTGTCAGCCGGCATCTGCCATTGGAGACCATGAAAACAAGGCGGGACGCGCTTGCGGATCTGCGTAGCAAGGTCGAAAAAGCCTATCTCGACACACTTTCAAACGAAGAAATGAGCGGCACTGACTCTTCTTCTGAGCACCATATTCAGAATTCAAATATAGACCACCATTTTGAAAGGGCTTCCGAAAAAAGCCAGAAACGAACGGCAGCGCCTGAAACGGAAGAAAACCATAAGGCGGAAGCCGGGCGCAGCCAGGCAATGTCAAAAATGCGCCAGCGGTTGCTGGATGCCAAACTGAAACGGGCGCAGCACAGTGATCCCTGGCCGGGGGATTTGGCCGCCGGGCCGGTGAAGACCGCGGCGCTGCCGTTGGGTGCCGTCCTGGAAGCCTGCCCGCAAATCCGGGATTATGCCCGCAATGACATCGGGGATTGGCGTGATCTGATGCAGACCGCCGGTCTGGTCCGCTCCATGCTCGGTATTTCGCCGGATGCCTGGGAAAGGGCGCGTGAAACCATGGGGGATATCAACGCTTCCATCACCATTGCCGCAATATTGGAGCGGGCTGGCGAAATTCGCTCACCCGGCGGATATCTGCGCGCGCTGACCGACAGGGCCGAAATTGGCCAGTATTCGGTCATTCCGGTGATCAAGGCACTCAATGGGGAGGGGCGGGCATAGGCGTGGACAGCGAAAAGGGGCGCGCGAGCACCCCTGATCCAGCATTTTTGCGCCTCAGATCAACGAGAGGTGAGATCGTCAGGCAAATCGCGGTTGTGGAACTCCTTGAAAACAGTCCGCAGCGTTCCATTGGCGAAATTGGTCTTTACCCAGTTGTTGAGCCAATCCTGCAACGGTTTTTCGCCCTTCGGCAGAGCGATACCCAGATTGGTTTCCTTCTGGGTGAATTTGAGTTCAAGTGGATTGCTGGTGCGTTTCTTGTTCAGGCCGCCCAGCACAGCCGACTGGCTGGAGATGATGTCGACCTGACCGGATACGGCTGCGGTGATCAGGGTCGCATCGTCTTCGAAGCGTACGATTTGCGCACCGGGCGCATTCTGGGTGATGTCCATGTCATTTGTCGTGGCACGGGTAACACCGATGCGCTTGCCGGCGAGATCGGCGTAATTCTTGATCTCGACATTCTTGGGCGCGGCGACAATCAGGCTCAGCGTGGCATAGGGAACGGAATAATCGATGGCCTTCTTGCGCTCCTCGGTAATGCCGAGTGCGGAGACGACCATATCCGCCTTTCCGGTCTGGACGGTCGGTACACGGGCGGCATTGGTAATCTCGACCAGATCCAGTTTGACGCCGAGGTCCTTGGCAATGAGCCGGGCGGTCTCGACATCGGAGCCTGTCGCCTTCAGATCGCTGTCGACATAGGAGTATTCCGGGCTGCCCATGGCGACAGCAATGCGCACCTTTCCGGATTTCTTGATATTTTCAAGTACGTCAGCTTGCGCCACCGTTGCGGCTATCATGAGTGCCGCGGCGGCGGCTGCCACTTTCATCATCGTTTTCATGTTCTCTCTCCCAGTTGATTCAGTCACACCGGTTTTGACCGGATTTGCAGTCACAAGCCGTTTGCCAGGAACTCCTTCAATTCCTGCGTTTCCGGCCGTACGAGCATGTCACCGGTACCGGTCTCCCAGACCCGGCCGGTATTCATGTAAATGACGCGGTTGGCGACCTTGCGGGCAAAGGCCATTTCATGGGTGACGACGATCATGGTCATTCCACCCTTGGCCAGGTCTTCCATCACGCGCAGAACTTCGCCCGTCAGTTGCGGATCGAGCGCCGAAGTCACCTCGTCGAACAGCATCACTTTGGGCTGCATGGCGAGCGATCGGGCGATCGCCACGCGCTGCTGCTGGCCGCCGGACAGCTGTTCGGGATAGGCTTCGATTTTCTCGATCAGTCCAACCTTGGCGAGAACGGATTTTGCCGTCTCGAACGCCTCGGCACGGCCGATGTTCTTGACGCGGCGCAACGCGAGCATGATGTTTTCCGCCACGTTCATGTGCGGAAACAGATTGTAGCTCTGAAACACCATCCCCACGTCCTGGCGCAACGCCCGGATATTCAGCTCCGGGGATTCCACGCGGTGGCCGCAGACTTCAATCGTCCCGCCCTGAATGGATTCAAGCCGGTTGATGCAGCGCAGCGCCGTGCTCTTGCCCGAGCCGGATTGGCCGATGAGCGCCACCACTTCTCCCGGTGCCACATCGAAGGATACGCCTTTCAGAACTTCGACGGAGCCGAAACGCTTGATCACTTCATGGAGTTTAACGGCGGCCGACATTGAGTTTCCTCTCGAGAGAACGGCTCCAGACCGACAGCGGATAGCAGACGCAGAAGTAGAAGGCGGCGGCGATGCCAAAGATGAGAAAGGGCTGGAAAAGCGAATTGTTGATGACTTGCGCGGCACGGGTCAGCTCGACAAAGCCGACAACGGAGGCAAGTGAGGTATTCTTGACGAGCTGCACCATGAAACCCACCGTTGGCGGTGTAGCGATGCGCATCGCTTGTGGCAGGATCACATCAGTCAGCACTTGCCAGCGTGTCAAAGCGAGGCATTCGGCGGCTTCAAACTGGGTGCGTGGTACGGATTCGATGCATCCGCGCCAGATCTCACCAAGATAGGCGCTGGAATAGATCATCATGCCGACACCGGCAGCCATCAGCGGCGGCAATTCAATGCCAATGACGCCGAGGCCGAAATAGATGACGAACATCAGGATGAGAAGCGGCGTTCCCTGAATGATCTGGACATAGACGAGGGACAGCCGTCGCAGCCACCGCATCGTCGAGGTGCGCGCGAGCATGACAAAGAACCCCGCGACGCCGCCAAGCGCAAAAGCGAGTGCGGAAAGGACCACGGTCCAGACGAGCCCGTGCAGCAGGTAGACGAGATGATTTATGGTGAAACCGTCGGTCATGGCAGCGTCCTCACAGGGGTGTTCCCAGCTTGCGGCGGCGCGGAAAGATCGCGAGTGCTATCGCGTGAAATCCGAAGCGCAGCAGATAGGTGATGACGAGATAGATCGCGGCGATGACGATGTAGGTCTCGAACGAGCGGAAGGTGTAGGATTGGATATTGTTGGCGACACCAGTCAGATCTTCCGCCGATATCTGTGACGTGATCGACGTTGACAGCATCATCAGGATGAACTGGCTGGTCAGGGCGGGATAGACGCGTTCAATCGACGGCATGAGAATGATGTCGCGATAAATCTGGAATCGGGAGAGCCCAAGCGCTTCGGCCGCTTCGATCTGGCCGGGGTGTACGGCCTCCATGCCTGCCCGCACGATTTCGGCGGTATAGGCTCCGACATTGATCACCATGGCGAAAACCGAGGCGAAAAACACCGGCATGGTCAGGCCTATCGACGACAATCCGAAAAAAATGAAGAATATCTGGACGATGAACGGCGTGTTGCGGACGATCTCGATGTAAATGCCGACGGCGAGACGCAACCAGGGATAGGCGCTGCGCCGCGCGATTGCGCAGAGTACCCCGATGACGAGCCCGATGGCCACCGCGACAACCGTCATCTCGATTGTCGTGACCGCGCCCTGAAGAAAGCTTTGCCAGTAGGGGAGGAGCGCTTCGAAATCGAACTGATAATGCATGGCGCTTTTCCCGCTCTATCGTGCCAGCCAGCCGCCGTCGACGGGCAGCACGGTTCCATGGACGTAATCGGAGGCGCGAGAAGCCAAAAACACCGCCGCACCGCCAATATCCGAGGGATCGCCCCAGCGCCCAGCCGGGATTCTGGCCAGAATCTGGGCGTTGCGGTCCTGATCGTCCCGGAGCGCTGTCGTATTGTTGGTGACGAAATAGCCGGGGGCGATGGCATTGACGTTGACGCCCTTCGCGGCCCATTCGCATGCCAGGAGCCTGGTGATTCCGGCCAGCCCGCTCTTGGAAGCGGTGTAGGAGGGGATGCGGATACCACCCTGAAACGACAGAAGCGATGCAATATTGATGATCTTGCCCTGTCCTGCGGCAATCATGTGCCGGCCGGCGGCCTGGGCGAGGAAGAAAGCCGATTTGAGATTGGTGTCCATGACCGCATCCCAATCGGCTTCGGTGAAGTCGACGGCGTCATTGCGGCGGATGATACCGGCGTTGTTGACGAGGATATCCAATCGCCCGAAGGCTTTTTGTGTTTCCTCGACGATGGAGGCGACCGGCGCGATGGTGCCGAGATCTGCTCTTATTTCATGGAAAGCTGCACCCGCTTTTTCAACGAAGGAACGGGTTTCGTCCATGGACGAGCGGCCAACCGCGGCGATGGATGCACCCGCCTCGGCAAGCGCGACCGCGATGCCCTGGCCAATGCCGGTATTGGCGCCGGTAACAATGGCAATTTTGCCGGAAAGATCAAAAAGCTGTGTCACCGATGTCACCGCAGCGCACCGATGGGGATATGATCCATATCCGTGAAGCTCTTGTTGTCGCCGCCCATGGCCCAGATGAAAGCGTAGTTGGAGGTGCCGACGCCGGAATGGATGGACCAGCCGGGCGAGATGATCGCCTGCTCGTTGGCAACGACGAGATGACGCGTTTCGGAAGGGTCGCCCATCATGTGGAATACGCGCTGATCGTTGGCGAGATCGAAATAGAGATAGGCTTCGGAGCGCCGGTCGTGGGTGTGCGCGGGCATCGTGTTCCACATATTGCCGGGATCAAGCTGGGTCAGGCCCATCACCAGCTGGCAGCTGTCGCAGACTTCGGGATGAATGTACTGGAATATCGTGCGCTTGTTTGAGGTCAGTTGGTCACCCAACTGGATATGTTTCGCCCGTTCCGGCCTGATGAGCGTGCTCGGATGGGCGGCGTGGGCCGGCGTCGAGAGCAGATAGAATTTTGCCGGGTTCGCCGGATCGGCGCTTTCAAACACCACGTCCGCCACGCCTTTGCCGATGTAGAGGCAGTCCCGCGGGTCGAGGACATGAACGGTGCCATCCAGTGTCACACGGCCGCTGCCGCCAATGTTGATGACACCCATTTCGCGCTGGGCAAGGAAGAATTCCTGGCCGATCGGCGTCGGTGCCGTCAATGTCAGCGGTTTGCTGGCGGGCAGGGCACCACCAATGACGAGACGGTCGACATGACTGTAGGTCAGTACGATTTCATCGGTTTCAAAAATGCTTTCAATCAGAAAGTGGCGGCGCAAATCGTCCGTGCCGTAGGCACGCACGGCGTCGGGATGGGAAACCTGTCTGACTTCGATTTTCATGTCTTACCTTTATGTGTTTTCAGTACTGCGCCCGTCCGCGCATCATTCGTCGTCGATGAAGTAACTGGGGTTGATATTGCGCATCTCCTTCACCTCGTTGAGCATTTGCCCGAGATGAAAGCCCATGGCTTCGACGGCATGCGCGGTGTCGTGCCGGCGGATACCGTCGAGAATGGCTTCGTGCTCGACAATGACGCGGGTCAGGCGGCCGCGTTGCGGCAGGGTCAGACGCCGGTAGCGGTCGATCTGCATCTTCACCTGCTGGATGACATTCCAGATGCCAGGAAACCCAGCTATGGCATTGATCTGCAAATGAAAACTCGTATCTGCCTGATGGAAAAGCTCGTTGTCTGGGACGGCTTCAGCCAGGGCTAGTTCGGTGATGCTGGCCTCAAGACGCTTGATATCGGCGGCGTCGGCCTGTTCGGCGGCAAGCCGTACGGTGGTTTCTTCCAGCGATTTGCGGATGAGAATGGCTTCGTAGAGGGCGCGGCGCGGAATGCGCGCCACGAATGTTCCCGACTGCGGAAAAATATCGATCAGGCCGTCATCGGCAAGCCGCAGGACAGCCTGATGGACGGGCGTGCGGCTGACGCCGAAATGCGCCGCGATGTCCTTCTCGGAGACAGGCTCCATCGGTTTGCGGCGGAGGGAAATGATATCCTCGAGCAGTTCCTTGTAGATATGGGTTGCCGCACGCGGTGTCGCCGCGCGCTGTTGCACATAGGCGGTCTGCGAGGATGAAAGCGGATGCGTCCGGTCGCGCTTTCTATCGGTATCATTGGTTTTTCTGTCGTCCGTAAGCATGCTGCCTGTCCTTTTGTCCTGCGGTTGTCGCCCGTCGCTTCTGGCAATTACCCCATTCGTATTGACGGATTTCCCCTGGCGTTTCGCAAGCCAAAATCTCAATTGAAATATAAATATTCTAATATTTCAGTTTTGACAAGACGTGGAAAACTGGTTGTGCACAGGGCAGGCCCGCAGCGGTGGCGTGCGCCCAGGCTGCATGTGCCCAGGCTGTATATGCCCGGGAGCGGCGTTGACGGCCCGCCCATTACCGGTTAGTGAAATTAGTTATGAAAATTGCAATGGTTCTCGTGGTGGTGCGATCGCGCATGGGCAGGATGGTTTGACCATCCGGCGTTAAGCACCCATGCGCGGCAAACAGGCTCCTGACGGGGCCTTTTTTTACGCCCGAATTTCACCGGCAGCCCCGTCGAACCCGCCCTTTCCAGCCATTGCAACAAGGAACTGCCATGACAGGCAAATACACCGATGAATCCGCGCGTGCGCCCATGACCGGGGCAGAGATCGTTCTCGAGGCACTGCGTGACAACGCGGTCGAACACATTTTCGGCTATCCGGGGGCAGCGGTGCTGCCCATCTATGACGAGATCTTCCAGCAAAGCGCGATCAGGCACATACTGGTGCGCCATGAGCAGGGCGCCGGGCATGCCGCGGAAGGCTATGCTCGTTCGACCGGCAGGGTTGGCGTCATGCTGGTCACATCGGGGCCGGGCGTGACCAATTCCGTCACGCCCTTGCAGGATGCCCTGATGGATTCCATTCCCATCGTGTGCCTGTCGGGACAGGTGGCGACCACGCTGATCGGCTCCGATGCGTTCCAGGAATGCGACACCGTCGGCATCACGCGGCCATGCACGAAGCACAACTGGCTGGTTACCGACGTCAACGATCTGGCCGCCACCATCCACGAGGCCTTCCGCATCGCGCGATCAGGGCGTCCCGGGCCGGTGCTGGTGGATATGCCAAAGGATATCCTGCTTGCCAGCGGTGATTACATCGCCCGATCTGCGGTTGAGGAGAGGGAGAGCTATCGTCCGACGACAGCGGGTGATGATGCGCAGATACAGGCAGCAATCGCGCTTCTGGCGAAAGCCCGCAAGCCCGTCATTTATACGGGCGGCGGCGTGATCGGATCCGGACCGGCGGCATCAGTCTCGCTGCGTGCGTTTGCCGAGCTGACCGGCTTTCCCGTCACCTCGACGCTGATGGGGCTTGGCGCATATCCGGCATCGGGGCCGAATTGGCTGAAGATGCCCGGCTTGCACGGCTCCTATGAGGCCAATATGGCCATGCACGATTGTGATGTCATGCTGTGCATCGGTGCGCGTTTCGATGACCGGGTAACAGCGCGTATCGACAGTTTTTCGCCGAAATCGAAGAAAATCCACATCGATATCGATCCCGCGTCCCTCAACAAGATCGTCGCGGCCGACATTGCCATTCGGGGCGATGTCGGCCGTGTTCTCAGCGAGATGCTGCGTCTCTGGCGGGCTCTGCCGGTTCAGCCGGATCAGCGGCGGCTGCGGGACTGGTGGCAGACGATCAATCGGTGGCGGGCCCGCGAATCCTTCTCCTATGCGATGGACCACGCAGCCATCATGCCGCAATACGCGCTCGAGCGTCTTCATGCGTTGACCAGGGATCGCGATACCTACATCACCACGGAAGTGGGGCAGCATCAGATGTGGGCGGCGCAGTTCTACGGCGTGGAGAGCCCCAACCGCTGGATGACATCGGGCGGGCTTGGCACGATGGGCTATGGCCTGCCGGCCGCAATCGGCGTGCAGATCGCTCACCCCGAAAGTCTCGTGATCGATATTGCCGGGGACGCATCGATCCAGATGACCATGAAGGAGCTGTCGACAGCGATCCAGTACGACGCACCGGTCAAGGTATTCATTTTGAACAACGAGCATATGGGGCTGGTCCGGCAATCGCAGGAGATCTTGCACGGCAACCGTCTCGCGCACTCCTATTCGGCAGCCTTGCCCGATTTCGTGAAGGTGGCCGAAGCGTTTGGCGCCGTCGGCCTGCGCTGCGACAGACCCGATGCGCTGGATGATGCGATCCAGGAAATGATCGACGTCAAACGGCCGGTGCTGCTTGATTGCCGGGTCGCCAGACTGGAAAATTGTTTCCCGATGATCCGGCCCGGCCGCGCGCACAATGACATGCTGTTGCCGGATGAGATCACCGGCGCGTCCTTCCGCGGGCCGGTCGATCCAGCCAGCCAGGGCTTGGTGTAGCCGCTTCGGGTATCGTTCCGGAAGCGAAGACGCAGCGCCGCGGGCGTTGCGTCTTTTCCCGTTGCCGCCTTGCGGCCATAGCGTTCAAAAAAAATCGAAGCGCCATTTGACAAGGGCGCTCTTCCATGCTGAATTGGCACAATGGTCCAACCAATTAGACAGGGCATTTCGTGATCAACCCGATTCTTTCACCGGTGCAGACATCATCCCGCGACGACGCGGTGCTGAATGCATTGGTGGATTTCGTTGCCAGCGAAGGGTTGAAGCCAGGAGACCGCCTGCCGACGGAGCGGCTGCTGGCGGAATATCTGAAAGTCAGCCGGACGACCGTGCGTGAAGCGCTGACACGCTGGCAGGAACTCGGACTTGTCGAGCGGCGGCAGGGCAGCGGAACCTATCTGCGCTCGGCCGTGACCCGCAACATGCTGCACATGCCGCTCACGCTGCCGTCCGGCAATGATTTCAACAGCCTGATGCATACGCTGGAAATTCGCCGCGGGCTCGAGGCGGAAGCGGCCGTTCTGTGCGCCGAGCGGGCAAGCGATGACGACATCGCCTTTATCGAGAAAAAACTGGTCGTGATGGAAGAAGCCTTTCATGCCCGCGCCGGTATGTCTTCGGAGGAAGACTGGGATTTCCATCTGGCGATCTTCCAGACATCGGGCAATCCGCTGTTCGAACAGATCATTGCCGCGATGTATGAAATGTTTCACCGGTTCTGGGAGCATCCGCTTGGCGTGCGCGACTTTGGCCATGCCAGCTTTCCCTATCACCGTACCCTTTTCAACTGCATCGCGGCCCGTGATCCCGTGGGCGCGCGCGCCGAGGCATTGAAACTGATCGCCACGGTTGAGGATGACCTTCGACGCGGCGCTGCAAATCTCAGGAAACAGAGCAAGACATGAACGACAATCCCTTTTTCTATGATCAGGACCTCATGGCCCAGGCGGCGACACTGCTTGCCCATGACGAGCCATTTCCCGGCGGGTCTGTCGTTCCGCCCATCTATCAGACATCGCTGTTCACCTTCGAAAACTATGCGGATATGGCCGATACCTTTGCCGGCCGCAAACGCCAGCCGATCTATTCACGCGGCGACAATCCGACAGTCATGGAATTTGAAGGCAAGATCGCGGCGCTGGAAGGCGCGGAGGCCGCCCGGGCATTCTCCAGCGGCATGGGCGCGATCAGCGCCACCGTGCTGGCCTTTGTCGGGGCAGGGGACCGGATCGTCGCCGTGCGCAACTGTTATGGCGACGCCTACCGCCTGTTCGAGCGCCTGTTGCCGCATCTCGGCATCAAGGTCGATTATGTCGACGGTTCCGATCCGGATGCGGTTGCCGCAGCACTTCCCGGCGCCCGGCTGCTCTATCTGGAAAGCCCGAGCTCCATGATGTTCGAGCTGCAGGATATTGCCCATTACGCGCAACTGGCCAAGCAGCATGGTGTCGTCACCACCATCGACAATTCCTATGCGACGCCGCTGTTCCAGAAGCCGATCAACCATGGCATTGATCTTGTTCTGCATTCCGCCTCGAAATATCTCGGCGGGCACAGCGATACCGTGGCTGGCGTGGTGGCCGGATCGCGTGAAATGATCGACCGCATCAATGGCCGCACCTATTCCTATCTCGGCGCAAAGCTTTCGCCCTTCGAGGCATGGCTGTTGCTGCGCGGGTTGCGCACGCTGACATTGCGCCTGCCGCACCACATGAAGAGCGGCCTGACCATCGCGGAACGGCTGAAAGGGCGGGACGACGTCGAGCGTGTCATTCACCCGGCCTATTCCAACCATCCTGGTAAGGCAACGCTTACCGGATACACCGGGCTGTTTTCCTTCGAGGTGACCGAGGATGTCGACGTGCCGGCGTTTGTCGATGCGTTGAAGCTGTTTCGCATCGGCGTCAGCTGGGGCGGTCACGAGAGTCTTGTCGTTCCGGCGATGGCCTCGTTGCAGCAGACGCCGGACGCCAATTCCATCGGGCGCTTCGGTGTCAGCCCGCGAACCATCCGTCTGCATGTGGGACTTGAAAATGTAGAGGAGCTCTGGGCCGACCTTGTGAATGCCCTGGACAAAGCAAAACGCTAATCAGAAAACCAAGTGGGAGCATAAAATGCAAAAAAGAATGGGAACATTTCTCGCCGGTGCCATGGCGGCATTGGCCATGACCGTATCGTCAGCCTTTGCTGATACGACCATCAAGATGGTCGAAGTGATCACCAGTCCGCCGCGCACGGAACTGCTGAAAAAGCAGATTGCGGGCTTCGAGAAGGCCAATCCGGGAGTCAAGGTGGAACTGGTCTCGCTGCCCTGGGGACAGGCTTTCGAAAAATTCCTGACGATGGTTCAGGCGGGCGATACGCCTGATATCGTCGAAATGCCGGAACGCTGGCTCGGGCTCTATGCCAACAATGGCCAGCTTGAGGATCTTGGAGCCTATGTTGCGAAATGGAAGGACGGCGGCTCGCTCGGCGAACGTGCGAAGCAGTTCGGTTCCGTGGTCGACCACAAGCAGTACATGATCCCCTACGGCTATTATGTCCGCGCCATGTTCTGGAACAAGAAGCTGTTTGCCGAAGCCGGGCTCAAGGAAGCGCCAAAGACGCTCGATGAGTTCATGGAAGCCAACAAGAAGATTTCCGCGATCAAGGGCAAGTATGGCTACTGCCTGCGCGGCGGTCCCGGCGGCTTCAATGGCGTCCAGATGTTCATGAATATTGCCAATGGCAAGGGCGCATACTTCAATGCCGATGGCACGGCGACGTTGAACGAGCCGGGCTCGGTCAAGGGTCTCGAAATGCTCGCCGAGATCTACAAGAAGGGCTATGCGCCGAAGGACAGTGTCAGCTGGGGTTTCAATGAAATCGTCACCGGCTTCTACTCCGGCACATGCGCCATGCTCGACCAGGACCCGGATGCCCTGATCGGTATTGCCGAGAAGATGAAGAAGGAAGATTTCGGCGTGGCGCCGATGCCGACCGGACCGAGCGGCAAGTCCTATCCGACACTCGGTTATGCCGGATGGGCCATGTTTGCCAACTCCAAAGTCAAGGATGACGCCTGGAAGCTGATGGGCACGCTGCTGGCACCGGAAGACAATCTGGAATTTGCCAAGAATGTCGGCGTCTTGCCGATCCACAACGGTGCGGACAAGGATCCCTATTTCGGCTCGGAAAGCTTCAAGGGCTGGTTCCAGGAGCTGAGCGATCCGAAGACGTTCGAGTTCGTGACACCGCCGACGCATCTGGAAAATCTCGGCAACTTCTACGATTCCGTATCGGTGAAGAATTTCCAGGAAGTGCTGCTTGGCCAGAAGACAGCCAAGCAGGTTGCGGACGACTGGTCTGCATTCCTGACCGAGCAGCAGCAGGCCTGGATGGCCAAGAACAAGAAATAACTCGACCGGATGCCCTGGCGCCAACAACGCCGGGGCATTTTTCTCATGACTTTCGCCAATCCGGGAATCCGGTGGCGAGGGACGGGGAACTGTTTGCAAAAGAGGGGCCAGAAACATGGCAATGCAATCCACCGCGGCATTGACGCCGCAACAGGAGAGAAGGGCAAGCAGCAAGCGCCGCTTCAGCGCTGCTTTCGAGCCGTGGTTTTATCTCAGTCCGGCGCTTGTCCTGCTGCTTGTCGTTCTGGTGGTTCCGCTGATCTTCGGCGTCAGCTATTCCTTCCGCAAGTTCTCGGCGTTCAAGTCGGACTATGTCGGGCTGGCCCAGTACAAGGCTCTGTTGTCCGACCCGGTTCTCGGACAGGCCCTGATGAACACGTTGTGGTGGACGGTTGCCAGCCTGTTTCTCCAGTTCTTTCTCGGACTGGGGCTGGCTCTGCTGCTCGACCGGCCGTTTTTCGGCAAGAAGGTCGTACAGGCGATTGTCTTCCTGCCATGGGCCGTGCCGTCTTTCCTCTCCGGCCTGACCTGGGCCTGGCTGTTCAATCCCATTGTCGGCCCGTTGCCGCACTGGCTTTTTGCGCTTGGCCTCAAGTCCGAGCCCACGAATATTCTTTCCGATCCGGCCACCGCCATGTGGGGCCCGATCATCGCCAATGTCTGGTTCGGCGTGCCGTTTTTCGCCATTACCCTGCTGGCGGCGTTGAAATCCATTCCATCGGAGCTGCATGAAGCGGCGGCGATCGATGGCGCAAACCCATGGCAGCGTTTCACCAGGGTAACGCTGCCGTTCCTGGCGCCGACCATCGCCATCACCGTCATGCTGCGGACGATCTGGATCGCCACTTTCGCCGATCTCATCTACGTCATGACCGAGGGTGGCCCGGCCGGTTCGACCAATACGGTTGCGACCTACATCTATGTCAGCGCCTTCAAGACCCTGGACAAAGGCTATGCTTCGGCTGTCGCCGTGCTGCTTCTGGCGCTTCTCATCCTCTATGCGGTTGTGCTCATCCGCATCCGCCGCTCGCTTGTGAGGTATTCCTGATGATTGCCGGTCGTTCTCGTAGAGCCCGAATTTTAGGAAGCATCGGCCTTTATGGCGCCGTTGCCGCCTACGTCATTTTCGCGCTGTTTCCGCTGTTCTGGACGCTGAAGATTTCCGTCACCCCGCAATCACTCCTGTATTCCGAAGGCATCACGCTGTGGCCGTCGTCGGCGACCTGGGAGAATTACAAGACCGTTCTGCGCGCAACAGACTTCCCGCGTTATTTCCTCAACAGCGTGATTGTCTCTGTCATAACAGCCGTGCTCGTCACCGTCATTGCCTCTGCGGCCGGCTATGCCATGTCTCGCTTCTCATTCCGCGGCAAAACCACCGTGGCCGTGACGCTGCTGCTCACGCAGACATTCCCGCTGGTGATGGTCATTCCGCCGATCTATCGCATCATGGGTGAGCTCGGGCTGACCAATAGCCTGACCGGGCTGATCATCATCTACACGGCGTTCAACATCGCCTTCGCCACCTTCCTGATGCAGTCGTTCTTTGATGGCATCCCCAAGGACCTGGAGGAGGCTGCGATGATCGATGGCTGCAGCCGCAGCCAGGCGCTGCGCCGGGTCATCATTCCGCTCACCCTGCCGGGCATGGGCGCAACGCTCGGCTTCGTTTTCACCGCCGCATGGAGTGAACTGCTCTTCGCCCTCATGCTGATCAGCAGCGACAGCCAGAAAACCTTCGCCGTCGGCCTTCTCACCTTCATCGGCAAGTTTGCCGTCGACTGGGGGCAGATGATGGCCGCCTCGGTGCTGGCGCTCATACCGGCCTGCCTGTTCTTCGGCTTCTTGCAACGCTACCTCGTGACCGGCCTGACCGCCGGTGCCGTCAAGGGATAATCGAAAGAGATAAGCTCATGGCTTCCGTCACCATTACCAATGTTCAGAAAAACTATGGCGCGATGAATGTGTTGTCAGCGGTGGACCTTTCCATTGCCGATGGCGAGTTCGTGGTGCTTGTCGGCCCATCCGGATGCGGCAAGTCGACCCTGCTGCGCATGATCGCCGGGCTGGAGGAAATCTCCGCCGGGGAAATCCGTATCGGCGAGCGTGTCGTCAATGATGTCGCACCGAAGGATCGCGATATCGCCATGGTGTTCCAGTCCTACGCGCTCTATCCGCATATGGATGTGGCATCCAACATGGGTTTCAGCCTGCTGTTGCGCAAAACCGCCAAGGATTTGGTTTTCGACCGTGTCGGCGCGGCTGCCAAGCGGCTCGGTCTCGACCTCTTCCTGCAGCGCCTGCCGCGCCAGCTCTCCGGCGGCCAGCGCCAGCGCGTGGCCATGGGCCGTGCGATTGTGCGCGATCCCCAGGTGTTTCTCTTCGATGAGCCATTGTCCAATCTTGACGCAAAATTGCGCGTGCACATGCGCACGGAAATCAAGGCGCTGCATCAGCAGCTGAAGACAACATCCGTCTACGTCACCCATGATCAGGTGGAAGCCATGACCATGGCCGACCGTATCGTGGTGATGCACGACGGGGTGATCCAGCAGGTCGGTACACCACTCGAACTGTACGACCATCCAGCCAACCTCTTTGTCGCAGGCTTCATCGGATCGCCCGGCATGAACTTCCTGCCGGCAGTGGTCAACCGCAGCGATGCCACGGTTGAGGCGCAGCTCGGTGACGGCCAGACAATTGCCCTCAATGCAAGACTGCCCATCGAGGACGGCGAGCGGATAACCCTCGGTATCCGCCCGGAAAACATCGAAGTCGGCAGTTCGGACGCGTTGGAAGTCAAGATCCAGGTCATTGAACCTTTGGGGCTGTCGACCCAGTTCTACACGACCCTGGCTGATGTGCAGGTCTGCATCTATGCAATGGGCCGGACGGACCGCAAGCCGGGCGACATCATGCGCATCGGAATCCGGGCCAGCGACGTGCACGTTTTCAACCCGGCAACCGGGCAAAGGATCGATCCGGCGGCCTGACGTGGAAACACGGCCCTGCCGGTCTTTCGGGCGAGGAATTATTTTTCCTTGTATTGGGCATTTGTGGTATTAAATTCACAAATTCGCGTTTGATGACAGCGAATAGTGCCTGTGCATGCTTAGGACAAAGTGACATTTTCCAATCATCCGCCGAAAGGCTTGGAAACTCAGGATGGAAACAAAAAAATGAACTGGCTCAAATCCCTACTCGTCGTTGGCGCTCTGCAGGCTCTGGCAACTGTGCCGATGCAAACCCAGGCGCAGGCGCAATCCAACCTTGAACAGATCAAGACGGCCGGCGTGCTCAAGATCGGCACGGAAGGCACCTATGCGCCGTTCACCTATCACGACACCGCGGGCAAGCTGGTTGGCTTCGATGTGGAAATCGGCGAAGCCATTGCCAAGAACCTTGGCGTGAAAGCCGAGTTTCTCGAAGGCAAGTGGGACGGCCTGATCGCCGGGCTCGATGCCAAGCGCTATGACACGGTCATCAACCAGGTTGGTATCACCGAAGCGCGCAAGGCGAAGTATGATTTTTCCGAGCCCTACATCGCCTCCAAGGCCGTGCTGATCACCAAGGGTGACAACACGGACATCAAGTCTTTCGCCGATCTGAAGGGCAAGAAGTCGGCTCAGTCGCTGTCGAGCAATTTCGGCAAGATTGCCCAGAGCAATGGCGCGGAGCTTGTCGGCACCGATGGCTTTGACCAGTCGATCCAGCTCCTGCTCAGCGGCCGTGCCGATGCGACGGTCAATGACAGCCTGTCTTTCCTCGATTTCAAGAAGCACAAGCCGGACGCCAATGTGAAGATCGCAGCAACCCAGGACAATGCCGATTTCTCCGGCATCATCATCCGCAAGGGTGAACCGGACCTGCTTGCCGCCATCAACAAGGCGCTTGCAACCATCAAGGCCGACGGGACATACAAGCAGATCGCCGACAAGTATTTCGGCCAGGACGTTTCGAAGTAAGGCTGTTTACGCCCGGAAAAAAGTACGCTCTAACAGGGCAGGGGGATCACACTCCCTGCCTTTTCTTTTGAGGGAGATGCAGCCTTGTCCCATTGGCTGACACTGATGCTTGAATCTCTCGGGCCGCTCCTGTGGGCCGGGCTGATTTTCACCATTCCGTTGACGCTCTTGTCCTTTGTGCTCGGGCTGACCGTCGGTCTGATCGCGGCACTCGTCCGGCTGTTTGCGGCCTGGCCCTTCGTGGCTATCGTCAAGTTCTATGTCTGGATCATCCGCGGCACGCCGCTGCTGGTGCAGCTGTTCCTGATTTTCTACGGGCTCCCCAGTGCCGGCATCGTGCTCGACGCTTTTACCGCGGCCCTGATCGGCTTCACCCTCAATATCGGCGCCTATACGTCGGAAATCCTGCGTGCCGTGATTTCATCCGTGCCGCGCGGGCAGTGGGAGGCAGCCTATTCCATCGGCATGACATGGTCGCAGGCCATGCGCCGCACCATCCTGCCGCAGGCGGCGCGCGTGGCAGTGCCACCGCTGTCGAACACGTTCATTTCCCTCGTCAAGGACACATCGCTGGCGGCTGCCATTACCGTGCCTGAAATGTTTCAGGCGGCGCAGCGCATCGTTGCCACCACCTATGAGCCGTTGATCCTCTATGTGGAGGCGGCGATCATCTATCTGATCTTGAGTTCTGTCCTTTCTTCCCTGCAGGCGCGGCTCGAACAGCGTCTCAATCGTTATGGCGGATTTCTGGAGGCACGGTCATGATGATTGAACTGAAGCATATCGAGAAGCGTTTCGGCGATCTGACGGTCCTGAAGAATGTGTCTCTGAGCATTGCCGAGGGCTCGGTCATGGCGCTTGTCGGTCCATCCGGCGGTGGCAAGAGCACCTTGCTGCGCTGCATGAATCTCCTGGAGATTCCCACCTCCGGTTCCGTGGAAATTGACGGTGACCGGCTGGATTTCCAGCCTGGTGTCAAGGTGACCACCAAGTCCATCCAGCTGGTGCGCCGGCATTCGGGCATGGTGTTCCAGAATTTTCAGCTGTTTCCGCATCGCACCGTGATCGAGAACGTGACGGAGGGGCTGACGACCGTTCTGAAATGGCCGAAGGAGAAGGCGCGGGAGCGGGCCATGGCGCTGCTCGACAAAGTTGGCCTTGCGCACAAGGCGGAGGTATGGCCGTCAACCCTCTCCGGCGGGCAACAGCAGCGCGTCGCGATTGCGCGCGCGCTGGCGCCATCGCCGAAAATCCTGCTCTGCGACGAGCCGACATCGGCGCTCGATCCTGAACTCTCGGGTGAAGTCGTTGACGTGCTTGCCCAGCTCGCACGGGAGGGAACGACCATGGTCATGGCAACGCATGATCTGCGCTTGGCCTCGCGCATTGCCAATCAGGCCATCGTGCTCGATGGCGGCGTGATCGTGGAGACCGGCACGTCGCATGATATCTTCACCCAGCCGAAGCAGGAACGCACCAAGCGCTTTATCGCGACGCTGACCCATGAGGGCCATATGCATGGCGAGGGTATCTGAGGGCAAAGCCGTCAGGACGTTTTAGCGTTTGTCGGGACGTTGATCATCCACTGGACGCCAAACCGGTCTGTCAGCTTGCCGAAGAAATCACCCCAGACTTGAAGTCCGAACGGCGTGGTGATGGTGCCGCTCGCCGCGAGGTGCTCGAACAGCCGTTTCGCATCATCCCGGTCTTCGATCACAAGCATATGGGCGGAACCGCGCATGGGTTCGGCATCGTCATTGTCCGAGGCATAGAAGAGGACGCCCGGACCTTCGAAGCGCGCATGCATGATCTTGCCGCGCATGGCTTCGGCCGGCACTGGCATGCCGTTTGCCCCATAGCGCAATTCTTCGGTGATGCATCCCAAACCGCACTCGGCATAAAAGGCGAGTGCCTGCTCACAGGTCGTTGTAAAGAAAAGATAATTGGACAGGATCATGATCGACGCTCCAGACGTTGAAACGATACTTCAGCCAAGAGCAAATGCCGATCACATTACCCACATATGCGGATCAGTCACGAGGAAATTGAAGACAGAAGCCCTTGGAATATTCCAACTGACAGGGACAGCGATCCGTGTCAGCTGTGCTTGAAATGAGGAGGCTCCGCATCGTCGATCATCCGACGTGGCTTACCGGCAATTCCTGGTCCAACATCACAATTGCCGGCAACCCATCGACCTATAGTCTCGCGAGGATCTTGCGAAGTCCCCGAATTGGCGCTGTCAGGCGCCAGGATATAGATTTCAGCAAAGCGGATCTGTGCGTACGCTCCGATTCAAGTTCTTTTGTCAGGGTCGCACGCGTTTGCTGTAGCTCGTTGAATATGTGTCGCGTCTGAATCTTTGCTGCTTGCACCACTCGAAAGGCGCCCTCGTCTTTCTCGCGTGCAACCCGCCGAAGTGTTGCAAGTGCGCGCGATGCCGTGCCGGTGGGATCCAGCGCGAGTATGTCCCGGACGTCGTCGATGGCTGCCTTTGTCTCTTCGAGGTAGCGCCGGCCATTCCGCCCATCTGGCTCGACATAGGTGCCTTCACACCACTCATTCCATGAATGAAGAAATACAATTCTCTCATCCGGCGTGCGGTAGCGGTAAGTATCGAGCATGGCTTGAGTCAGCCAGATGCGATATGCATCATTCTCGGTATTGACGTGGACGATGGCGCGGGATGCATATCGTGGCGTATTGTCCCATGGTAGCATTACGGTCCGGTGTCTGCGATATTCCGGTAAAGGCCGACCTGTGTGAAAGCTGGCAAATTTTCTGTAGTCAACGATGCGGCCCTCGAAATCTTTTGGCAGATCACTTGCCGCAATATGGTCGCTGAGCACGTTTTCAGGAATGGTGTTGCCGGGTATCTCATAAGCCGCATCGAAGCCGAGTGCTCGCGGATGCGTTGGCTCCTGAGACCAATCATCCACCATCACAAGATAAAGACCCGGGAATCCATGGCGTTTGGCCTCTTCACGCCAAATATCAGTGCTGGTGTTGATATCTGGAAACAGATGGGACTTGTAAACCATCAAGATCGGCTTGCCGTCGACCTTCTCGTATCGCTCGTCTTGGAACGTCGTGATGAGCTCCTGAATGAACAAAATATCGTCTTCGGGAGAGTGATTCTGCGCGATGATGACCTCTTTGTCACCGCCATCCCAGCGTTTGCTCCAGTTTTCATTCGCCCATAAAAAGAAGAAGGGAGCCTTTATATCGGATTTTATATAGTTTTCGATCGGCTTGTAGAGAAGTTTCTTGCCCTGGAAATAGTAGTAGTAAAAGCAGAATCCAGAGATGCCGTGTTTTAATGCCAAATCGATCTGCGCCTTCATCACGTCGAGCGAGCGCAGATCGTAGTAACCCAACTCCCCCGGAATTCGCGGCTGATAATGGCCGGGGAAAAGTGGTTCAGCTTTGATGACGTTGGTCCATTCGGTAAACCCGGTGCCGTGAGCCCAGTTGTTTTCCGCGATTGGATGAAATTGGGGCAGATAGAAGGCAAAGACCCGCGGTACCTCGTTTTGCGGCAGTTGACCTTCCGGCACCTGAACAGAATCCTCGGTCTCAAGTGTCGGAGAACGCCAATGGGGAGCCAGTTCCGTGCTTGAGTAAGCGGATGGCGGTTTTTGATAGAGGACGCGCATCGATCGCCCTTCCCGCCGTCCAAATTTCAAATAATGCACCAACGGATTGAGACCGGCTTTGGCAACATCCGCATTGGCGGTCAGATAGTGTTGGGAATCGAAATGCTGGCTCGGAGAAATGCCACGTGATCCGCCGATCGAGAGAAAATGATCAAGGGCTTCGCTCCCGTCTACTTCAGGGATATGGACGCTATACCAAGCGGCATCGAACATTCCAGACTGCAGGACGAGCGCACGATCTTCGGCAGTAGCGTGCGATGTTCCTCCAGCTTCGATCGGTATTGTATCCGCGTCCTCCCGAGGTTTCATCGAGATGAGAGATGAGAGATACGCGGTTGCTTCCTGAACCTCGCTGACACTGATCTCGCAAACAGGACCGGTCAGATTGCGGACGATTTTCACATGCGAGCCATTATCCGAGAAATGTCCGGAAAACGGATTGTAGTTCCTGAACACCCCAATCCGGCCAAGCAGGATAACACCAGGAACACCTACAGCATTTGCCATATGTGCGGGGCCGCTGTCGATTCCGATAAAAAACTTGGCGCGCCGGATGACTTCGGCGGTAGCAAGCAACGGAGTCTTGTTTACCAGGTCAATCGTTCCTTCGAGCGGGCTCGGCAGCGCCTGCTTCTTGAGAGAACCGACTTCAACGACGGCTATTCCCAGCTCTCGTTGGAGCCAGGAAACCAGTTCTGCCCATTTTTGCGGCTCCCAGTCCTTGATGGCATCATTGGACTCTCGATGGATCACGCAATAATTGGCAGGAAGGTCCAGCGCATCCACCAAAGTCCTTGCATTGGCATCAATGTAAATTCGAGGGCTTGCCGATAGGGGAGGCAAGCCGGCGCCAATTGAAAACGCCTGGAGGATCGAGCCAAAATCGAACCATTCATGAGCATTTACAAGTGGATTGCCATGCTTCTTGAGCAAAGGTATCCGACAACACTCGCATACCCGGAAGTTGACATGCAAATCGACCACGTGATCGAATTTTTCGTGATTGGCCTTCTTTATCCAATCCGTAAGACAGTCGATGATGACGGTTTCGTCCACATTGGGATTGGTGTCGATCAACTCGCGATAGGCTTTGCTGACCGCCCATGTAATTTTCGCATCCGGATAGGCTTTTCTGAGATAGCGACTGACAGGCTCACACGCGATGATATCACCAATGTGCTCAATTAGTCCGACTAAAATCTTCATTTCGCCTCTCAGCTATTAATATCCCAAGGAGGTAACGCCCCCCTCCGTCACCTATTTAATGAAGGCCTATCAAATTGCCGCACCAAGTCCAATGATCTTATTTAACATTGTTGTAATGGCCGCAAAAAATTCATCGTTTTGCCTGCCCGGCTGGATCTTGCGGGCCACGCACCAGCGTTTGCACGGACGGTTACCACAGGGAAGGGCGGTCAGTACGCATCAATGAAGGATCCAATAAGCTCCAGGGAATGATCCATCTGGGCTGTTTGAAAGGCGCAGTCCGAGACTGCTCATAACACCTGCGGCCAAACTTCAACTCATTCCTTGTGTGGCGGTCTGCACTGGTCGACAGGCACACGAACAGCAATTGCCGACCACTCCCCCCAACCACTTCCTTCATCCAATACGGATACATCAATGGAATCCTTATTCCCGTAAAGCGAGGGATCCAGAGTAACTTCTAACCAATCCAGCGCCTGCGGCATGAGGAACTGCGAACCATCAACAATCGACAAACGTTGATTCCCTGCTGTTGGTCCTGAACGATATAGGAAGCTTTGGCCGCTTCTCAGTTGAAACCGTAGCGCAGCCTTAGTTGCATCCCCGTCTGGACCAAATGTGCCGAGGACCTGAAGTCCATAGCTGCACAAATTGGTCTGAAGTCCATCTCCACCTGTAATATCTTTGACATTCGATACCTGCGCGATCGGCAGATCACCGCTTGATCCATAGGCGAATGGGATTTTGAGTTGCATTGGCTGAGAAGGTATTTCGGTGCTCACATTGCAGACTTGCTTCCCACCAGCTTCCGCTACGATATCAATATGTCGTCCAATTGAGCTCGCGACATAGCCTTCGACCTTAAAACGATATTTACCATTAACTGGAGTGATCTCGCGCCTGTCCCTCCATCCACTTTGCACCAGTGCGAAACCGAGTTGACGGTTCTTTTCGTCGAGAATGCGTACAAAATCCGGATACGTGTTACTACGCGCTGCATCTAATTCAATAAATGAAGAGAATCGAAAGAATTTGGGGTCTGTGGTTGTCATCATCTGAAATGGCGCTATCGAGCAGCCCTGCAGGTTTGGCTGCTTGTTTTCAGCGGATATCTGTCCAAGCTGTTCTCTGATGCCAGAAAAGGGAATTGATTGAAAATAGCTAAAGTTCGATTGATACGCTGGTTCCGAATATCGTTTTATCTCTCTGTAGGACTCAGGCGCTGCAAGTCTTCTTTGTGCAATCTGATCATCAGCACCCAATGCCAAGCCCAGCGTGGCGACCTTCCAGTCGAATAGAGGGCCGGAAAAATAACCCAACGCGGAATATTGATAGGTGACAATAACAAGCGAAAAAACAAAAAATGCTATGAACCGCCAAGCTGCGCTCAATTGTTGCTGGAAACAGTCGAAATGAAGGATCGCAAGAGCCATCCAGCCCAACAGGGAAGGGGTAGTATAATGGGTCGTGACAGCGAGTGCCATGCCGACGTTGGAGCGGGAAACAGACGCACCCGCATAACTCAAGACGACGTAGAGGGCGAAGGTCGCCAGCGCCCAATCCACTGGGGCCGAAGATTTTTGACGAAGCAATTGGATAGTTTTCGTCGAGAGAAGCAGTAGATAAACGAGTCCAATTATCTCGACTTGGTGGAACCGATCAGACGATCCTAGCAGGTGATAGAAAGGCGATCCCAACAATCTGAGCAAGAACAGCAGTATCGTATCTAGGTTGGTCAATAAATCTAGATTTAGTTGAGCAGTACCAGGGCTATGGTTCGATAGTAAAAATAAAACCTCCAAGGTCAGTCCACCGAGAAAGATGCTGGTGAGACGTGCCGGGAAGCGCATGACAATCGCATAAGCGACATAGAGCGGTAGGGCAAGAATTCCGTTGCCCATGGTGCCGATTGAAAGGAGACCTGCCCCGACTGCCCCAAGACATCGCAGCCAATTTAGGTCTTTTCGCTCGACGGCAATTAAATACAGCCCTGCCAAAGGCACAAGATAAGCCAAGTGGAACTGAGCCTGGAATGCCCACGTGATATTTTCACCCTGCACAAGCAAAAAACACCAGCAAATGATAAGAGCAAGTGGAAGGGATGAGGCATTCCGCCGCTTCGCCAGCAGATAAAGCAGGGCTACATTGCAGGAAATGCAAATGAAGTTCGCTACGATAGCGAAGATGCTGACGCCACCGAATATATAGTTATCAAACCAGAATATGATCCTTTGCAGGAGAATTCGATGCTCATAGTGCGGGGCGATCCAAGCTCCCCAATCGCCGTTTTGCAATTTTTCAAGAAACCCAAGATACCCTTCCTGCATGTCCCATACCGGAACAGGATTGTAAGCGACCATGGCTTGGAACACGGCAAGTACTACGATGACAAGGGCACATAGCCAAGAGCAGATTCGAAATGGAGTGTCTAAAGAGGATGTTTTGATTGTCACGTGCTTTGGAGCCATTTCAATTGCTGATGCTTGTCACTGTCATGCGGTTGTCAAACGCACAATGATGTTGTTAATTTAGTCCGACCCAATTCACAGTATAATTTGTATTTATCATCTAGTGTAAAAGCCCGGTGATCGTCAGTTCTTCAGGGTGGACAAGCCATGCCATTTCACATGGTTATAATTTTTTGTTCCGACCGGTCCTCGAAGACTTTTCTCCCAAAGATAACCGGTGGCGCCGAATCTATAGCAGCCGACGAGCTGCATTTAATTAATACACGAACGCCGCTGTTGAACCCAGGCGGCTCAAGATCTCGGCTCCTTATGGGTCAATAACCACACAATCTGTTCCGTTCGGAGAGTGTCTTCGTCATAAATTTCAGCAATATCCAAGGGAATCGCATCATCATTCTTAGTTCGATAATCCCTTATTATCTGCAAGCCTGCATCCGTGGCAGCTCTTTCCAGTTGTGGCGCTGTAATCTTATTGAGTGTGACGTAGGTCTCCCACAATTTTTGCCGCTCAATCTCCTGGTCGGCATCTAACGGTATATAGACTGACCAAGCCTTTCTGAGTGCCTCGGGGGTTGCAGGCGCATCCCATAAAGTTTCTTTAAATACATCGTGCTCCGTGGAGAGATGTCCCCATGGCTGATTGATCCACGGTGCCAAGTGGGATCCGTCGCGCGAATAAAACAATGGAGATATCTGCAGGAACACGACGCCACCCGGCCTTAGAATCTGCGCAATACTGCGGAATGCATCTTGTAGGGTGTCCCTTCGGACATGCTCAAAAACCGACCATGTGTAGATGAAGTCAAAGGTACCCAGGTCGGTAAGCCGCTGCCCTGGCTCAATTTTGTACAACTCCAGATTATTCGGCAGTGTCTCAAGGCCCAGGTTTTTTCGCGCATAATCCGCGCATTTGAAAACCACATCCAAAATCTCGACCCCAACGAGCCTTTGAGGTTTCTTTTGGAGAGCCAACCCGAGTGCAACTGTCGCTTCGCCACATCCAAACTCGAGCACATCTTTGTCAGCTACGCCGCCATGCGCTTCAAACCATTCACTGATAATCCTAACCACATCATTGAATTTGTGAGAGTAAATCTTGTCTTCACAGTTCTGGGTTGTCCAATTCATATCTGCTTTGATCTTCCGGATTCTAAACAATCATCAAGTTGCGTAAACGGGAGCCGAACACAGGATGATTGGTTCTGTGCCGGCACGATATTTTCCCGTTTTGGAAAATGGAACTACCAAACAGGACACTGCAATTGTATTGCGCAAACATGACAATCTGACTTGGCGGGTTCATCTGCCGATCTTACGGATCATCACTGTTCCGGCAAGGTCCGGAATCGGGATGATGTGTTCCGGTTTGTCCGCAAAGAATTCGTCAATAGCTCGAATGGCGCCTTCCCAGCACAAACTCATGTAGTCGTGCATGATAAGAAAGCCACCGTCGTTAAGCCGGGGATAAAAATATTCCAATCCCGCTTTGATCGGCGCGTAAAGATCGGTATCGATGTGGACGAGGGAATATCGGCCTGATGCCGGAAGATGCGCGGCGGTATCGGGAAAGAAACCTTGAACGAAACTGGTGTTCTCTTCACCAACACGTTTCTTCACGAACTCCAGACTTGTCTCGCTGAAGGCACCGCTCAGGTGCTGTTCGTTTAGCTCCAGATCGCGATCGTCAAAACCGTTGAACGTGTCAAGGAGGTACAATTGACGCGCCGATTTTCTCGCGAAATTGGCAAGCAGTACAGCGGTATCGCCCTTATAAACACCAAGCTCGACCACTTCACCTTTGATTTTGTCCTTCTCGATGAGATCAAACGCCATGCACAGCCCGTAGAACCGCACCATATCGCCGTAGCCGTAGCTGATGGTATTGATTTCGTTGCCGAATATGCCTCCTAAGGCTTCGTACCGCTTCAATTGGCTGCTGTAGCGTTCCGGGATATGACCGAGAAATGTTCCTGGCGGCAGGGTAAAATCATGTGTTTTGGCTGCAGGCTGCGGCTGGGCGGGTGCATCTACTTGCCCCGTCCTTGACTCAAGATGCGCCAGCCTGGAACCGAGCGCAACCAGTGCATCACCATGTTTTTCTTCGATTGCTGCCAACCGCTGGCCGAAGTCGGTCAGCGCGTCGCCATGATGCTGTTCGAGATATTCCAGCCGATCTGTAAGCTGTTTCAGACGTTCCAGAAGGCTCTGCAAATCTGTCGACTTAATGTCTGTTCCGCGATCCACGTGCAACTCCATTATGTAAGACGAAATTTTGAAAAAATTCAGATACTGTAGGTCAGTTCGTTCGTTGTCGGCCCCGCAACATAGATGTAAAAGCGCGCAACGGGGCGGTGATTTTCCAGGACATCGACCCATAGACAGCAGTCAGTCGATGATGCAATTCGGTCTTTTCCTTTGTTATTTGATCGAAACGAAAACGCAGGTCATTGGAATGACTTTCCGATATGGCAATTGTCTCCCGCAAAATGCGGTCGTCGCGCTGCAGCTCGTCGATGACACGTGAGGAGGTAGCTGCCAGTGCCTTCAGTTCGTCTTTTTCCGCTGCTTCTGCGGCAAGCTTATCCCGCAGGAAGGCGACGTCGCCGTGAGATCGCTCGATCTCCAGTTTTTGATTGTCATGCGTGTCTAGAATCAGTGCCCCGCCAGTCCGGGCGGCGGCACAGGTGCGCAGGATTTCCGGAACATATTGCGGTTTGTTGAAAAGGGCCAGTGCCAGATCATCCGCCGTCTCTAACTCAAGGACCATCTCGCATTTCCGAGAAACATAGGCCCTGCATATTTCAAGGTTCTTGCCCTGCACGCCGACGAGCGCGACCTCTCGTGCGCCTGAGAATATGTCGAGCGGATTTGCCATGAAATTTTGCTCATTGTAGGCATCAACCACATGAGCAAAGACTTGGTAGCCATCATTTTTCAAAATCTCCCAGGTTTTCAGTCCGCCATCGAGCGAGTTGCATTCGGCATAGATCACTGGGGACAAGCGCTGCAGCGTGCTGGATGCACCTTGGAGCACGAAATGCTCCATGCCTTCTGCGTCGATCTTGATCAGCTGGCATTGTTGAAGATCCAGTGAGTCGAGAGTGATCTGGCGAACGGACAGGTGTGAACCATCGGTGACAACCCTTGTTACATCCGGAACAGCAGCGAGCACCGACGCGCTGCCGAAGGAGTCCGAACTATCCGGATTGATCGCCAATAAATCGCGATCCCCAACTTGCGCTCCGGCGATTGCGTTTTCGATACGCACATTGGCAAGCGCGTTGGCTTCGACATTCTGGATCAGAAGTTGATGCGTCGTTCTTTGCGCTTCTATAGCAATGACGGACCCCCGCAGCCCCACATGACGGGCGAAAGCGAGTGTATGCGTTCCTATATAAGCTCCTACATCGATGACGGTGTCACCGTCCTGTAGGAATTTCTTGATAAAGCTGATTTCATTCTCGGCCCATTCGCCATATGTCTCGAGGGAGAGCCTTATGGCGCCAGAATCTTTGGCAAAGTATGTCATATCGCCATATCGCGTTGAAATTGACTTCACCGCCGGCGTTTCGGGTATCGTGTTCATCCGTTCTGCTATTAATCCTGCGTTAAAGTATCTAATATGCGCTTGGTTAGCCTACACGCCCATGGTATGCGCGTCGAGTGGAGATGCAACCTCCGATAGTCAGAGAGTAGAAACCTTGCTTTTGAAACGTCATATTTTATTCGGCAGGTGTTGATGGTGATCGCCAATGCGACGCGTGACACGCGCCCGATGGCCTTCCTCGACAGGGATGGTGTCTTGAACGTGGATACCGGATATCCCATCCATCCGCATGAAATTGTATGGATGAAGGGCTGTTTTGAGGCGTTGAAACGCTTAAAGGACGCTGGATATCGCGTTGTGATCGTTACAAATCAATCCGGTGTGGCGCGTGGTTTTTTCTCGGAGGGTGACGTGCAAGCGCTCCACAATTGGATGAACGGCGAATTTACCCGAAGCGGCGGAGATATTTCGGCGTTCTATTATTGTCCCTATCTTCCAGACGCACCGCTGGAGGCATACAGACAGGATCATCCTGACCGGAAGCCCAATCCTGGCATGATATTCCGTGGGCTTCGGGATTATCCGACTGATTTTGCGCAGTCGTTTCTTATCGGGGACAAGGATAGCGATCTGGAAGCCGCTGCCGCTGCTGGAATACGGGGTTTCAAATTTGCAGGTGGGGATCTGGATCAGTTCGTTCTTCAATGCCTTTCATCGACACACGTTTCCTCTTAGGTTAAATCAAGAACCCATGACTGTTGGTTATTCCGAATCGATTGAAAGCTATTGCGCGCATATAAAGAACGTCGTTCTGCCGTTTTGGCACGACAACACGTTCTCTAAAGAGACGTCACTCTTTGCAGAGCGACTGGATCTCACTGGCAATGTTCTGCTCAACATTCCGCATCGCGCTATGGTTCAGGCGCGTCAGATTTTTGTCTACAGCCATGCTGCATCGACCGGCGTGTTCCCGCAAGGAGCGGACTATGCCATGCGGGCTGTTGAGAATCTTCTGGAATGCTTTTGCGATGCTGGTGGTGTAGAGAACGGCCTGCACTTTTCTATTACGAAGAATGGCGATGTTGTTTCCAGTGTCAGGGATAGCTACACACATGCGTTCGTACTTTTTTCCTTTGCCGCTGCCTATCGATTGTCGGGTGACAGGAACCTTCGGCTGGCTATCGACCACGTCGTGAGCTTTGTTGATCAACGGTTAAGTGATCCCCGTTCCTTTGGCCTCTTTGATCAGTTTCCGCCTTCCACCTCTCTGAAAGAGCAGAACCCTCTTATGCATTTGCTTGAGGCCTATCTTGCTCTTCACGAAGCCATTCCCGACGGGGATTTTCTCGTTCGAGCTGCGGCTATAGTGGAGCACTTCAAAAGCAGGATGTTCATGCACAAGCATGGCGTGCTCGTCGAAAAATATGGTAATGACTGGTCAGTATTGGATGAGCAATCGCCCGACCTTTTTTACGAGCCAGGTCACCAGTTTGAATGGGCTTGGCTCTTGCGTAGATTCGGTTCACTCGCCAAGACAGATGAGAGTTCGATTTCCGATCGCCTGTGGCAGACGGCTCGTCGGCATGGCCTCAACGCCAAGCTTCTATGTTATGATGAAGTATCGCTGACAATGGAGGCGAGGCGGCGGTCTCACCGGCTTTGGCCGCACGCGGAAGGCGCGAAAATTGCCGCAGTCAGGACTGTGGCAGGTGATGGCGATGCCAGACCCGTGGCGGAGGCGATGGCATATGCCCTGAACAATACTTTTCTTCACCAACCCTTCGAAGGTGGCTGGATTGATCGGGTCGATGAAGCGCATCGTGCGCTTATTGACTTCGTACCAGCCAGCAGCCTCTATCACCTCTACACGGCTTTTGTGGAGTTGGCGCCCTTAACAAAAGCAGGGTATTCGGCCGAGACGCAGATGTCAGGAGCGACTTGAAATGTGGGATATAGTGCAGCGGTTTGCGTCTGCGAAGGTGGCGATCATCGGTGATCTGATGCTCGACATTTATATACAAGGTGATGTGAATCGTGTTTCACCCGAAGCGCCGGTGCCGATTGTGCGCCGGGTTTCCGAACGTGTAGTCCCCGGCGGGGCTGCCAATGTTGCCGCGAATGTGGCAGCGCTTGGGGGGCGGGCCAATCTGGTCGGTATTGCTAATCGTGATGTGAGTTACGACAGGCTGGTAGCAAGCTTGACCCCGTTTTCCAACGTTGATTTCGATCGCGTCGTTTTTGACGACAGCCGCTGCACCATCACCAAAACCCGCATAATGGGGCATCATCAACAAATTGTTCGTGTCGATAGCGAAGACACCTCTGCGATATCACCAGCTATAGAAGAAGCGATCATAGAAGCGGCCAAGGATGCGATTGAAAGCTCGGATTTAATAATCTTATCGGACTATGGAAAGGGTGTGCTCAGCGATCGCGTACTGTCACAGACCATTTCGCATGCAAGAGCCATGGGTAAGATTGTTCTGGTCGATCCAAAGCGCCGTAATCTCTCTGCCTATCGCGGTGCATCAATCATAACCCCTAACAGGGCAGAATTGGCACAGGCGACTGGCCAAGCCTGCGAAACCGATGAAGAGGCTGCCGTAGCCGCTGAGATTGCAAGGCAAAATTGCGGGGCTGACATTCTGCTGACGCGTTCAGACAAGGGCATGTCTTATTTTGGGGCGGATCTCCAACCGATCCATCTTGCTACCGTTGCGCGTGAGGTTTTTGATGTCTCTGGTGCCGGTGATACGGTTGTCGGAGCTTTGGGTGTAGCAATTGCAGCTGGGGTGCCGCTCATCGAGGCTATGCGTGTGGCCAATCATGCTGCCGGTCTTGTTGTCGCAAAAGTTGGGACTGCGACGGTCTCGCCTGCAGAACTGGTAGCGTCGATCCAGGACTCCGAGGGGCATCTTGACATTCAAGATGGGCGCTTGCTCGATATTCAAGGTTTATTGGCGGCCAGATCCTTTTGGCGCGACAGCGGCTTGACGGTTGGCCTGGCCAATGGGTGTTTTGACATCATCCACCCTGGGCATGTATCGCTGATCAGACAGGCAGCGGCAAGCTGCGATCGGCTTGTCATTGCGTTGAATACCGATGCATCGGTTCGCCGTCTGAAGGGCGCTACAAGGCCTGTGCAGACGGAAGAAGCGCGGGCGGAAGCCATCGGCGCGATGAAAGGTGTGGCAACGGTGGTATTGTTCGGAGAGGATACACCCTACGAACTCATCGCCGCGATCAAACCCGATGTCCTCATCAAAGGAGCGGATTATACTGAAGATCAGGTGGTCGGCGCCGATATCGTTCGCGCTTCGGGCGGTTCGGTAATGTTGGCGCATCTGACGCTTGGCCATTCTACGACTGGTTTGATTCAACGGCTAAAGACTTGAAAGCAAAGTAGATCCAATGATAATTTTGACTGGCGGGGCTGGCTTCATCGGCTCGAACGTTGCTGCTGACCTCAACGAAACGGGACGAAGCGATATCGTCATTGTCGATTCACTGGGCACTGACAGCAAATGGCGCAATATTGCCAAGCGTCGCTTTGACGACATCGTGTTTCCCGATGAGGTCGATGTTTATCTGCAAGGGTTGGCCGGTGCAGATGCCGTTATTCATATGGGGGCGAACTCATCGACCACGGCGACTGACGCAGATGAAATTGTCAGATCCAATTTCCGGCTGTCGGTCCGGCTTTGGAATTGGTGCATTAGTACAAGAACGCCATTCATTTATGCTTCCTCTGCTGCAACCTACGGTGATGGCAGTGCTGGCTTTGTTGACGACGACAGCGACGCGGGCATGGATATGCTTAAACCGCTTAATCTCTACGGCTGGTCGAAACATGCATTTGATCGCTGGGCACTCGAGCGGGCGCGCCGCCATCAGGCTCCGCCGCAATGGGCAGGTTTGAAGTTCTTCAATGTCTATGGCCCGAATGAAGGTCACAAAGGAGATATGAAGAGTCTCGTGGCAAAGAACACGCCGCTCATCTTGGCCGACAAGAAAATCAGCATGTTCAAATCGCATAAGGAAGGCTATGCGGACGGGGAGCAGCTGCGCGACTTTATCTATGTTAAGGATTGTACCTCTGTCATAGGTTGGTTGCTTGGCAACCGTAGTGTCAGTGGCCTGTTTAACCTGGGGACGGGGAAAGCCCGGTCGTTCCGGGAATTGATGCTGGCTATCGGAATTGCCAATGGCAAATCTGTCGATATGGAATTTATTGATATGCCTGCATCCATCCGCAACCAGTATCAGTACTTTACTGAAGCCAAGATGGAAAAACTGAGAAGTGCGGGGTATAGCAAACCCTTCTACAGTCTCGAGGAGGGCGTGCGCGAATACGTACAGAGCTATCTGATGAAAACGGACCAATACCGGTGAAGGCGTAGTTTTATCGGCGAGTTTGCAAAGTTATCATCGGCCGTACGACGCTCCTCAGGGGGAGTTGAGCATAAACATGCCCAACCAATCCGTTCATAGGCAAAGGCCTTTTCGGTGATAGGCCGTTTGTAGGTTCTACTTCAAATGCAACGGCGGGTTAGGTCAGGCTATCGTTGTGGCGCGATGATATCAAGCAACTGGTCTCTGAACACTTCGGTGGGCGTTCTGTAATCCAGACACTTTCGCGGGGTTGCGTTGAGACGTTCGCAGATTGACCGGACGGATTGATGCGGAAGCGACAAGAGGTCTGTGTCGCGCGGCAGGTAGCGTCGTACGCGTTTGTTCATGTTCTCAACGGAGCCTTTTTGCCAGGGCCTGCGGGTCGCAGAACCATGCCTTCGTCCCCATCCCAGCCTCCAGATCCCGCCACGACACGAACTCAAAGCCCCGGTCGAATGTGATACTTTGTCTTGCCGAATGCGGGAGCGGTGACAGTTCATTGATCAGACGGCCCATGATCGGCTTCGATTGCCGGTCATTGTTGCGAAACAGCACGGTGTAACGGCTTTTGCGCTCCACCAGCGTGGCAATGTTTGCATTGCCGTGCTCCCGGCGGAAGATCATCAGATCGCCTTCCCAATGACCAAACTCGCCACGGTCATTGATCTGGTCGGGGCGGTGGCGAATAGCCATACAGTCAGGAAACGCCAGACCTCTCGGCTTTCTCGCATAGCGAGGTTTGCGCTTGCGGCGGCGCTCGGGCAGGTGGCGCGCAAGGGCCTGCGATTGACCGTCTTCGGAATAGACATACCGGTAGATCGTTTCGTGGCACAGACGGTGCTGACCATTCGGCTCGATCTTCAACCGGCCGGCAATCTGCTCCCGAGACCAGCCAGCCTTCAAGCGATCAATAATGTCATGACGCAGCTGTGGATGCTGATGCAGTTTGCGATACGACCGTCGCCGGCGTTCACACAGACTTTGTGCCGTTACATGCCAATAGCCATCGGCTTGCGGCACGTCCTTGTCATGCCACCAGTTGCGTTTGATCTCACGGTGGATCGTCGAACGGTTTCGACCCAGAACCATCGCAATTTGAGCCAATCCTGATTTGGCTTGCAGCATCTGCGCTATGATACGGCGTTCATTCATGCTCAACTGACGGAAACTGCTGCGCATTGCATCCTCCTGAAAACAAAGAGGGTTTAGTATCTGTTGCAGTTGAAAATAGAATGTACCCGGCTACACACTATGTGGCAGCAAGGTTGAAATGTCGCTTGTTGTGCAAAGTTAGAATGTCATCCTGACAGATGCCGAGGTGTGTCGCCGGGCAGGGCGGAGACCTCAATATCGCAGCTCTGCCCGGCGACAGTGAATAGATCTGTGGCAGCCTGCTCCCGTAGTCTGCGTTCCCTTCGTTCCTCGACCCAGCTGTTGCGCCGCGACGGTTTGCGTGCGCGCTTTTGATAGGCGATGACCTCGCTGTTGGTCTTCACCTTCGGTGCAGGGAGCGGGTCCTGATGGGCCTTGATCAACGACAATACCTCGCCAAGCCGCTTGTTCTCGGTCACCGCCGCATGGGTGACAC
>OIER01000082.1_pt1 | contig 108458 bp, 59 predicted proteins | sample 1581801 | NCBI WGS metagenome assembly OIER01 (sample SAMN03281006, study PRJEB24777) | human gut metagenome | isolation source: fecal sample PR165 from 1 month old male Malay infant, vaginally delivered... | reverse complement strand
TTTCCAACTCGATTCTTCTACCTCATTTACACTTGATGACTGTCCTCAACCCCGGTGCGGTTGCCCGCTCCGGTTTGGCCTCTTTCCCGTTCGCTCGCCGCTACTAAGAAAATCTCGTTTGATTACTGTTCCTCCGGGTAATTAGATGTTTCAGTTCCCCGGGTGCCCTCCTCATAGTCTATGCTATGGGTGACAGTGCATAACCACTGCCGGGTTCCCCCATTCGGATATCTACGGGTCACAGGTTGCTTGCACCTCTCCGTAGCTTATCGCAGCTTACCGCGTCCTTCTTCGGCTGATATCGCCAAGGCATCCACCGTACGCCCTTATTATCTTTACTTATTTTGCGTTATCATTTGCGCCTATCGTCGTCGCCTCACGCTCGATTTTGCCTTACGTACAATAGTACGCGGCGGCTTCATCTCGCTCAGGCTCCTAGATATGCATCAAATGCTAACGAAAATCTCATGATTGAATACATGAGAGATAATATTGACATGCATTAGATACATTGTCGTTTTTTGTAGCCGTACATTTTACATGTACGTCACCATTAAGTCAGAGAATTATTTCCTATGTGCTCGGGTCAACCTACTTAGAAATTCTAAGAGATGACCTTACAAATATATATAATTATCTTCTATGCAGTTTTCAAAGAACAAACAATTCATATATTTCGCGTCTATCGTCGTTGCATTCGCTTCACTTGTCTTGCGTAATTACCATTACGCGGCGACGTCGTTCATCTCATGCGCCTAGATAGCCATCGAAATCTATTAAATTGTAAATGGTATTAAACCATCTGAGAGTCTTTACAGATCTCTCAAAACCAAACAATGATAAGTATGTAAGTACAGCTAGCGCTTATGCTACGTCTACTTACTCGCCAAAGTGTCGACCTAAGTGACATCCAAGCTCTTGGCTCGGTGTATGTCTCCCTAGAAAGGAGGTGATCCAGCCGCACCTTCCGATACGGCTACCTTGTTACGACTTCACCCCAATCATCGACTTTACCTTAGACGGCTGGCTCCCGAAGGTTACCCCACCGGCTTTGGGCACTTCCGACTTTCGTGGTGTGACGGGCGGTGTGTACAAGGCCCGGGAACGTATTCACCGCAGTATGCTGACCTGCGATTACTAGCGATTCCGACTTCACGTAGGCGAGTTGCAGCCTACGATCCGAACTGAGAGAGTGTTTCTCGGGTTTGCTCCATCTCGCGATCTCGCTTCCGTCTATTAACTCCCATTGTAGTACGTGTGTAGCCCAGGTCATAAGGGGCATGATGATTTGACGTCATCCCCGCCTTCCTCCGCATTGTCTGCGGCAGTCTCTCATGAGTTCCCACCATTACGTGCTGGCAACATAAGATAGGGGTTGCGCTCGTTGCGGGACTTAACCCAACATCTCACGACACGAGCTGACGACAACCGTGCACCACCTGTTTTCTGGCTTCCGAAGAAGAGGAACCATCTCTGGTTCTGTCCATCAATGTCAAGACCTGGTAAGGTTCTTCGCGTTGCGTCGAATTAAACCACATACTCCACCGCTTGTGCGGGCCCCCGTCAATTCCTTTGAGTTTCAACCTTGCGGTCGTACTCCCCAGGCGGGGTACTTATTGCGTTAACTCCGGCACAGAAGGGGTCGATACCTCCTACACCTAGTACCCATCGTTTACGGCCAGGACTACCGGGGTATCTAATCCCGTTCGCTCCCCTGGCTTTCGCGCCTCAGCGTCAGTTTTCGTCCAGAAAGTCGCCTTCGCCACTGGTGTTCTTCCTAATATCTACGCATTTCACCGCTACACTAGGAATTCCACTTTCCTCTCCGATACTCTAGATCAGCAGTTTCCATCCCATCACGGGGTTAAGCCCCGAACTTTTAAGACAGACTGACTGATCCGCCTGCGCGCGCTTTACGCCCAATAATTCCGGACAACGCTTGCCACCTACGTATTACCGCGGCTGCTGGCACGTAGTTAGCCGTGGCTTTCTATTCCGGTACCGTCAATCCTTCTAACTGTTCGCAAGAAGGCCTTTCGTCCCGATTAACAGAGCTTTACAACCCGAAGGCCGTCATCACTCACGCGGCGTTGCTCCGTCAGACTTTCGTCCATTGCGGAAGATTCCCCACTGCTGCCTCCCGTAGGAGTCTGGGCCGTGTCTCAGTCCCAATGTGGCCGTTCATCCTCTCAGACCGGCTACTGATCATCGCCTTGGTGGGCCGTTACCCCTCCAACTAGCTAATCAGACGCAATCCCCTCCTTCAGTGATAGCTTATAAATAGAGGCCACCTTTCATCTTTCCTCGATGCCGAGATTAGATCGTATGCGGTATTAGCAGTCGTTTCCAACTGTTGTCCCCCTCTGAAGGGCAGGTTGATTACGCGTTACTCACCCGTTCGCCACTAAGATTGATAGAAGCAAGCTTCCATCGCTCTTCGTTCGACTTGCATGTGTTAAGCACGCCGCCAGCGTTCGTCCTGAGCCAGGATCAAACTCTCCAAGATATCTTGAAGCTATTTGAATAGCTCATTTGTTTTGTTGTCGCTACTATTAAGTAGCTTTGAATTATGGTTGGTTTTGACTGTGTCAAAACCCGCACTCTGGCATATGTTCAATCATTATGATTGATTACCTATCATTGTTCAGTTTTCAAAGATCTGCGCCCCTTCATATGGGGTACTTGAATATAATAACATTTCCATATACTGATGTCAACAAAATTTGGACAAATTTTACGACAAATTTCAGGAAAATTTTATCATTATTTTTGCACAATTTCACGGCCTAATTTTACAGATTTAAAACTTGAGTTATATTACTTTTTAGGCATGTCATATAGAAAGAATTTAAAATAAAAAGAAGCCGCAACAAGAATACATCTATTGCATTCTGTTGCGACTTCTTGTCTATATGACAGTGTGTTAATAGAATCCCTTATTTGTGTCTCAACACTGTATATAAAAACTTTTATATATAAGGTTATTGCAACTGTACATTCCTTATAACAAAAGCTATACATATAATGTGATTATATGTATTAGATGATTAGTTATCTGTCTGAATCGCTTCACGAAGGTTAATTTCGTGCATGTCTCTAACAGAAGGTTCTTCTGCAGACATATTTTTTACAGTTTGTTTTGTAGCAAACCAAACTGCTTCATTCATGTAATAACGCAATTCTTCATTAGATACATGTTCTTGATCTTGTGCCATGATATCAAGCATAGCATCTTCCAATGCTTGTGCTTCTTCATCAGTCAAAGGACCGCCAACGGCCTTTTGTTTTTGAAGCAATTCATTCATGCGATCAACCATGCTGCGCAATACATTGTAACCATAGCTATTTGTGTAACCTTGGTCCTTATCATATTTAGGGAATGTGTAATAGCTATACTCGTTTTTATTACGGTTTTCACCATTCCAGTTCAATGCAGTTTCTTGGCCATGTACATAACCTAAAGAATGTTTACGGAAATAATCAGCATAGTTATGCTTATCTTTAGAATGTAACCATTTAGCTTCTTCTTTAGTTAACGCTTGATGATTATTCTTTTTGCTTTCAGCTAAAGCAATGTGTTTTTCCGCATTTTCCCATGCTTTCACAAATTCATGGATACTTTGTACCGCCTGAGGGCTAGCCACAGGAACCAATACAACAGAACCTGTTGTAGGCACTTTAGCTGGATTTGGTAAAAGCAATGGATCATCAAATGTAGCAGATGCCGCATTAACATGGAATACGCCACTGCCAAATAATACTGCCGCTGTGAAAGCAAGCAAAGTGGATTTTTTCATTATATATTCCTCTTTTCTATCAACGAATTAAATCGGGTGGGAGGATCCCCTAAAGGGGAATCCTCAACCCGTAATGTTCAGTATGAACGTATTACAAACCTAGTCTTGCCATCATTGCAGCAATATTAGCTTTCATTTGTTCATTTTCAGCTTTCAAATCAGCTACTTCACCTTTTAATCCTTGATTTTCAGCTTTCATTGCAGCAAGTTCACGTTGCATTGCATATGTAGAACTGATAGGTCCTTTACGATAACGATCTGCAGTTTCTGCTTCGCCGTCTCTGTTACCTACTTTCCAAGTTACACCAGCATTTGCCATCATATGGCTATTGCTGCCTGCCCAAGCTACACCAGCATGTAACATCATGGATTCATTTTTATAATGAGCCACACCTAATGCCAATGCGGAGTCGCCACGGTAGTTACCGTAACCTGCCATGATTTGAGTAGGTTCGTAAGGGTCATAAGCCATAGGTTTCAATGCGGACAACGCGGAGGACATCGCACCAACTTGACGAACTTCGTTTACAACATTATTCATGCTGTTTGCAACACGATTAAGTTGGGAACCATTAACAGCATCAGTAGAAGTGGAGCTAATTTCGCCTGGAGCCACGTTAGTAATCTTATTACCGCCGTTGTTCAAACCAGAGCTTGTTAAGGATACGCTGCCACCACCATTATTCTTAATTGTGATACCGTTACCATTTGTCACAGTTGTATGACCGGAGTTATCCATAGTTGTAATGGAGTTGATACCAGTAATATCTTTTGCCAAACGAACATTCAAGCTGCCGTTGTTATCGGAAATAACACCGATATTGTTTGCAGTGGAAAGTTTGCTTTCATCAGTAACGCCACCTTTAACAGTCACTTTTTGACCTAGGTCACGATGGAATTCGCCTCTATCACCTGCAAAGTCTAAGCCAGCTTTCTTAAGGCCGTCAATACCTTTCTTCAAGTCACCGATGTTAGCACCATTTGTTAAGCTGCTGCTATTATCAGCAATATTGTTGATATCTTCGCCTTCGCCATAACCGCTTGCCATGTTAACAACTTTATTGCCACCATTGTTCAAGCCGTCCTTAGTCAATGTTACTGCACCAGTACCATCTTTAGGGGAACCTTGACCTGCTGGAGGAGTAGTAATTGCAACACCGTTGCTGCTAACAGTAGTAGTTACTTTAGTACTACCCATGCCAGATGTAACAACCACACCATCTGCAGTTGTGCTTGTTCTCTTAGTCTTTTTGTCAGTAGTTACAACACCGTTAACAGTCAACTCAGTGGACTGAGTTGGATTGTCTACAAGTACACCTTTAGCTGTTGTTTGAGTTGTATTATTTTGACTATCAGATACTTTCACATTATCTGCAGTAAGAGTAGTCTTATTACCAAATGTATCAGTGCTTGTAACACCTCTACCGTTTGTTAAAGTAGAGTGTTGTTGATCGTCTGTAGTTGTGGTTACACTGCGTAAGTTCAAGTCTTTTTTGATATCTACAGTGTATGTTTTAGACTTATCTGCATTAACTGTAGTTTCTACAGTTGTATTGCCACTATCGCCAGCTTTCACTGTTGTAGTTGCTGCCGCCATGCTGCTCTTCAACTGTTGAACATTAACTGCATCTGTATCATTTACACCAGCTGCCACGTTAGTAATCTTTTGATTATTTGCATTTAAGCCTTCGTTAGAAATGTATGTTTTACCGCCTACAGATACGCCTTTATCGTCAAGTACAACTTGTTTGTTTGGATCGGAACCAACTGTTACAGAGTCAAGACCTTTAAGGTTCTTAGCAAGTTTAACGTTCAAGTTACCGTTTTCATTAACTACGCCAATGTTACCATTTGAAAGTTTAGAAGCATCAGCTTCGCCACCTTTAAGTTCCAATGTTTGACCGAGGTCTTTATGGATAGCTTCACCGGAGTCGCCTTTGAAGTTCAAGCCTTTCTTAGTCAAGTCTTGAGTGTTCTTATCAATTTTGTTATCTACAACTTTCAATTGATCTTCTGTTGCAGCTTGACCATTAGTGATCTTATTAGGATCCCAAGTTCTGTTAGTCAAATCGTTAACAGTACCAGAACCACCATTGATAGTTACCTTACCGGAGTTGATTGTACCGTTTGTACCATTGATAGTTACAGCATTAGCACCTTCGCCAGCTCTAATGATACCTGTTGTACCATCGAAATGAACTGATGTATTGCCGGAGCCCAATGTCACTGTGTCTTTCAAGTTTACAGTGTATGTTTTAGCTTTTGTAAGATCGTTGATTTCTTCTTCAACATGAATGTTCTTGCTACCTTTTACCTTAGTATCGGACGCAGCTTTTACTTCGTTCAATTGTTTAAGGTTAACAGCATCGCTATCTTCTGTACCAGCTTTAACATTTTTGATTTGTGTATTGTTTGCATTGAAGCCGTTGTTTGTAACAAATGTATTACCGCCAATTGTCAAACCATTATTATTAATAGTTGTTTGACCAGTTGTTACGCTGTTCAAGCCTGTTAAATCTTTTGCAAGTTTAACATTCAACTTACCGTTTTCGGATACAACACCGATATTGTTGTCAGACAATTTAGCTTTATCAGTAATGCCACCTACAACATCCAATGTTTGACCAAGGTCTTTATGAATTAAATCACCAGAGTCAGCTTGGAAGTTTAAGCCTTTCTTACCGTTGTCTGTAACTTTTTGATCCACAGATTTCAATTGATCTTCTGTTGCAGCTTGACCGTTAGTGATGTTATTAGGATCCCACGTTCTGTTAGTCAAGTTGTTTACAGTACCATTTGCACCGTTAACTAGAACTTTACCAGCATTGATGTTTCCTGTTACACCATCGATCGCTACTTTACCAGCATTAATTGTGCTGTTCATACCATTGATAGTCACTGCATTAGCACCGTTACCAGCTTTTACGATACCAGTTGTACCGTCGATATTAACAGCTGTGTCGCCGGAACCTAATGTTACAGTGTCTTTCAATGCCACTGTATAAGTCTTAGCTTTTGTAGTAGGATCTTGAGTTTCATCAACATTGATGTTTTTGCTACCTTCTACTTTTGTATTAGATGCAGCTTTTACATCGTTCAATTGTTTAACATTTACAGCATCGTTGTCTTCTACGCCAGCTGTTACGTTTTTGATTTGCGTATTGTTAGCGTTGAAGCCATTATCTGTAACGAATTGTTTGTTGTTGATTGTCAAGCCATCGTTGTTGATAGTTGTTTGACCAGTTGTTACGCTGTTCAAGTTTGTTAAGTCTTTTGCAAGTTTAACATTCAACTTACCGTTTTCGGATACCACACCGATATTGCCGTCAGACAATTTAGCTTTATCAGAAATACCACCTACAACATCCAATGTTTGACCAAGGTTTTTATGAATGCTTGTTGCGTCATCACCTTTGAAGTTCAAGCCATTATTAGTGTTGTCTGTAACTTTTTGATCTACAGATTTCAATTGGTCTTCTGTTGCAGCTTGACCATTTGTGATGTTTGCAGGATCCCAAGTTCTGTTTGTCAAGTTGTTTACAGTACCGTTTGCACCGTTAACTAGAACTTTACCTGCATTGATGTTACCTGTTACGCCATTGATAGTTACTGCGTTAGCGCCGTCACCAGCTTTTACGATACCTTTTGTACCGTCGATGTTAACTGCTGTGTTACCGGAGCCCAATGTTACAGTGTCTTTCAATGCAACTGTATAAGTCTTAGCTTTTGTTACATTATCTACAGTTTCATCAACATTGATGTTTTTGCTACCTTCTACTTTTGTATTAGATGCAGCTTTTACATCGTTCAATTGTTTAACGTTAACAGCATCGTTATCTTCTACGCCAGCAGTTACGTTTTTGATTTGCGTATTGTTAGCATTAAAGCCATTAGCTGTAACGAATTGTTTGTTGTTGATTGTCAAGCCATCGTTGTTGATAGTTGTTTGACCAGTTGTTACGCTGTTCAAGCCTGTTAAGTCTTTTGCAAGTTTAACATTCAACTTACCGTTTTCGGATACAACACCGATGTTGTTGTCAGACAATTTAGATTTCTCAGTAATGCCACCTACAACATCCAATGTTTGACCAAGATCTTTATGGATTAATTCGCCAGAATCAGCTTGGAAGTTCAAGCCTTTCTTAGTCAAGTCATTGCCGTTGTCAGTGATTTTCTTATCAACAATTTTCAATTGGTCTTCTGTTGCAGCTTGACCACTTGTGAAGTTTTTGCCATCCCAAGTGATGTTTGTCAAGTTATTTACAGTACCAGCAGTACCGTTGACAGTCACTTTACCGGAGTTGATAGTGCCGTTTGTACCATTGATAGTTACAGCATTAGCACCGTCACCAGCTTTTATGATACCTGTAGTACCGTTGATGTTGATTGCATTATTGCCAGAACCTAAAGTTACATTATCTTTCAATGCTACTTTGTAAGTTTTAGCTTGTGTATTAGGATCTACTGTGGAGTTAACATTGATGTTTTCGCTACCTTCAACTGTAGTGTTAGATGCATTTTTAACTTCATTCAATTGATTCAAGTTAACTGCATCATTGCCATCAGTACCAGCTTTTACGTTTTTGATTTGTGTGTTATTAGCATCAAAACCGTTAGCTGTAACGAATTTATTACCACCAATTGTTAAACCTTCGTTATTAATTGTTGTAACACCAGTTGTTACACTTGTTAAGCCAGTCAACTCTTTAGCGAGTTTAACATTCAACTTACCGTTTTCAGATACCACACCGATGTTATTGTCGGACAATTTAGCTTTATCGGAAGTACCACCTACAACGTCTAATGTTTCGCCAAGGTCTTTATGAATGCTTGTAGCATCATCACCTTTGAAGTTCAAGCCCTTCTTAGTCAAGTTGCTACCGTTGTCAGTGATTTTCTTATCAACAACTTTCAATTGGTCTTCTGTTGCAGCTTGGCCGCTTGTGATGTTATTAGCATCCCAAGTGATATTTGTTAAGTTGTTTACAGTACCTTTAGCACCGTTAACAAGAACTTTACCGGAATTGATATTGCCTGTTACACCGTCAATCGCTACGTTACCAGCAGTAATTGTGCTGTTTGTACCATTGATAGTTACAGCATTGTTGCCTTCGCCGGCTTTTACAATACCTTTTGTACCGTCGATGTTAACAGCTGTATTGCCGGAACCCAATGTTACTGTGTCTTGTAAACCAACTGTATAAGTCTTAGCTTTAGTAAGTGGATCTTCAGAATCAGTTACATTGATGTTTTTGCCTGCTTTTACAACAGTTTTAGCTGCCGCTGCGTTGTTAGATACTTCTTTCAACTGTTTAAGGTTAACTGCATGATTATCCTCAGTACCAGCTTTCACGTTTGTGATTTGAGTATCGTTAGCATTGAAGCCATTACTTGTAACAAATGTGTTGCCACCGATTGTCAAACCATTGTTGTTAATAGTTGTAGCACCAGTTGTTACGCTGTTCAAGCCTGTCAAATCTTTAGCAAGTTTAACATTCAATACGCCGTTGTTATTAACTACGCCGATATTATTTTCTGAAAGTTTAGATGCGTCAGCTTGACCGCCAGAGATTTTCAAAGTTTGACCAAGGTCTTTATGAATTGCAGTACCTGCATCACCTTGGAAGTTCAAGCCTTTTTCTACGATTTCAGTTTTTGTAGTATCAATTTTATTGTCTACAACTTTCAATTGATCTTCTGTAGCAGCTTGACCATTAGTAATAGCCTTAGGATTCCAAGTTCTGTTAGTCAATTCGTTAACAGTACCTGTAGTACCATTGATTGTTACTTTACCAGAGTTGATAGTACCATTTGTGCCATTGATAGTCACAGCATTAGCGCCGTCGCCAGCTTTCACGATACCTGTTGTACCGTTAATATTGATAGCTGTGTTACCAGAACCTAATGTTACTTCATCTTTCAAGCCTACAGTATACGTTTTAGCTTTAGTTACATTGTCGATGCTTTCATCAACTTTAATGTTTTTACCTTCAGCTACCTTTGTATTTGCTGCAGATGCACTGTTGGATACTTCTTTTAATTGTGCCAAGTTTACTGCATCGCTGTCGATTGTACCACGAGCAACGTTAGTAATCTTGTTACCACCATTATCCAAGCCAGTTTTAGTAAGAGATACAGATGCATTGTTTGTAGCACCGTTGCTAATAGTTACACCGTTGGAAGTAACTTTTGTATCGCCTACAGTTACGCTGTTCAAACCTTTAAGGTCTTTAGCCAAACGAACTTTCAAGTCATTAGAGCCATCAGATACAACACCGATGTTATCTTCAGCAGTTAATTTGGATGCTTCTGTGATACCACCTTTAACGTTTACTTGTTCACCAAGTTTTTTATTGATTACGTTACCGGAGTCACCACCGAATTTCATGCCTTTATTGATCAATTCTTCTTTAGTCTTGAACAATTGGCTACCGTTGATAGCATCTGTGGATGTAGCTGTTACAGCACCATCTTTTACATTTGTAATAGTAGTACCGTTCGCACCTTCTAATGTTACCTTAGTTTTATCAACAACACCGTTATTGATGTCATATTTAACAGCACGATCTGTCAATTTATCTACGGAAGATTTGGATGCAATGTTATTGATTGTAACTTGCTCTTTAACGCCTGCATGGTTTTTATCCTCTACGGTCAAGGATACTTCACCATTGTCGTTTACCTTGTAGGAACCGTCAGCGCTGGAGTTTCTTACAAGACGATAGTCAGTTGCACTGCTACCTTGTTGAGTAATTTGTTCACTAACTTTTTTCAACTGATCTTCAGTCGCTGCACGACCGGATACGATAGATGTGGAATCCCAGTTCTTATTGCTCAAGTTAGTTACATAATTACCAGTTTCACTTGCATGTTTCGTATTTTGAACAGTTTGAGCGCCCATTACAACAGCACCAGCAGTCACTCTGCCTGCAATACCATCAAGAACTACTTGATTGTTACCGCTACCCAATGTCACTTTGTTGTTCAAACGAAGATCATATTTAGCGCCTTCAGTGCTTGTAGCAGGAGTTGTTGTCAATTTAAGGTTATCATCGGAAACAGTTACTTTTGAATGTTTGCCTGCTTCGATTTTTACATCATGTAATTGGCTACCATTTACAGCATCTGTAGAAGTAGAGGATACTTCGCCAGCTTTCAAGTTAGTAATTGTTGTGCCACCTTGACCTTCCAAAGTAACCTTGTTTTTATTAACAGTTGCACCGTTAAGATCATATTTAACAGCACGTTCTGTCAATTTATCCAATTCAGTTTTGGATGCGATATTGTTGATTGTTACCGTATTAGCAGGGTTGTTAGGATGAGCTTCATCTTTAACTTTTAAATCAACCTTGTTGTTTTCTACAGAGTAAGAACCATCTGCAGAATTTGTATTGTTGATCAAGCGGTAATCTGTTTTAGCTGCATTAGTAGTCTTGATTTCATCAGACACTTTTTTCAACTGATCTTCAGTTGCTGCACGACCAGATGTGATTGTAGGGTTTTGAACATTCCATTCTTTATTGTCCAAACCAGTTACATAGTTTTTATTGTCGCTATGTTTACCTACACGAACAGAACCTGCAGTTACGCTGTTCAAACCTGTTAGGTCTTTTGCCAACTTAACATTAAGGTTACCGTCTTTAGCTACAACACCGATGTTGTTGTCAGATAAAGCACCTGTAGCGCCACCAGTAATACCTAAAGTATCGCCAAGTTGTTTATTGATTTTAACATTGTTATCGCCTTGGAAGCTCAAGCCTTTAGCGATTTTGTTAGTGTTATTTGTGATATTAGTAGTATTAATATCTTGTTGCTCTTTAGAAGCAAGGTTCGTCAACTTAACTTGTCTAGGGTTGGAACCATCCGCATCCGCAACAGTCAATGTCATGCTGCCGTCAGCAGCTACTTTATATTCACCGTTGCTGCCTGCTGCAGGGTTTGCAATCAAGCGGTAGTCAGTTTTAGAAAGGCCGTTAGAGATCTTAGAGATATCAACATCGAATGTTTGATTATCATTACGTGTCAATGTCAATCTCTTACCGTCATTGGATACTGTACCAGATGTAACATAAGTATTTTTCAAACCTGTTACTTCAGCAGTCAAACCGTTTGTACCGGTCATGTTAATTTTGCCGTTACCGTTTGCTTCATAGCTAGCTGTACCGCGTTGCAAGTATTTATCGTATTTAGCCGCAATACGAGAGATATCACCGATATTAGCCGCATTTGTTAATGTATCGCCACCAGATTGTACATTAGTAATTTGATACCCACCAGCATTGATACCGTTTTTGCTCATAGATACGTTACCAGTTGTAACGGAGTTGAAGTTTGCATTATCAACTGTTGCAACCGTAACATTGTCTCCGGAGCCTTCTAATGCAATATTTTTACCAGCTTTAAAGTTCACTGTACGGTTTGGAGCTTTTACGTCTTTAACCTTTTGGCCATTAACTTGAAGTTCCCAACCGGAGTTTGCGGATTTAATAGCTTCATGAACGGTATTTTTACCTGTATCACCAATATTAGTCATGGTAATAGTACCGTTTTGGTCAACCTGAGCATTACCGCCTAAGATATTCTTAGTGCTGTTAGCTACATTACCCACTGCATTAGCAACACCATATAATTGGCTGCCATTAATAGCATCTGTAGATTGTGCATTCACACGACCAGCAGCTACGTTAGTGATTGTACGTTTTGTAGAATTGTTACCAACGCTAACTGTGGAATCAGCAGTACCACCTGCATAGTTATATGTCAAACCATTAATCTTTTCACTAGCAGTGCTTACCGGAGCAGCTGTTACAGAATTAGCACCTAACGCAACGCCACGAACGTTATTTACTGTTGCTTTGCTACCGAGAGCTAAGCCTTCGTTTTCTTGTACGCTTGCTTCGCTACCGATTGCTACAGCATCAGTTACTTCTTTTTGAGCTTTAAGTTTAGTGATTAATTCAGGATTATCTTTATAAACACTACGATCACGTACACGTTCTAATGTACCAGCTTGAGCGCTTACGCCCAATGCGATAGAACGAGAACCAGTTGCTTGTGCATCATCACCGATAGCCACAACATTTTTCTTGTCCCCATCTTGAGTACTCAAAGCACTAGCTTCACGACCCATAGCAATAGAGCCGTAACCTTCAGAATGAGCATTGTTACCGATAGCTGTAGAACGTTCACCTAATGCCCATGCCGCATTACCTGCTGCTACAGAGGAACCGCCTAATGCATAAGTATCATTACCCAATGCCACACCGGAACCACCATGAGCACGCGCGGAGTTACCTACAGCAACGGAATTATTTACTTTGTATTGAGGATCATTTTGAATACCGGATTCAGCATTGTTACCAATAGCGATGCCGTCTTTCGCACGAGTTTGCGCATTGTTACCAAGAGCAACCGCATTATCACGATAATGTGCTGCACCGTTACCGATAGCTACACCTTGAATACCTTGAGATGTAGCACGATTACCAATGGCCACGCCTCTTGCATAAGCGTCGCCTGCAGAATTTGAGCCTGCTGCTACATTAGCACCTGTACCCATAGCAACACTATCTATAGTATTTGATTTAGCACCTTGACCGATAGCAATAGAACGAGCAGCGTTAGCTTGGGTATTAGTACTTCCGTCATATGCTGTATACGGTGTGCCTTTATCATCCTTCATTGGTGTTGGATTTGCAGACCCGATAGCAATAGATTGTTCACCTGTTGCTAATGCAGAGTGACCCATAGCCAAACTAGCTTTACCTTGTGCAGATGCAGCTGTACCGATAGCTGCCGCATATTGTTCACCAGCATAGGCTTGACGCATCATAGCCAAGGAGTTAAAACCTTTTGCTTTAGCAGCAGAGCCAACAGCAATAGCACCGATTTGTTCAGATTGAGCATAATGGCCTAAACCGATACCCAACGCACGAGATTGGGAATAGTCACCGATAGCAATACCGGATACGGAGCCATCATTAGAACGGGCATTCGCATTGTTACCGATTTGGATGCCAAACACCTTATTATTGGTATATAAATAACCTTGTCCTGGATTCCCCGGCGTTTTGTAATCATACATTTGAATGTAAGGTGCATTTTGACTAGGGTATAAATAAGTAAACCCACCATCATTCGGCCCTTCACCAGGAGCCAAAGAAAGACCTCTGTTAGGTGCGGCATCAACACCCGAAATCAACCCGCTACCACAGGTCAAAACCATAGCCGCCAAGCCAACTTTTACCGAAGCTTTTGCGGAATTACTAACAAAGCTTTTGGAGCCACGAGTATGGCTTTTTGCAATTTCAGATACAACGACATATGCGCCTCGTACCTGACTCCAAATTACCCTATAAATACGATTCATTTAGTAGTACCTACCTTTCACACAGTTTTATAAGGGATTCTAAAACCAACACTAAAACACTAAAAATAATAAAATTTTCATCAAAAATTTAATTACTATACATATAAAATATCAGATTAGTTTATGAATGTAAATATATTTTTTTTCATATTTCGCTCATTTATTTTCAGAACTTTAAACTTCTTTTAAAAATTGATTTTCTTACTCATTTAAATATATTTTCAATCATAAAAACCCTTACAACAATGGGCCAAACAACACTTATAATCTAAAGCTAATGATTTTATAGTAAATTAATCACATTTATAATTTTCGATTAAAATTATATGTTCTGTATTATACACTATTATGAAAAGTTTGTGAAGTCAAACACAAAAAAAGAACGAAAGTCCTTTCACAGTAGACTTTCGTTCTTTCATTTTATATACCATATAGGGTTAAAATCATCTAATTTTCATGGGTATTTTCTGGTACATCAGCTCGCTTTTTATCACATGAACACAAGATGAAATAGATATGAATTACATGCCTAAACGACTCATAATAAGAGCCAATTGTCGCTTAGTTTCTTCGTTATCTTTCTGTAGACGAAGGTTATCTTCTTTTAATGCCGCATAGTCTGCAGTTAATTTTTCATCCTGCGCTTTCATGCGTGCATTTTCAGCTTTCAAAGCAGTCATTTCATCCTGCATTACGTACATAGAACTGATAGGACCGCCCTTGTAGCGTTCAGGAATAGCCTTCTTCTCATCAGAAGAACCGAATTTACGAGTTACACCAGCATTCACCATATTATGGTGGCTACCAACAGATACGCCTGCATGGAACATAGTGTCTTCCGATGTGTAGTGAGCAACACCTAAAGCTGCTGCAGTTTCGCCTCTGTAATTACCAATACCAGCCATCACTTGAGTTGGTTCTAACGGATCATATTGAATCGGTTTCAACGCAGACATAGCCGCCGCATGAGCACCTACACGTTGCGTTTCGCCCGCCACGGAATTAATAGCATTGGCCATGCCCTCCGTAACTCCTTTCAATTGATTTACGTTAACCGCATCCGTGCCGTTTACACCAGGACCTACATTGCTAATTGTTTTACCACCATTATTCAATCCATCTTTAGTAAGACTTACAGCGTTGCCGCTAGCAGGAGTAATAGTTATACCACTACCGTTTACAACCGTAGAGTTGCCTCCAGCATCCTTAGTCGTTACGGATGTAAGACCTTTCAAATCTTTCGCCATACGAACTTTAAGATTAGTACCGTCAGATACAACGCCTACATTATCTTCTGTAGTCAACTTGCTAGCATCAGTAATGCCACCGACTACGTTTACCTGTTCGTTAAGCTTTTTGTTAATCACATTACCGGAATCGCCACCGTATTTCATACCATCGTCTTTAGTTGCCACTTGATGTGTCTTGCCCTGTTCATCTTGGTACTTAATACGAGTGATTTCATTGCCGTCGAGATCGGAATCGCCCTTATCAGCAGTAATATCCGCATTGCGACCATCTTTGCCAGTTAAACCGATGTGACCAACGCCATCTTTACCGGACATAGATACAGCATCTTTACCGTCTTTACCTGCAATAGCTACTTTACCGTCTGTACCATTCGCAGCGTCTGGACCTGTAATGGAAACGCCATCTTGACCGTTTTTGCCAACTTTCACCTTATCAGTCGTTACCGTATCGGCAGTGACCGTTTTGGTAGTAACGCTGTCGGCCTTAAGATTCTTAGCCATTTTAATAGTAACATTACCATTTTCGGCTACTGTTTTGATATTTTCACCGGAATAATCACTATCAGCCCCTTGACCTTCACCTTTGATAGTAACCTTTTGACCTAAATCACGGTGGAAATCGCCTGTATTACCGGCAAAATCCATACCTTTCTTCGTAATGTCATCACCTAAGTTATTAATCTTATTATCCAAGGCTTTATGGGACTTCTGCAATTGATCTTCTGTAGCAGCACGACCGCTTGTGATATTGTTAGGATCCCAATCTTTGTTTTCCAAACCTGTCACATGACCGTCCTTGCCATCAACAGAGACTTTTCCGGCAGCAATCTTACCATCTTTACCATCAATAGTTACCTTATCTCCGGCCTTAATCGTACCGTTTGTACCGTCGATTGCAACATTGCCGGCCTTGATTGTACCCTTATCGCCATCGATTTCAACTTTATCACCGGCTTTGATGGTGCCTTTGTTGCCATCGATGGTAACCTTGTCACCGGCTTTAATAGTACCTGTTGTACCATCCATCGCAATTTGTTTCGTAGCATCAGATCCCATTGTTATTTGGTCTTTGAGGCCCACTTTGTAATTTGTAGAACCATCCGCATTAGTGGTCTTATCTACTTGGACATTATTACCTGCCGTTACTGTTGTAGTAGCTGCTGCTGCCGCTTTATCCAATTGGGATTTATTAACCGCATCCTTAGAATCAGTACCATCAGCTACATTCGTAATCTTCTTATTAGACGCATCGATACCGTTCTTCGTCATGGATGGACCGTTGGTAATCTTTACGCCGTCTTTTGTAACAGCAGTCAACGGATTGCCATCCTTATCTTGAATGGTCATACCTTCACCATTTACAACGGTTTTACCGTTTGCACCATTAGTACCATTGTTGAAAGTTATGGAATCTAGACCTTTCAGATTTTTTGCCAAACGAACATTAAGGATATTATTTTTACTAATAACACCAATATTGTTTTCGGTCAACTCAGATTCATTGGTGACACCACCCTTAATGTCCAATTGTTCATTAAGTTTCTTCTTGATGGTAGTACCAGAGTCGCCACCATATGCCATGCCATCATCTTTGGTTGCCACTTGATAGGTTGTGCCACTTTCATCTTGATATTTAATGCGAGTAATTTCATTTCCATTAACATCAGCAGACCCTTTTTCAGCAGTAATATCCGCACTTTTACCGTCTTTACCACTTAATCCGATGTGACCAACACCATCTTTACCAGATATGGACACAGCATCCTTGCCGTTTTTATCTGTAACAGCGACTTTACCATCAGTGCCATTCACAGTATCTGGACCTGTAAGAGATACGCCATTCTTACCGTCTTTGCCAACTTTCACGGATTCAGCTTTAAGATTTTTGTTCATCTTCACGTCGATAGTCGTGTTACCTGTTGCTGCATCTTGTTTGATGAAAGTTTTAATGTTTTCACCGCTATAGTCAGCATCGTCAGCTTTGCCTTCACCTTGAACAGTGACAGTAGAGCCTAATTTATTGGTTTGTACACCGCCTACATTGGCATTGAATTTGAGACCTGTATCAGTTTGACCTGCCAAGGCTTGTTTCAATTGATCCTCTGTTGCAGCACGACCGGATACAACATTACCTGCATTCCAAGTCTTATTATCAAGCCCTGTCACGTAGTTACCTGTATTAGCAGGGGTTGCACCATCGGATTGTTTACCCATGGTTACAGTACCGGCTTTCACAGTTTCTGTAGCAGTAACAGATGTAACGTTAAGATCTTTCTTCAATTTTAGACCAATCTTAGTGTCGTCACCGGTTTGCGCAATTTCCGTCGTAATATTATCGTCACCGTTTACCGTTACCTTGGAGCCTAATTTATTCGTTTTTGCATCATTATTATCTGCGTCAAAACGAAGACCTTTATTGGTCAGTTCAGTCTTAGCGTCATTAATATTATTGTTGAGTTCAGTTTTAGTGTCAGCGATATTTTTGTTTAATTCGGTTTTAGTATCACCAATGTTTTTATTTAATTCAGTCTTTGTATCAGCGATATTCTTGTTTAACTCAGTTTTAGCTTCATGTAATTGACCGCCGTTAACCGCGTCTTTGGAATTAGCCGCAATATTACCATCAGCAACATTGGTAATCTTTTGGTCGTTCGCATTGATGCCATTTGGAGATACATAGGTCTTACCACCTACGGTCAAACCACCACTATTGATGGTTGTACCGCCAGCTGTTACGCTATCTAAACCAGTTAATGTTTTAGCCAACTTCACGTTCAATGTGCCTGTGCCATCAGAGACAACACCAATATTATTATCCGTTAAATCTGTAGCCGCAGCTCCACCTTTAATGGCAACAGTACCACCTAGCTTCTTATTGATAGTCGTACCGGAATCGCCGCCAAAGTTTAGGCCTTTGTCCACTTCGGATTTAGATGCTACATCTTTAATCGTTACGGTTTTTGTTTTATCCGGATGGTTCTTATCCTGTACGGTCAATGCTACGTCACCGTTGGCATCTACAGTGTAGTCACCATTAGAGCCTGCCGTAGGATTCGCAACAAGACTAAAGTCTGTTGCACTAGCACCTTGTTTCTTAACTTCATCACTAACCGTTTTCAATTGGTCTTCCGTTGCTGCACGGCCAGATGCAATTGTAGGGTTATCAATACTCCAAGCCTTATTATCAAGACCAGTCACATAGTTACCAGTATTAGCAGGGGTTACACCATCAAATTGTTTACCCATAGTTACAGTGCCGGCTTTCACAGTTTCTGTAGCCGTAACAGATGTAACATTAAGATCTTTCTTCAATTTAAGGCCGATCTTCGTATCGTCACCAGTTTGCGTGATTTCTGTCGTAATATTGTCGTCGCCGTTTACCGTTACCTTAGAGCCTAGTTTATTCGTTTTTTCAGCATTATTATCCGCATCAAAACGAAGGCCTTTGTTGGTAAGTTCAGTTTTAGTATCACTGATATTTTTATTCAACTCGGTCTTAGCATCGCTAATGTTTTTATTTAACTCAGTTTTAGCGTCATGCAATTGACCACCGTTAACCGCGTCTTTGGAGTTTGCAGCAATATCACCATTAGCGACATTGGTAATCTTTTTGTCGTTCGCATTGATACCGTTCGGAGATACATAGGTCTTACCACCTACGGTCAAACCACCACTATTGATGGTTGTACCGCTAGCTGTTACGCTGTCTAAACCAGTTAATGTTTTTGCCAACTTCACGTTCAATGTGCCTGTACCGTCAGATACAACGCCAATATTATTATCCGTTAAATCTGCGGCCGTAGCTCCGCCTTTAATGGCAACAGTACCACCTAGCTTCTTGTTGATAGTCGTACCAGAGTCACCGTCAAAGTTTAGACCTTTATCTACTTCGGATTTAGACGCCACATCTTTAATCGTTACGTTTTTTGTTTTATCCGGATGGTTCTTATCCTGTACGGTCAATGCTACGTCACCGTTGGCATCTACAGTGTAGTCCCCATTGGAACCCGCCGCAGGATTCGCAACGAGACTGAAGTCCGTTGCATTAGCACCTTGAGTTTTGATAGCTTCAGTAACAGTCTTCAATTGATCTTCTGTTGCAGCACGTCCGCTAACAGCAGTAGGATTAGTGACACTCCATGCCGTATTATCAAGACCTGTTACGTAATTCCCCATATTAGCAGGTGTTGCACCATCGGCTTGTTTACCCATAGTTACAGTGCCAGCTTTCACAGTTTCTGTAGCCGTAACAGATGTAACATTAAGATCTTTCTTCAATTTTAGACCGATCTTAGTGTCGTCACCGGTTTGCGTGATTTCCGTCGTAATATTGTCGTCGCCGTTTACCGTTACCTTGGAGCCTAGTTTATTCGTTTTTTCAGCGTTATTATCCGCATCAAAACGAAGGCCTTTGTTGGTAAGTTCAGTTTTAGCGTCATGCAATTGACCGCCATTAATCGCATCTTTGGAGTTTGCAGTAATATCACCATTAGCAACATTAGTAATCTTTTGGTCATTTGCATTGATACCGTTCGGAGATACATAATTCTTACCGCCTACGGTCAAACCACCACTATTGATGATTGTGCCACCAGCTGTTACGCTGTCCAAACCTGTTAATGTTTTAGCCAACTTCACGTTCAATGTATTGCCGTCAGATACGACACCGATATTATTGTCCGTCAAGTTTGCAGCTGCGGCGCCACCTTTAATAGATAACTTATCGCCTAACTGCTTGTTGATTACAGCCCCGCTATCTCCATCAAAGTTAAGACCTTTAGCTATATCTTGCTTATTCTTACCGATGTCAGTCGTATTTTGAGCAATGTCAGTTGTGTTTTGAGCTATTTTATCCTTGTTTGTATTAACTTGCGTATTAACAGATTTCAACTGATCTTCCGTTGCAGCACGGCCGGTTACGGCTTGTGGATTATCTACGTCCCAAGTAGTATTGGTAAGACCAGTTACAGTGCCTGTAGTACCATCCACAGATACAGGATTAGCAGTTCCTAAGGTGATTTTATCCCCTAATCCGACAGTATATTCCTTACCGCCGGCTGCATTTGTACCTTCTTCTACAGTGATGTTGCTGTTTTTAGCTTTCACAGTACTTGCCTTAGCAGTTCCACCGATAGCATCCTGCAACTGACTGAAGTTAACCGCATCAGTAGGATCTGTGCCTTTTGCTAGACCGGTAATCTTTTGATTATTTGCATTGATACCGTTTGGCGTTACGTAGGTCTTGCCGCCTACGGTCAAACCACTACCATTAATAGTTGTTCCACCAGCTGTTACGCTATCCAAACCGGTTAATGTTTTAGCTAATTTTACATTTAATGTGCTGCCATCAGATACGACACCGATATTATTATCCGTAAGGTCCGCTGTAGCACCACCTTTAATGGTAACAGTATCACCCAATTTTTTATTAATCGCAGCACCGCTATCACCGTTAAAGTTTAACCCTTTATTGATATTGGTTACATTTGTATTGACCTTATCATTAACGGATTTCAACTGATCTTCTGTTGCAGCACGACCACTTACAGCTTGAGGATTATCTGCATTCCAAGACTTATTATCGAGTCCTGTTACAAAGTTACCGTTTGCACCACCAGCACCACCAACTTGTTTGCCCATAGTCACAGTGCCAGCTTTCACAGTATCAGTGGCAGTAATAGTAGTAACATTGAGATCTTTCTTTAATTTAAGACCGATCTTAGTATCGTCACCAGTTTGACTGATTTCTGTCGTGATATTATCATCGCCATTTACCGTTACCTTGGAACCCAGTTTATTGGTCTTAGTTCCACCTGTATCCGCATCAAACTTGAGACCGGTATTAATCACATCATTCTTCGCTGTCGATATATTATTGTTAAGCTCGGTTTTTGCATTATCTATATTGCCGTTCAGTTCGGTTTTAGCGTCATTAATATTTTTATTGAGTTCAGTTTTGGTATCACCGATATTTTTGTTTAATTCAGTCTTAGCATCATTAATGTTGTTATTTAATTCGGTTTTAGCCGCATGAAGTTGACCGCCGTTAACTGCCTCTTTGGAGTTAGCCGCCACGTCACCATCAGCAACATTAGTTATTTTCTTGTCGTTTGCATTGATGCCGTTCGGAGATACATAGGTCTTACCACCTACGGTTAACCCACCACTATTGATCGTTGTACCACCAGCCGTTACGCTATCCAAACCGGTTAATGTTTTAGCTAGTTTTACATTTAATGTGCTGCCATCAGATACGACACCGATATTATTATCCGTCAAATTCGCAGCCGCTGCACCGCCCTTGATGCTAAGCTTATCGCCCAACTGTTTGTTAATTACAGCACCGCTGTCTCCATCAAAATTTAGACCTTTAGCAATAGTTGTATTGATTGTAGAGATAGCATTTTTATTAGTCGCAATATCTTGTGTGTTCTGAGTAATATTTTGCTTGTTTTGTGCAATATCAGTCTTATTTTTACCGATATCAGTAGTATTTTGAGCTATATCAGTCTTGTTCTTAGTTATATCTTGTTTATTCTTACCGATATCAGTCGCATTTTGAGCAATGTCAGTTGTGTTCTGAGCTATTTTATCCTTATTTGTATTGACTTGCGTATTAACAGTTTTTAACTGATCTTCCGTTGCAGCACGACCAGTTACGGCTTGTGGATTATTTACATTCCAAGCAGCATTAGTAAGTCCTGTTACAGTTCCTGCGGTTCCGTCCACAGTTACAGGATGTGCCGTACCTACCGCAAGTTTATTGCCCAATCCAACAGTGTATTCCTTACCACCATTCACATTGGTACCTTCTGTTACGGTTACATTTGCATCCTTTGATTTTACTGTAGTCGCCTTTGCAGTACCACCGATAGCACTTTGTAATTGACTGAAATTAACCGCATCGTTAGGATCTGTACCATTAGCAACACCGGTAATCTTTTGATTATTCGCATTAATGCCATTAGGTGTTACATAGGTTCTAGCACCTACACTCAAACCATTTCTACTAATAGTAGTATTTCCTGCATTAACGCTCTCTAATCCTGTTAAATATTTTGCCAACTTTACAGTCAATCTACCGGTACCATCGGATACAACACCAATATTATTATCGGATAATGCCCCTGTAGCACCGCCTTTAATGACTAGAGTATCACCTAATTTTCTCTTAATCGAAGCACCTGTATCGCTGCTAAAATAGAGCCCTTTTTCAAGAGTATTATTGATAGTGTTAATATCATTCTTATTAGTAGTAATATCACCTTGTATTTTTGTGATATTTCGTGCATTGGCACCAATACGGCTTGAGTTATCTGAGATATTCTGCGTATTTTGATTAATAAAATACTGATTGGAATTAACTCTCTCATTAACCCGCTTTAACTGATCTTCCGTAGCAGCACGCCCTGTAACAGGTGCTGGATTATTTACATTCCATGATGTATTGGTAAGACCTGTGACCGTTCCTGTACCACTATCTATGGTTACAGGATGCGAGGCCGCCCCTTTCCCTACAGTAATCTTATAGTTTAAGCCGACAGTATATTCTTTACCACCTTTCGCCGTTGAGTTTTCCCTTATCGTAATATTACCATCATCATTTGCTTTTACAATGGCTTCTTTAGCTGTACCGTTAATTGCTCGTTGCAACTGACCGTAGTTAACTGCGTCCTGACTACCTGTACCGTCTGCAACACCTCTAAGCTGTTGATTATTGGCATTAAGACCACCGGTTGACACATAGAGTTTACCGCCTACAGACACCCCTTTATTATCAATCGTAGCAGTTCCTGCTGTTACACTATCCAAACCAGTTATTTTTTTAGCCAATTTCACATTTAGTGTGCCATTTCCGTCTGCTTGAACCCCAATATTGTTGTCAGCCAAAGCACCGCTAGCGCCACCTTTTATTCTTACTGTGTCACCTAATTTTACTTGGTTCTGAACAAAGTTATCACCATAAAAGAACAATCCCTTATCGATATTGTCCTTATTATATCTAATAGCATCGTGGATCGTGCTTTTACCTGTAAAACCGATATCGCTCATCGTTAATTTACCGGTATCAGGATCGAGCGCTGCATTACCGCCAAGGATATTTTTAGTAGTAGTGGCTAAATTGCCCAAGCTATTTGCTACGGCATATAGCTGACTACCATTAATAGCATCTGTAGACGAAGGATTCATGCGCCCTGCTGCCACATTTGTAATCGTGCGTTTTACTGTATCATTACCAATACTTACGGTAGAATCTGCCGTTCCTCCCGCTAAATTCTTATACCACAAACCATTTACAAACTGATTCGGTGTACTATGAGTATCCGCAGTCGCAGAATTAGTACCTAATGCAACTGAGCGATTATGATTTTTATTTACCGTCGTATTTCTACCGAGAGTAACACTATCCTCTGCATAGCTAACTGCACGATTACCGATGGCAATACTATTTTTCTGAACTGAGTCAGAGTCTGTACCAATAGCTAAAGAAGAATCCTCACGGGCATTACTTTCCCAGCCCATTGCAATAGAATTAAGTCCTGTTGCATAGGAATTTACACCGATAGCACGAGACCCTTCAGCCTTAGCTTGTGCATTATTACCGATTGCAACGGCCCATTTACCTCTTGCCTGTGATCCGTTGCCCATTGCAACGGCACCACCAGCAGCGGCTTTAGCATTATTACCAAATGCCATGGAGGATCCACCCCAAGCTCTGGCATTGGTACCAAATGCCTGATCATTATCGGCACCCACATAGTTACCGGCCTCATCATATCCAGCCCAAGATGTATTACCAAGGGCAAAGCCATTTAAAGAAGCTACTTTTGTCAAATTACCGATAGCGACACCATTATTTACTTCAACCGTTGCATTTCTTCCGATGGCAACACCTTGTACATTACCAACATTAGCCCTATTTACTTTTGTAACAGTAGCACCTGTACCCAATGCCACACTGTTATCTGCCAATGCTGTACTATTGTCACCTATCGCTACAGTACCATTTTTAGCTTGAGCGCCGGCCCCTTGCACAATAGTACTCCCATGCACGATCATTGGAGACATCATGGACATAAATAAAGCCGTAGCAATTACAGGCCCTGACATCTTGGCAAATACCGATGTCATTGTCGATCGTTTCGACATATTCTTCGCTGTTTCAGCTACAACGACATAACATCCTTTTGTACGACTCCAGATTACTTTAAAAATTCGGTTCATCTCGTCTTACTCCTTGCATAAAACTATCAGATTATATGAATATAATAAAATATTTTATAACTATTTTAAAAAGTAAAAATACAGTTAATATATGGCTATTTACCGATGCATATCATATTAAACATATCATATTCTATACTAAAAGTAAAAAATTTTTCACTCTACACTCACTTCTAAATCATAAATATTTATGAATATACAAAAAGACCGTCATATACCTTATGAATATGCTAAATGTACTAATTTTTTCGCATAAAATTAACTTCATGAAAAAAATGTATTTCACCTTAGTAAACTATTATGATCCAATTATTATTCACCTATATCACTCACCTATTTTAATTACATTACAAGTTAACCATGACATATATATGCTCAAACAACCATTTCATCTACTTTTTGCATGCAAAAAGGCGCCAAAAGCATTTCGCTTTTGGCGCCTTTTATAAGCACTGCCGTATCAATATGTTATTTCATATTATTTCAAGCCCGCTTGTTGCATCAATAATGCAATTTGTGCTCTCATTTCTTCATTGTCGCGTTGTACTTTTTCGTACTTAGCTTTCAAAGCAGTCATTTCATCTTGCATTACGTACATGGAGCTAATAGGGCCACCTTTGTAACGTTCAGGAACTGCTTTCTTAGCATCAGAAGTACCGAATTTACGAGTTACACCAGCATTCACCATGTTATGGTGGCTACCAACAGATACGCCTACATGGAACATTGTATCTTCTGCTGTGTAATGTGCAACGCCAAGAGCTGCCGCAGTTTCACCTCTGTAATTACCGATACCAGCCATTACTTGAGTTGGCTCCAATGGATCATATTGAATAGGTTTCAATGCAGACATAGCCGCCGCATGTGCGCCTACACGTTGTGTTTCGCCTGCTACGGAGTTAATAGCATTAGCTAACCCATCTGTAGCACCTTTCAATTGATTTACGTTAACTGCATCAGTGCCGTTTACACCAGGGCCTACATTGGTAATTGTATTACCGCCGTTGTTGAGGCCATCTTTAGTAAGGCTTACTGCATTACCGCTAGCAGGTGTAATTGTTACACCGCCACCGTTCATAACAGTAGTATTACCTGCAGCATCCTTAGTGGTTACTGTTTCAAGACCTTTCAAGTCTTTCGCCATACGAACCTTAAGGTTGCCAGTACCATCGGATACAACACCTAAATTGTCCTCTGTAGTCAACTTGCTAGCATCAGTAATGCCACCCACTACATTAACTTGTTCGTTAAGCTTTTTCTTGATTACGGAGCCGCTATCGCCACCGTATTTCATACCATCGTCTTTAGTTGCCACTTGATGTGTCTTACCATTTTCATCTTGGTACTTAATACGAGTGATTACATTACCGTCTAAGTCTGGATCACCTTTATCAACGGTAATATCCGCATTACGGCCGTCTTTACCAGTTAAACCAATATGACCAACGCCGTCTTTGCCGGACATGGATACAGCATCTTTACCGTCTTTGCCTGTAATACCTACTTTGCCGTCTGTACCGTCAGCACCATTAGGACCAGTAATAGATACGCCATCTTGACCGTTTTTACCAACTTTTACCTTATCGGTAGTTAAGCTATCAGTCTTAAGGTCTTTCGCCATCTTGATATTAACATTACCATCTTGGTCGGCTACTGTTTTAATATTTTCGCCGGAGTATTTATCGTCAGACTCTGTACCTTCACCTTTGATAGTAACCTTTTGGCCTAAATCACGGTGGAATTCACCTGTATTACCGGCGAAATTCATACCTTTTTTCGTGATTTCATCACCTAGGTTATTAATCTTGTTATCCAAGGATTTGTGAGATTTTTGCAATTGATCTTCTGTAGCAGCACGACCGCTTGTGATGTTGTCAGGATCCCAATCTTTGTTTTCTAGACCTGTCACATAACCGTCTTTACCATCAACAGACACTTTACCTGCCGCAATCTTACCATCTTTACCATCGATAGTTACCTTGTCACCAGCTTTAATGGTACCGTTTTCACCATCAATTGTTACATTGCCAGCTTTAATCGTACCTTTATTGCCATCGATTGTAACTTTATCACCAGCCTTGATGGTACCTGTAGTACCGTCCATCACGATTTGTTTCGTAGCATCAGAGCCCAATGTCACTTGATCTTTAAGACTTACTTCATAGTTCTTGGAACCATTCGCATTGGTGCTAGGTGTCACAGTAATATTATTACCTGCCGATACCGTTGTAGATGCAGCTGCTGTAGCTTTATCCAATTGAGATTTATTAACTGCATCGTTAGGGTCCGTGCCATCAGCAACATTCGTAATCTTGTTACCGCCGTTATTTAAGCCGTCTTTTGTAAGACTTACTGCATCGCCGCCAGCACGATTGATGGTCATGCCATCACCATTGATAACAGTATTATTGCCGCCGTTTGTGAAAGTAGCAGACGTCAAGCCTTTCAATTCTTTCGCCAAGCGCAATTTCAATGTATCAGAACCGTCGGAAACAACACCGATGTTGTCTTCAGTAGCTAATTTGCTTTCATCGGAGATACCGCCCTTAACATTCACTTGATTGTTAAGTTTCTTTTTAATTACATTGCCTGTATCGCCGCCGTACATCATACCATCATCAAGGGTTGCAAGCGTATGTGTATTGCCATCTTTATCTTCAGTCACTAAACGATTAATGCTTGTACCATCTACACCGTTTTTAGCGTCGCCACCTTTAAGTGTAACGCCGTCTTGACCGTTTTTACCAGCAATAGCCACACTATTAGCTTTGAGGTTTTTGTTCATCTTTACATCGATAGTTGTGTTACCATCTTGATCTTGTGTGATGAAAGTTTTAAGGTTTTCACCGCTGTAGTTAGCATCAGCATCATTACCTTCACCCTTAACAGTTACTGTAGAGCCAAGTTTATTAGTTTTTACGCCGCCACTGTTAGCGTCGAATTTCAAACCTTTATTAGTTAATGCGTCTTCACTATCTTTGATTTTATCTTTCAAGTAATCCACATTAACCGCTTCGCTACCATCGTTACCTGTAGCATACGCCACGTTTGTTACATGAGTGCCACCAGTTTTATTAGTATAGGTAGGACCTTCATAAGTTACTTTTGTGTAATCTGGACTGCCAGCAGGATCCAAGTCATACTTAACAGCACGATCATTTAATTTATCAAGGCTAGATTTAGACGCAACGTCCTTAATCTTAACGGTTTCTTTTGTACCTGCATGGTTTTTATCTTCTACAGTCAAGTCAACATCACCGTTAGAATCAACTGTATAAGCACCATCTGCAGCAGCAGCATTTTTCACCAAACGGTAATCTGTAGCAGCAGCACCTTGGTTCTTAACAACATCACTAATCTTTTTCAATTGATCTTCTGTAGCAGCGCGACCGCTTACAGGATTAGTTGTATTCACATCCCAATCTTTATTATCAAGACCAGTTACATAGTTGTTAGAATCAGCGTGTTTACCCATTGTTACACCGCCGGCTTTCACAGTATCTGTAGCTGTCAATGTTTGAACATTAAGATTTTTGTTCAATTTAACGCCGATTGTAGTATCATCGCCGGTTTGCGTAATTTCAGTAGTGATATTACCATCACCATTTACTGTTACTTTAGAACCAAGTTTGTTCGTTTTTTCATCGTTGTTATCAGCGTTGAAACGAAGGCCCTTGTTGATAAGTTCTGTTTTGGCATTACTGATATTAGTATTTAATTCGTTTTTAGCATCGTGCAATTGACCGCCGTTTACAGCGTCCTTACTGCCTGCGCCTACAGTACCATCAGCAACATTAGTAATCTTTTGATTATTCGCATTGAGACCTGTTGGAGATACATAATTCTTACCACCTACGGTCAAACCGCCGTTGTTGATAGTAGTACCACCAGCTGTAACGCTATCTAAACCGCTTAACGTTTTCGCCAATTTCACATTCAATGTGCCATTGCCGTCGGATTCAACACCGATATTACCGTCGGACAATGCACCAGTAGCACCGCCTTTAACAGTAACTGTATCACCTAATTGTCTGTTACTTACAGTACCTGTATCGCCAGCAAAGTTCAATCCTTTATTAATTTTTGTATTAATGTTGGAGATGTCTTGCTTGTTTTGAGCAATATTGCCAGCATTATTTGTGATATTTTGCTTATTATCAGCGATATCTTGTTTATTCTTGTCGATTTGAGTCTTATTAGTGTTAACTTTATCGTTAACTTTTTGTAACTGATCTTCAGTAGCACCCCGACCAGATACAGCCACAGGATTGTCTACATTCCAATCTGTATTTGTAAGGCCTGTTACATGACCAGCATCACCATCTACAGTTACAGGATGTGCTGTACCTACGGTAATTTTATTACCTAAACCAACAGTATATTCCTTACCGCCTGCTGCGTTTGCACTTTCTGTTACAGTTACATTCGCATCCTTTGCTTTTACAGTGGATGCTTTAGCTGTACCACCGATAGCAGCTTGTAATTGGCTATAGTTAACTGCATCATTAGGGTCGCTACCATTAGCAACATTAGTAATCTTTTGATTATTCGCATTGAGACCTGATGGAGACACATACGTTTTACCGCCTACAGTCAAACCACCGTTATTGATAGTAGTGCCACCAGCTGTAACGCTGTCCAAACCTGTCAATGTTTTAGCTAATTTCACATTCAATGTGCCATTACCGTCGGATTCAACACCGATATTACCATCAGACAATGTGCCTGTAGCACCGCCTTTAACAGTTACAGTGTCGCCTAATTGTCTGTTGCTTACTGTACCTGTATCACCAGCAAAGTTCAAGCCTTTATTAATTTTTGTATTAATATTGGAGATGTCTTGCTTGTTTTGAGCGATATCAGTTTTGTTCTTAGCAATATCACCAGCATTTTTGTCGATTGCAGCTTTATTGGTATTAACTTTATCGTTTACCTTTTTCAACTGATCTTCTGTCGCAGCGCGACCGGATACAGCCACAGGATTATCTACATTCCAATCTTTATTTTGAAGGCCTGTTACATGACCTGTAGTACCGTCAATCGTTACAGGTTTAGCAGTACCTACTTTGATAGTATTGCCCAAAGTCATGTTAATAGTTGTATCACCATTGGCTTGTGTAATTGCGGCATTGATATTACTGCCATCACCTTTGATAGTAACTTTAGAACCTAATAGGTTGTTTTTCGCACCACCTGTATTAGCATCGAAGTTAAGACCTTTATCAATAGTGTCTTTATTGAATTTAATAGCATCATGAATCGTGCCTTTACCTGTGTTACCGATATTGCTCATCGACAAGTTACCAGTATCAGGGTCAAGCGCTGCATTGCCACCTAAAAGGCCTTTTGTAGTACTTGCTAAATTACCCAAGGTATTTGCAACACCATATAATTGGCTACCATTGATTGCATCTGTAGATTGTGCATTTACACGACCTGCAGCCACATTTGTGATAGTACGTTTTACTGTATCGCTACCTACACTAAGTGTGGAATCAGCAGAACCGCCGGCATAGTTTTTATACCATAAGCCATTTACCAATTGATTTGGTGTGCTTACTGTAGCATCAGTCTTGGAATTAGCACCTAGTGCAACGGAGCGTTCATGTGCAGCATTAGCAGATACACCTAATGCCATAGAGTTTGTTTGCTCAGCTTTACTGCTTAAACCTAATGCTACAGCACCAACCGCACCAGTAGATGTAGAAGATTGCACACCTATTGCTAGGGAATTACCACCAGATGCAACAGAACCATCACCAGCCGCGATATCAGCGTAGCCATTTGTAGTACTACCCCAACCGAGTGCAGTGGAGTGAGAGCTATTAGTTGTAGCATTCGTCCCCAATGCAGAAGAGCCCTGTTTCAAAGCCTTAGAACCATTACCGATAGCTACGGCCCAATCACCTCTAGATTGAGAACCATTACCCATAGAAATGGCACCGCCACCACCGGCTTTTGCATCATTACCTAGCGCCATGGAGGAACCACCCCAAGCACGAGCATTAGAACCGAAGGCTTGGTCATTATCTTTACCTACAACAGTTCCATTCTCATCAATGCCTGCCCACGCTTCATTACCAAGCGCAAAACCATTAGTAGAACGAACGCGGGTACTATTACCAATAGCAACTGTATTATTACCACTCGTATATGAGTTACGACCGATAGCCACGGCTTGTGCCCCATCAGCACTAGTGCCGGAACCAATAGCAATTGCATTTACAACCGTAGTTGTAGCACTTTGACCGATAGCAATACCACCAGTTCTTTGATTTGCCGGAACACTTTTCCCTTTATTATCATCAACAGTTACAGTCGCACCACGACCAATAGCGATACCAGCCAAAGTTCTACCCTCGTCCGTATCTCCTCTACCTACAGATGCACCCGTACCTACTGAAATACTATAATCACCCGTAGACGCTGTATTATCACCAATCGCGATACCGCCGTCATTTTCAGCTGTCGCTCCGACACCATTTTTAATCGGTGCCCCCAAGGCATCCGTAGGCATCATAACGCCTGTCAACATAACGGCAACTGCTGTAGCACCTACCATTTTAGAGAATACAACCGACAAAGAGGAACGTTTCGTCATGTTTTTTGCTGTTTCTGCCACAACAACATAGCAGCCCTTTGTGCGATTCCAAATCACTTTAAATACTCGATTCATTAATCTTTCTCCTATAAAACTTATAAAACTTACTAACTAACTATCTACATTTTTAATGAAATAACAATGATGGATCGATGATGTATTGAGAATTCATCGACATTCTTGAATGTGTATATCTAAAATACCACATATTACAGGAATTGTAAACTTTTTTTCATTTTATTTTCATAAAACTTTTGTGTTTAAGTTATTAATAATTTCGATAAAATTAAATATACTGAATATTCTGTATAAACACTGTATTTTTTTAACTATTATTCACCATTATTCACCTACTTTCATAAATAATACCAAACTATCAATAATTATGTAACAACATCACAGCATATGTAACCAATTTATTTTCTCTTCATCATTCTGATTTATGATAGACCATATAATAGAATGATATCTTTTCATAAACAGATATCGTACAGTGTTTCTGCCATTTTGACTCAATGTACGTACACAATTACTACATACCTACTTAAGCCAATTAACTATTGCACAATCAATAAAGGTAGCATTTTATTATATAGTAAAGGGAATGACAGGTGAAATTCAAATCGCCGTCATTCCTTTTTTATTCTAGGGCACTCTAAAGGTGTATTGGCGGGCTTTATAGGCTTTATAGAAATAGAGCATATGTGTATAAAAACAATTTATACGATTACTCCATGTGTTTTTTAATTTTTATTGTTATACTGAAAGCAGAAAGGAGGAAGAAATCTATGTCAGAACTCAATATCTTACAACAAAATATAGATAAACCAAATACGGTTACAGAAGAAGATATCGTAGTTACACGAGATAATCAAACTTTCACAATCAAAGGTCGCTTTAATGGGGAAGAAGGCGTATTCACATATGATGCGGACGTTCAACCTAACGATCAGTTACAATTTCTGCATCACAATTTTACGGCCATCGTAAAAAAAATTACATATAAGGTGATTCAAGGTCAGCGAATCACATTGATTGCAAAATTATATGCATAAAAATATCGGGGTATTGTTAATACAAACAACACCCCGATATTTTTTATCAGTCATACAATTATAAGAAATACAATACAACACAACAACACTTAATTCTTATAATTGAATCATCTAAAATTATTGAATTGTGGGCGCATTAATCGCCTTGCGAAGGTCCACTGTGTGAAGTTCGTCCATTGCAGGAGCCGCTTTTTCATCCACAGGTTTCACGCGATTATTGCCGTCTTTCATAGCTTCATTCAAGCTGAAGATCACCATTTCGTTCATGTAGAAACGCAATTCATCATCATGTACATTGGCTGTATTGCGATCCAAGATATCGATGATTTGTTGCGCATAGTCCAATTTAGCATCTTCAGATACAGTCGCATTCTCTGTAAAGAACTGTTTGTAATCGTTGTACAAACGGTCTAATGCCAAACGTCCATAGCTATCATTTTTATAACGATGACTAACGATGTACCAGCTACGACGAACGTTCATGTAGTACAACACATTGTTACGGTAACGCTCTTGACCGGTCATAATGCGAGAATCGTCCATAATACGTTTGCCCTTTTGGTCCAATTGGAATTGTGTGAAAGCATTCACTACATCGCGAACTTCTTCGCTAGGTACAGGAACTGCAACTTCCGCTTCAATCACATTCAATGGTTCAGCCGGTTGTTCTGGCATCATCAATCGATCTTGAGCCGCATCCACTTGACCTACTGCACACACACAAGCAAGTGCCAATACAGGCATAAATTTTTTGAATTTCATAAATCCTCCTAATGATGAGCCGCCTCCCAAAGGGCGGCTTTCATATTCCTTACATGATTCTTACATGACTAGAGTATACTAAATAATCTATTTAATCAAGTCAAATTTACTTTGTAAGCCCTGCTTGTTGCATCAACAATGCAATTTGAGCCTTCATTTGTTCATTATCTTCCTTTACAGAGGATAATTCATTGAGGCTTTCTTGCATGCGTGCATTTTCAGCTTTCAACGCTGTTACCTCATCTTGCAACACATAAACAGAGCTGATAGGGCCACCTTTATAACGTTCTGGAATCGCTTTCTTCGCATCGGAGTTACCGAATTTGTGAGTTACACCAGCATTCACCATATTATGATGACCACCAACAGATACGCCCAAATGGAACATAGTATCTTCTGCAGAGTAATGTGCAACACCTAACGCCGCCGCAGTTTCACCTCGGTAATTACCAACACCAGCCATTACTTGAGTTGGCTCCAATGGATCGTATTGAATTGGTTTCAACGCAGCCATAGCCGCTGCATGTGCGCCTACACGTTGTGTTTCACCCGCTACAGCATTAATTGCATTCGCCATCTTATCTGTTGCACCTTTTAATTGATTTACGTTAACCGCATCAGTGCCGTTTACACCAGCCGCAACATTGGTAATTGTATTACCACCGTTGTTAAGGCCATCTTTAGTAAGGCTTACTGCATTACCGCTAGCAGGTGTAATTGTTACACCGCCACCGTTCACAACTGTGGTGTTGCCCGCAGCGTCCTTAGTGGTTACTGTTTCAAGACCTTTCAAGTCTTTAGCCATACGAACCTTGAGGTTGCCAGTACCGTCGGATACAACACCTAAATTATCTTCTGTAGTCAACTTACTAGCATCAGTAATACCGCCGATAACGTTTACTTGTTCGTTAAGCTTTTTGTTGATTACGGCACCGCTATCGCCACCGTATTTCATACCATCGTCTTTGGTTGCCACTTGGTGTGTTTTACCATTTTCGTCTTGGTATTTAATACGCGTGATTTCGTTGCCTTCGATATCAGGGTCGCCTTTTTCAGCAGTAATATCCGCACTACGGCCGTCCTTACCATTAAGACCGATGTGACCTACACCGTCTTTGCCGGACATGGATACAGCTTCTTTACCGTCTTTACCAGTAATGCCTACCTTGCCATCTGTGCCGTTCGCCGCATCTGGGCCTGTGATGGATACGCCATCTTGACCATCTTTACCAACGTTAATAGTCCCTTTATCGCCGTCGATTTCAACCTTGTCGCCAGCTTTGATTGTACCTGCATTGCCATCGATAGCGATTTGTTTCTTCGGATCGGAGCCCAATGTTACTTGGTCTTTAAGACTTACTTCATAGTTTTTGGAACCATTCGGATTGTCACTTGGCGTAACCTTAATATTATCGCCCGCTGTTACCGTCGTAGTCGCAGCAGCTGCAGCTTGATCCAATTGAGATTTATTGACTGCATCAGTTGGAGCTGTACCAGCAGCTACATTCGTAATCTTGTTACCACCATTATCCAAACCATCTTTAGTTAGACTCACAGGGTTACCACTAGCAGGTGTAATCTTCATGCCGCCACCATTTACAACTGTAGTGTTGCCTGCAGCATCTTTAGTTGTTACTGTTTCAAGGCCTTTCAAGTCTTTTGCCATACGAACCTTGAGGTTATTGCTACCATCGGATACGACACCTAAATTGTCTTCTGTAGTCAACTTGCTAGCATCAGTAATACCGCCGATTACGTTTACTTGTTCGTTAAGCTTTTTGTTGATCACAGCACCGCTATCGCCACCGTATTTCATACCGTCATCTTTGGTTGCCACTTGGTGTGTTTTACCATTTTCGTCTTGGTATTTAATACGCGTGATTTCGTTGCCTTCGATATCAGGGTCACCTTTTTCAGCAGTGATATCAGCACTTTTACCGTCTTTACCACTTAAACCAATGTGACCTACACCATCTTTACCGGACATGGATACAGCCTCTTTACCGTCTTTGCCAGTAATGCCTACCTTGCCATCTGTACCGTTCGCCGCATCAGGACCCGTGATAGATACACCATCCTTATTATTATCTTTACCAACTTTTACAGATTCAGCTTTAAGGTTTTTGCTCATTTTCACGTCAATCGTAGTGTTCCCTGTTGCTGCATCTTGTTTGATGAAAGTCTTAATATTTTCACCGCTATAATCGGTATCAGCAGCTTTACCTTCGCCTTTTACGATTACGGTAGAACCTAATTTACTAGTTTGTACACCGCCTACATTAGCATCAAATTTAAGGCCTGTTGCAGTTTGATTTGCCAAAGCTTGTTTCAATTGGTCTTCTGTTGCGGCACGACCAGATACAACATTCCCTGGATCCCAAGTCTTATTATCAAGACCAGTAATATAGTTGCCTGTATTACCAGGATTCGCACCATCAGCTTGTTTACCCATTGTTACGTCCCCTGCTTTCACAGTATCCGTAGCGGTAATAGATCTAACATTAAGATCTTTCTTTAATTTAAGAGCAATCTTAGTATCATCACCAGTTTGAGTAATTTCTGTAGTGATGTTGTCATCACCGTTTACAGTTACTTTAGAGCCCAATTTATTCGTTTTTTCATCGTCATTATCCGCGTTAAAACGAAGGCCTTTATTGATAAGGTCTGTTTTAGTATTATCAATTTTATTATTTAAATCATTCTTGGTATTCGTAATTTGGTCACCAAGATCTTGCTTAACTTGATGTAATTGACCGCCGTTAACTGCATCTTTAGAGTTAGCAGCCACGTCGCCATTAGCTACATTGGTGATCTTTTGGTCATTAGCATTGATACCATTTGGAGATACATAATTCTTACCATCTACGGTCAAACCGCCGTTATTGATAGTAGTATTACCAGCAGTAACGCTATCCAAACCAGTCAATGTTTTAGCCAATTTCACATTCAATATGCCCGTACCATCGGATACAACACCGATATTGTTGTCAGACAATGTGCCTGTAGCACCGCCTTTAACGGCAACCGTATCACCCAATTTCTTATTGATTGTTGCACCGGAGTCACCGTCAAAGTTCAAACCTTTTTCAATAGTTTTATTGATGGTAACGATATCGCCAGCGTTCTTTGCGATATTTTGCGTATTATTAGCAATATTACCGGCATTTGTTGTGATATTTTGTTTATTATCAGCGATAGCTTGTTTATTTTTGTCGATTTGATTCTTATTGGTATTAACTGTATCGTTAACCTTTTTCAACTGATCTTCTGTAGCCGCGCGACCAGGAACAACCACAGGATTGGCTACATTCCAATCTGTATTTTGAAGTCCTGTTACATGACCTGCATTACCATCTACAGTTACAGGATGTGCAGTACCAACATTGATTGTATTGCCTAATCCAACAGTATATTCCTTACCACCTGCTGCATTTGTACCTTCTGTTACAGTTACATTTGCATCTTTTGCTTTCACAGTAGGCACTTTATCGATAGAGTTAATCGCATTTTGTAATTGACTATAGTTAACCGCATCATTAGAGTTAGTACCATCAGCTACATTGGTGATCTTTTGGTTATTTGCATTGATACCGTTTGGAGATACATAGTTTTTACCATCTACGGTCAAACCGCCGTTATTGATAGTAGTGCCGCCAGCTGTAACGCTGTCCAAACCAGTCAATGTTTTAGCCAATTTAATATTTAGCGTATCAGTGCCATTGGAAACGACACCGATATTGTTATCTGTTAACTTAGTTGCATCGGTCACGCCGCCTACAATATTAGTTTGTTCACCTAATTTACGCGTAAATTTATTATCTGTAGCTGCTGCAGCTTTTACATCGCCTGCATAGGATACACCTTTTTCTACTTCTGTTTTAACTGCAAACAATTGGCTACCATTGATAGCATCAGTGGAGGTAGCAGAAATACGACCGGCCGCTACATTAGTAACAGTTCGTTCCATACCTGCTTTGCCTACGCTTACTGTGGAGGCAGGGTTTGTGCCTGTGAAATTATGCGTTACCCCATTGATTGTGGCAGAAGGAGTAGCCACAGCTGCTGCTGTTTCAGAGCCATTACCGATAGCTACGGCATTGTCATTAGCTACTTTCGTATTATTACCAAGAGCTAAACCATTAGCCCCTGTCACAGTAGCACTGTTACCTAAAACCATGCCGTTATCTGCGGAAATAGTGGAGTTACTACCTACTACATAGGAATTATCCGTTGTAATGGTATTCTTATAACCGAACGCACCGGCTGTATTACCTTTAACCGTACCAGCAGTAACCTTTTTAATTTTATCGCCATTAGACTCTGTAGTTTCAGTAACAGTAGCCGACCCTACGGTATTTTCACTACCGATAGCATATGCATTATTACCATATACCTTATTGCCTCTACCAAGAGCGCCTGCAGCAGAACCAGATAGAGTAGCATTTGTCATATCAAAGCCTACTATATTCGCATCGCCGAGGGATGTGGATTTCTCACCATACGCACCGGCTTGGCTACCGATAGCCAGAGAGTTATTCCCCCAGCTACGAGCCATAGCACCAATAGCGGAACTAGCCACACCTTTTGACAAGGAGTTAGCACCGATAGCATTAGAGCCTGTGCCTAAAGACTGTGTCATCATACCAATAGCAAGGCTGGCATTTCCGATAGAAGCAGTATTTACATAGTTCTTACTATCATTAAGACCTGCTGTACCCAATCCACTTGGATGTAATGCAGCCACTTCACGGTTAAAGTTTTTCTGCGTACCTGGCACCGCTAAATCAGGAATAACCTTATATAAATCAGGTTTTGCTTTATCGATATCATCACCGCCGATAGCGATAGAAGAGTGTCCAATAGATCTTACATCACCACCGATAGCGACAGATTGTGTGCCATATACCTTCGCTACACTACCGATAGCTACAGATTGTGAAAACAGCTGTCCGTCACCATCAACAGTAGCATTCTTTCTAATTATATTAGCTTCCGCTGCAGCACCGATGACTACGTCACCACGAGAACCGTAAGAAGCAGCTTCTGCACCCATTACAACTGCACCGGATCCAGGTTGTTGATGATACTTGGAAATCGTGCTCTTCGCTTGACGACCTATTACAATATCACCATTTTCCTTTGCAACTGACCCTTGACCGATAGCAATAGTACCCGCAGGATATGGAACCTTCACTCGTTGTTGACCTTCAGCCTTTGCACCATTACCGATGGCAATACCATTTTCACTTGTTGCTAATGTAGTCGCGTCATTACCTACAGCCACAGACTTAGCACCTGCGGATTTCGCATTATCACCGACTGCAACGCTATTGCTACCAGTAGCAGCAGCGCCAGGGCCTTGTACTACATTTGCTTCTGCAATTCCCGATACTAAACAACCCGTAATAGCAAAAGCGCATAAAGCTGCACGGAATGTAGTGTTATTTCTCGTAGAAGTCACGCCACTTTTACCGCCACCGCTCTTTACTAACTCAGATACTACAACATAGCAATTTTTAGCTTTACTCCAAATTACATTATAAATTCGATTCATGTTATTCCTTTCTCACGAACTACCGATTCTACCGGTTACGCATTCTGTTTATAGCCTCATATAAAAAACAAAATAAAAGAAGAAGTAATAGACATAAAAAATCATCTACACTTCTAACATAAAACAATAGTACTCAATACTATAGTTTAAGTACTATTACGTATATCTTTTTCCTTTAAGATACTCACTCTATTGACTACTATATCAAAAATATTCAATATTGTAAACAACTTTTTCATGTTTCATTCATTTTTATAGTTTATTTAATAGATTTAAAAAATAAGATAGAAATTCTTCATCTTTTCTATATATTTATGGAATTAAATTTACATATTCATATATGAGAGATTTAGTCTATGTATGATAAAAGCCGAGGCAGATTGTGCCTCGGCTTTCACCATTTATATAGTCTAAATTTTATTGAATTGTGGGCGCATTAATCGCCTTGCGAAGGTCTACTGTAGGAAGTTCGTCCATCGCAGGAGCCATTTTTTCGTCCACAGGTTTCACGCGATTATTGCCGTCTTTCATAGCTTCGTTCAAGCTAAAGATCACCATTTCGTTCATGTAGAAACGCAATTCATCATCATGTACATTGGCTGTATTGCGATCCAAGATATCGATGATTTGTTGCGCATAGTCCAATTTAGCGTCTTCAGATACAGTCGCATGTTCTGTAAAGAACTGTTTGTAATCGTTGTACAAACGATCTAACGCCATGCGCGCATAGCTGTCATTTTTATAACGATGGCTCACGATGTACCAGCTGCGGCGAACGTTCATGTAGTACAACACATTGTTGCGGTACCGTTCTTGCCCCTTCATAACGCGAGAGTCGTCCATGATATATTTGCCTTTTTGATCCAATTGGAATTGTGTAAAAGCATTCACTACGTCGTGAACTTCTTCGCTAGGTACAGGAATGGCCACTTCTGCTTCAATTACGTTTAATGGTTCAGCTGGTTGTTCCGGCATCATCAATCGATCTTGAGCCGCATCCGCTTGACCTACCGCGCATACACAAGCCAGTGCCAATACAGGCATAAATGTTTTGAATTTCATACTTCCTCCTTATGATGAGCCGCCCCGGAAAGGGCGGCTTTCACAATCCTTACATGAGTGGTTAAGAACTCGAATATTCAGATTCGATTATTTTGTAAGACCTGCTTGTTGCATCAACAATGCGATTTGAGCTTTCATTTCTTCATTATCGCGTTGTACTTGATCGTATTTAGCAGTTAACTCTAGATCATGTTGTTTCATACGTTCATTTTCAGCTTTCAATGCAGTCACTTCATCCTGCAATACATACGCGGAGCTGATAGGGCCGGCCTTATAACGTGCAGGAACCGCTTTCTTCGCATCGGAAGTACCGAATTTGTAGGATACGCCCGCATTAATCATGTTGTCATGACCGCCAAGAGATACGCCCATATGGAACATTGTAGATTCATTAGTATAGTGCGCCACGCCTACAGCAGCAGCTGTGCTGCCTTTGTAGTGGCCTACAGCAGCCAATACTTGAGTTGGTTCCAATGGATCATATTGTAAAGGTTTGAGGCCGGAAATAGCTGCACTAGTAGCACCTACATCAGCGATTTTACCATCCACACTACGCATAGCACTGCTCAATTGATTTACGTTAACCGCATCAGTACCATCTACGCCAGGGCCTACATTAGTAATTCTATTACCACCGTTATTAAGACCGTCTTTAGTAAGACTTACAGCATTACCTTGAGCAGGTGTAATTGTCACGCCGCCACCGTTCATAACAGTCGTATTACCAGCAGCATCTGTAGTAGTTACGGACTCAAGACCTTTCAAGTCTTTAGCCAACTTGATGTTATAGCCATCACCAGCAGCGTTTTTCACAACACCGATATTGTTATCCGCCAAACGGTTCACATCAGCACCACCAGTAAGGTTCATAGTATCTCCCAATCCACGAACCACTTTACCGCTATCACCAGGTTGGTCACCTTGGAATACACGGCCTGTTCTTGCTTTATTATTGAAGTCGTCATTAACAGCTTTCAATTGATCTTCTGTTGCGGCACGACCAGGAACTGCTACAGGGTTTTCAGGATCCCAAGTTTTGTTATCCAAACCTGTTACGAAGTTGCCTTCTTTACCGTCAGAAGTTTGCTTGCCTACAACTACATCGCCGGCTTTCACAGTATTTGCAGTTACGGAACCGTCATTGCCGTCAATCTTAACTTGATTGCCGCCATTGCCAGCTGTAATTGTACCTGCAGAACCGTCGATGTTAACTTGTTTTGCTGGGTCTTGACCAAGAGTGATCTTATCGTTCAAGGCCATTTTGATGGCACCGTTGTCCACGGAAGTTTTGATGTTGCCGTCACCTTTTAGGTCGATTGTTTCACCAAGAGGTTTCTTCACGGATTGACCATCTTCCGCTTTAAGACCAAAGCCTGTGGATTTGATGTCTTCAATAGCTGTATGCAATTGACCGCCGTTTACAGCGTCCTTGCTACCAGCGCCAATAGTACCATCAGCCACATTAGTAATCTTTTTATTAGCCGCATCGATACCGTCTTTTGTTACCTTAGGACCGTTTTCAATAGTCAAGCCGTCTTTATTGATAGTAACAGCTTTATTGCCACCATCATTGATTTGCAAGCCATCTTTAGTCAACTTAGTCGCTTCATTAGCGCCGTCCTTGATAGTAACGCCGTTTGTATCCATCTTAGTGTCGCCTGTTGTTACAGTCTTAGCTGTTACAGTGTCTACAGTGATGTCTTTTTTCAATTCTACCTTAACAGCGCCGCCGTCTACGGATGTTTTGATATTCGTGCCATCACCTTTAACCTTAACAGTGTCACCAAGAGGTTTCTTCACGGATTGACCGTCTTCTGCTTCAAGACCGAAGCCTTTAGATTTAAGGCTTTCAACAGCATCATGCAATTGACCACCGTTCACAGCGTCTTTGCTGTCTTTTGCAACATTACCGTCTTGAACGTTTGTAATTTTATTACCAGCTGCATCGATGCCGTCCTTCGTCATGGATGGACCATCAGTAATCTTCACGCCATCTTTTGTAACAGCTGTCAACGGATTACCAGCTGCATCATTAATAGTCATGCCTGTGCCGTTTACAACGGTTTTACCATTTGCACCGTTAGCTCCGTTGTTGAAAGTAATGGAGTTTAAGTCTTTAAGGTCTTTAGCCAAACGAACATTGAGGATATTATTTTTGCTGATAACGCCAATATTGTTTTCAGTCAAATCATCTTCGTTTGTTACGCCGCCCTTAATGTCCAATTGTTCATTAAGTTTTTTCTTGATAACGTCGCCGGAGTCACCACCGTATGCCATACCGTCATCTTTAGTTGCCACTTGATGTGTCTTACCATTTTCATCAGTGTATTTGATACGAGTGATTTCGTTACCATTGAGGTCCGGATCACCTTTTTCAACAGAAATGTCAGCGCTACGGCCGTCTTTACCATTGAGACCGATGTGACCTACGCCGTCTTTACCAGAAATAGATACAGCTTCTTTTCCGTCCTTACCAGTCACAGCTACCTTGCCGTCTGTACCGTTGTCAGGACCTGTAATGGACACGCCATCCTTACCATTTTTGCCAACCTTCACGGATTCAGCTTTAAGGTTTTTATTCATCTTCACATTGATAGTTGTATCACCAGATGTTGGATCTTGTGTGATGAAAGTTTTAAGGTTTTCACCGCTATAATCATTGTCATCTGCAGTTCCTTCACCTTTAATAGTCACTTTGGAGCCAAGCTTGTTAGTTTTTTCGCCGCCTTGGTTAGCATCGAATTTCAAACCTTTATTAGTCAATGCGTCCGCACTATCCTTGATTTTGTCATTCAAGTAGTCCACATTAACCGCTTCGCTACCATCGTTGCCTGTAGCATATGCCACATTCGTTACGTGAGTACCGCCTTGTTTGTTGTTATATGCAGGACCTTCGTAAGTTACCTTGGATTTATCAGGATTACCAGTAGGATCCAAATCATACTTAACAGCGCGGTCATTCAATTTATCAAGTTTGGATTTAGAAGCAACGTCTTTGATGGTAACGGTTTCTGTTTTATCTGGATGATTCTTATCTTGTACAGTCAACGCTACATCGCCGTTCGCATCCACAGTGTAGTCTCCATTGGAGCCTGCTGCTTGATTTCTGATCAAACGATAATCAGTGGAGTTAGCACTTTGAGCATCCAACGCTTTTTTCAACTGATCTTCTGTTGCCGCACGACCGGATACAATCTTATCTGCATCCCAATCTTTATTATCAAGACCTGTTACATAGTTGCCTGTTTCGCTGTCGCCGGCCGCGTTGTTAACAGTTTGACTACCCATAGTAGCACCGCCTGCTTTCACAGTCTTAGCAGCCGTTACGGAATCAAGATTTTTAAGGTCTTTCGCCAATTGAAGTTCCAATTTGTTAGTGCCATCAGCTTTTACGTTGATATTGCCGGCTGCGCTCTTGAACGCTGCAGATTCAGCTTCAGTTACGCCTTCACCTTGTACTTTCACCAAGGAATTCAATTTTTGTTTATTCACAGTACCAGAATTGTTACCAGTGAATTGTAAACCGTCCTCCATAGTCGCAACTTGGTGTTCGCCGTTGCCGTCTTTGTAAACGATACGTGTAAGACCGTTTGTACCGTCTACACCTTTTTCGCCTTTAACGCCAGTAGCAGGATCATCGTAACCAGGTTTTACGGACAAGTCGATACCATTAGTACCGTTCACGCCGTTTGTTCCGGCAGGGCCTGTCAAGCCGATGTGGCCTACGCCATCCTTACCGGAAATAGAAACTGCTTCTTTACCATTTTTGTCAGTAACAGCTACCTTGCCATCTGTACCGTTCGCTGTGTCAGGACCTGTAATAGATACGCCATCCTTACCATTTTTGCCAACCTTCACAGATTCAGCTTTAAGGTTTTTATTCATCTTCACGTCGATAGTCGTATTGCCTGTCGCCGCATCTTGTTTGATAAAAGTTTTAAGGTTTTCACCACTGTAATCAGCGTCAGCTGCAGTGCCTTCACCTTGAATTGTAACAGTAGATCCTAATTTGTTAGTTTGTACGCCACCTACATTGGCATCGAATTTGAGACCTGTGTTAATCAAGTCATTCTTGGTATTCGTAATTTGATCGCCAAGGTCTTGTTTAACTTGATGTAATTGACCGCCGTTTACAGCATCTTTGGAGCCAGCCGCTACGTTACCATCTTTCAAGTTAGTAATTTTTGTACCGTTAGGACCTTCCAATGTTACTGTGTCATGGCCTGTGTTACCGTCATATTTTACGGAACGATCTTTTACATTATCTAGTTCAGTTTTAGACGCAATATCCTTAATCGTTACAGTTTTAACGTCACTGGATTTTTCGTCTTTTACTTTCAAGTCTACTTGATTGTTTTCAACCTTATAGGAACCGTCTGCTGCGTTGTTCGGATTAGCAATTAAGCGGTAATCTGTAGCACTTGCATTAGCTTTATTAATAGCATCGCTAACCGTTTTCAACTGTTCTTCAGTAGCCGCACGGTTTGGTACATATACAGGATCCGCAATATTCCAAGATGTATTATCTAAACCTGTTACAAAGTTACCAGTTTGGTTAGCACCTTTGTTATCTGCTACCGTATGATTACCTACAGTGGCAGTGCCTGCTTTCACAGTGTCGGATGCCGTTACGGATTGCAAGCCAGTCAAGTTTTTCGCCAATTGCAATTGTAATTTTGCATTGCCATCAGCGCCAACAGCCGCAGAAGTAACACCGATATTATTGCCTGTAGCAAGATCGGAAGCACTTGTTACGCCACCTGTGATGTCCACTTGTTTGTTAAGTTTAACATTAGATGTAGCACCCATGTCGCCTTTGAATTTAAGACCGTCGTTCAAAGTTGCCACTTCTTCGTTGGAGCCATCAGGTTTTTGGTATGTAATACGTGTTGTAGTTGTGCCAGGAGCGCCGTCTACACCAGGTTGACCGTCACGAGTAACGGAAATATTAGTTGTTACACCATCTTTACCGTTGATGCCGATTTTACCGTCCTTACCGTTTGCACCAGTAGCAGTAATTGTCTCTACATTAAGGTTTTTACCGAGTTTTACATCAATTGTGCTATCGCCGTTAGCGTCTTGAGAGATTTCCGTAATGATATTAGAGTTATCCCCTTTAATTGCTACTTTGGAGCCCAATTTATTTGTTTTTTCACCGCCTGTATTAGCGTCGAATTTCAAACCTTTGTCGATAAGATCTTGTTTAGTTGTATCAATCTTATTGTTTAACTCATTCTTGGTATTCGTAATTTGATCGCCAAGATTTTGCTTAACTTGATGTAATTGACCACCGTTTACAGCATCTTTGGAGCCCGGTGCCACATTACCGTCCTTCAAGTTAGTGATTTTTGTACCGTTAGCGCCTTCTAATGTTACTGTATCTTTGTCAGTTTCACCATCATATTTCACGGAACGATCTTTTACTTTATCAAGTTCTGTTTTAGACGCAATATCCTTAATCGTTACAGTTTTAACGTCACTGGATTTTTCGTCTTTTACTTTCAAGTCTACTTGATTGTTTTCAACCTTATAAGAGCCGTCTGCCGCATTGTTTGGATTAGCGATTAAACGATAGTCCGTAGAACTTGCGTTAGCCGCGTTAGCTGCTTTCACAGCATCGCTCACAATCTTAAGTTGATCTTCCGTTGCCGCACGGCCAGATACATAGGCAGGATCAGTTAATGTCCAATTTTTATTGTCCAAACCGGATACAAAGTTACCGTTCTGAGTAGCACTTTTGTTATCTGTTACAGATTGGTTACCCATAGTAGCAGTGCCAGCTTTTACAGTCTTAGTAGCTGTCACCGTATTAACATTGATGTCTTTACCTAATGCAACCTTAATTGTTGTATCGTCGCCACTTTGTGTAATTGTAGTGTTGATGTTAGTGCCATCACCAGATACTGTTACCTTGGAGCCTAATTTATTTGTTTTTTCGCCGCCATTATCAGCATCGAATTTCAAACCTTTATTGATAAGCTCCGTTTTTGTATCATCAAGTTCTGTTTTGGATGCAATATCCTTGATCGTTACAGTTTTCTTATTCGCAGGATTTTTAGCATCTTGTACAGTCAAGTCAACTTTATTGCCAGATACAGTGTAAGCTTTATCAGCAGCACCGCTGTTTTCAGTCAATTGATAATCTGGAGCGTCTACGTCAACTTTATATGTTTTATATGTACCGTCAGTACCTTCTGTAATCGTTGTGTTTTTACCAGCAACAACTTTTACGGCTTTTTGCGCTTCATCACGAATAACGGATTTACCATTGTCAGTAATATTGGACAAGTCTTTATTTGCCGCATTGTCGATTTTATTCTTAGTAGCATCAGTCAACGCCACATCGATTGTTTGGTTGTTAACAGATGTCGTAACATAAGAACCATCGCCTTTTACAGTCAATGTTTGGTTGTCCAATAAAACGTCATTGTTACCGCTGTTGCCGGCTACTTTCAAGTTAACATTGCGCAATTGTGCCACGTTAACAGCATCAGTATCCGCAGTACCTGCAGCCACATTTGTGATTTGACGAGTTTTTGTACCGCCGTCACCTACGGACACTGCACCCATAGTGGAAGTCAACGCAGCGCCTGTCAATCCGCTATATCCATTTGTACGGCTGTCTGCAGTTTTCACATTATAGCCTGCTTTGCCTGCTGCAACGGAAGCAACGGAGTTTGCACCCAATGCAACGCCGTCATCTACGCTGGATTTAGCTTTATAACCGATTGCAGTGCTGTTCGCATTCGCTGCAGTCGCATCAGCACCGACAGCTGTCGCGAAATTACCTGCTGCGGAAGTACGTACACCGGCTGCTGTCGCGTTATTGCCTGTAGCACCTGTGTTATCGTAGTTCGCATCAGCAGATGTGCCTTTAGCACTGAAGAAATTCGTTTGCGCCGCTTCAACAGCTTCTTTTACCGTATGGTACGTACTGTTCTTGATATTGAAATCAGGCGCTTTATATGTAGAACCATTCGCTTCATAGCCCGTATATGTAGGACCTGCGATGGATTTTGCCAAGTTACTGTTTACAAATTTTAATTGTTTTACATTTGTTGCGTCAGTATCGTTTTCACCACCTGCTACGTTGATGATACGGCGTTCAGAACCTACGTTACCTACCGCAACTACACCGTTTGCAACATTGTTGTTTTGTTGATTAGTGAAAGCAGAGTATCCATTAACCAAGGCACCTCTTACTTCCGTACCAGTACCCAATGCCAAGGAATTATTGGATTCTGCAACAGCATTTGTACCGATAGCCATGGAGTTAGTACCTGTAACAGTTGCACCAAGACCGATAGCTGTCGTATTAGTATTGTTTGCTTTTGCTTCTTTACCGATTGCAATGGCACCATCTTTAGAGGCATTCGCCGCACCGCCAAGTGCAAGCGCATCAGCACCCAAGGATTTTGCATTACCGCCTAATGCGATGGAGTTGGATAATTTTGCTTGAGAAGAACTACCCATAGCAATAGCATCAGCACCAGCAGCATTAGAACTACTACCCATAGCAAAGCTGCTTACACCACTTGCATTTGCACTTTTACCCATTGCCACGGCATTTTGTGCGGATGATTGCGCCGTATTACCGATGGCAAAGGCATTCTCTGCACTAGCATTAGCACTATAACCCATGGCTACCGCATTGGCGCCACCAGTACTGGATGAAGAACCGAATGCCATAGAATCATCTGCACCAACTGCAGTACGAGCTTTTGTACCGAAAGCAAGAGAACGAGCCCCTTCTGTTACGGTATTACCATCGCCATTATATTTAGCACTTGGAGTACCATGTTGTTGACCAGGTAATTTTATAGTTTCTGCCGCACCGATTGCAATGGATTGATCCGCTTTTGCTGTAGCGGAGTAACCCATGGCAAAACTACCATTACCCTTTGCCCAAGATGCAGTACCCAATGCTGTAGAGAACTCACCTTCTGCAGCAGATTGACGCATCATAGCCAAGGAGTTAAATCCACTCGCCTTTGTGGCTGTACCAAGAGCCATGGCAGATGGGGATAAAGCTTGTGCATAATGACCTAGTGCAAAGGAAATACCACCTGTAGCCTGAGCATAGTTACCGATAGCTAAGCCGGAATAATAAGTTGGATTACCAGTTTCCTGAATATTTGTATTTTTACCGATAGCAATGCCGGCAAAGCTATTTTCTGTATAGTTACCTCTATCTGTACCATTGTACAAATGACTATTATCAAATGGTGTCAAGTTTCCAGGATTTTGATAGTTATATAAATAACTACCTTCACTATAAACTACATTACCAGTAGCATAACCAGCGCCATTTACATCATTAATTGTCATAGCAGTATATGTAGCAGCATTAACCGTAGTAATATTACCACCCATCAATAATGCGGCTACCACCATGATTGCACTCATGCGTGCCCAAGTTGTACCAGTTTGTACGGATTTTACCTTTCCGCCACCTGTTTTTACGATTTCAGATACTACTACATAGCATTTTTTAGTCTTACTCCAAATCACATTATAAATTCGATTCATGATTATCCTTTCTTACCGAAACCTCAGTAAAACACATCACTTGTGTTGCATAATATTGCAAAGATAATAAAAAGAAGAAGTATAAAGATTGATTATCATCTACACTTCTTACACCAAATACTAGTATTCTCAATTACGATACGAATACTATAATTATTCATGATTCTTCATCATATACTCACCCACGGCAATACAATATCAAAAAATTTCTATCTTGTAAACGACTTTTTCATCTTTTCTTCATTTTTGTCGTTTATTTATTTCATATTTAATATTTTTTAATTTTAAGAAATAGAATCTTCATCTTTCCTATCAAATATTACGATAAATCCACATATCGGAATATAACGATTATTGTACTTACGTAATCAATTTCATATTTTTAGACTTTTCAGTTTAATGCTTTCATAGATAAGATAATTTTATATACAGAAAATTTATCACCTACAGATACACGAAAAAGCCGAGGCCCTAGAGCCTCGGCTTTCACAATATAAATCATATATATATTCTATTTTTTATTGACTCTTACACGTTCAATAGTTGGTTGTCCTTCATGATTCTTGGCAATAGTATCCACACGGAATAACGCCATTTCAGGACCAAATTCAGATACGAGTCGATTATCGACGACAACACCATTTTGAATGGCGCGGTACACAACTTGAGCGAATTCATAACGGGTCAACATACGATCTCCTCCGAATGTACCATCAGGATATCCTTCTACAAGACCACGTCGAGATAGATCACTAACTGCCGCATATGCCCAGTGATTATTCGGCACATCAGGGAATAATGTGCTGCGGTCTGCTTTCATATTAGTCCCGGCCAATCCATTCAAAAGAGCCGTCAACTTTTGAATCTGTGCATTTTGTACCGCTACAGTTTTCTTAAGTTCCAAAACTTCCTTACTGATGGCTACACGAGAACGAGATACATTACTGTGAGCACCTACTTTCACAGACATACCAGCATTCACAACAGTTTCGCCATTACCAACAGTAGATCCTACACTAAATTGCAAGTCCTCATTCGGTCTGTAGAAAGCCCCCAATGCAGCGGCGTTGCCATCATGGTAGTGTCCATAACCAGCAGCAAAGTCCCATTTTGCATCAGGATCGAAATCCAATGGATGCAAAGCGGCAAGTGCGGCCGCTCCGGCCACAGATTTGTTAACCTTTTTATCGAGACGAGCTACATTCCGCCCCATATTGGTTACATCCTGCTTGATATTAGTAATATCTCCCTGAATATTGGTTACATTCTGTTTAATGTTGGTCACATCACCTTGTATATTGTTAATATTTGTTGTGTTATTTGTAATCTGGTTTGTTATATCGTCAGATAGGCTTACCTTATAATCTTTGGTCGTTCCGTTCGTCGTAGTTGTCACATTAATATGCTTACCTGCACTGACGGTAGTAGAACCGGTTGCATTCACTTGATTTTGCAACTTTTTGAGCTGTGCCACATTCACCGCATCCGTATCCTTTGTGCCGGCTGCTACGGATGTAATCTGACGCGTAATATTGTTATTTACATCACCGACAGATACGGCCGATTTAGTCGCCTTCCACGTAGAATCTGTATTCGTAGACTGTGCTTTTGTGCTCGGATCATACCCAACGGACCCAGCCGCTACAGTAGACTTCGATTCACTACCCAATGCAACGCCACCCTCTACGGTTACATTCGTATTATGTCCGACAGCAACCGCATTATTAACAGATGTCGTAGTCTTGCTATCCGTGGAACCGATGAGAACCGCATGATTCGCATCTTTCACCTCACGATTATCCCCCATTACAAGACTGTTCTTAGAATTAGTCACCGTATTTTCAGACCCTATTACGGTCGTATTGGACACCTTATCCGCTGTATTGTGAAAGCCCGTCAACATGGTATTCGTACTTTCTTTGCCTTGAGAGCCGGTCAATGTATTATTGACACCCATAAGTGCGGAGCGAAGTGTATAATCCGCCTTATTACCGCTACCAAATGCCATAGTAGAACCGCCACCGTTAGAATTTTTGACAGCGGAACGTAATTTCTCAGCTAATTCCTTAGCGGAATTACCTCCCGAACTTGGCGCTGAAATATCGGCTACAGAATTCGTTATTTCATTCCCAGCACCAAATACGAGAGACCCATTGGAGTTAAAGGTTCGATTGGCAGTACCTACGATACTATTAGCAACACCCGAATAATAGCTACCCGTTTTCGATTCAATACTATTCAATGTACCATTAATGGTGGCACCAAAATTCTTTGTATAATTTGCAAATCGTCCACCATTATAATCACTGGAGATAATATTATATACGCCTGTACTTGTAGTGAAAGCCCCATTGCTAAAGCTATTAGCACCAATTGTTGTAGCATATACATTTAATGCATCTTTTCTTGTGGACGCACTATCTACCGTAGTATCACCAAGTTCCCCTTTATAATTATGAGATCCAATCATAGTACTGCCAGTACGAGCAAATGTATTATCACCGATAGCGACACTACCTACCACTTTTGTAGGATCCTTAGGGATTCTGGCAGGAGAAAGCAACCCCCCGCTATAGGTCGTTTGCCCCAACGCAAAGCTAGCCTCTCCGCCACCGGCCATATTTTCGACCTTTGCATTTTTACCGATAGCTATACTACCGCCCTGGCTAGCATAGTTATTAATACCTGCACCATTGCCGATAGCTACATCACCCGTAGCCGCACTGGCACCGTTCGAATAAGAAATACTGGCACCTTTGCCAACGGCTACGTTTTCCGCCTTTGGTGCATTGCTACCCGTACCGATAGCTACACCGTTACCGCTACCCGGTGCTACATCCACCGCTCCGGCCACATATAGGCTCGATAACAACACACCATTAATCAACACTGATAATATAAGTTTACGCTTGCTCATTTTATCCTCTCCATTCCCTAATGAATTCCACGTGTAACTTATTCTTCATTATAGCTTCATGAATATTGTGCCACTCTTTTTCTATTTTGTAAACAAAATAAATTTTTATGAATTAATGTATAAAAAAGGAACTGTCTTTTCATATCAAATGACAATCATCTGATACTATAAAACAGCTCCTTATGTTGCTTTTATCTAAAAAATAAATATAGATTCTTATGCTACTTTTATCAAAATAATAAATATAAATATATATATATATATCAATCTATCAATCAACGTGCACCGTATGTTGACGACGCACATTTTCCAACATATTAGCACGAACCGATGTTTTTGTATCCGATCGATGGTTACCACCAAACCAAGCCGTATCGACACCGGCTAGACGGAACATAATTTTACCGTACGGACTGCCGTGCTCATGCTCCGGCTTGTTGTAGCCCATGTCCACGGAAATTCTCGGCGTGAGCTGCAACTCCGTACCGATGCGCAAGCCATGCTTATCCGCACTGCGCCGCAACTGCCAACGATAGGCCTCCATATACACGCGCGCCCAACGAGCATTCTTAAAACTAGTTCCGTACTCCGCAGTATATCCGCTAGACACATTTTCCATGCGTGTCGCACCATCAAGGGAACGCTCACCAGACACACCGCGATACCAGTTCATGCGAAACGCACCGATCCCCGACACGTACTCCAGTCCGACACTCATGCGACCGTGATTGCCTCTGAACCGATGGTCATAAAACAGATTGCCACCGTAATAGTGTTCATCGTTCGCAGCAATTCGGCGATAGCCGATACCCACATTCGCCGTCGTTCCTGTATCCGCTGCATTCGCCAACCGCTCCTGTGTAAACCACACATGACGAGATGTCTCATCATAATGACCTAACGGCTGCAATGTTTCCACACCGTACAAAGGCTTCCAGTTTTTCTGAAAGCGCAATGACAAGACGGTTCGCTGCATCCACGGTTTCGCCTTCGATCCGTGCATTGCGGAATGAACACCAGTCATGACCACCGCCTGCAATGCAGAATTGACCGCATCCGTATCGGAATAACGAGTCGTCTTTTTATCTGTGGAGTCTGGCATCTCCAATCCGCCCTGACCGATGACATGATCTGGAGTATGAGATGAATTAACATGGAATGTATCTAAGTCGTCAGATAATGCGGTCTTACTTTCACTATGAACTTGTTTTACCGTAGTCCCCTGCATAGGCTGCTCTGCTTTATTTACCTGCTCCCCCGATACGGGCATAACGAACATGCAAAGGGCACTCATCAACACGATTATATATTTCATTACACACTCTTACATACAAACACACTTCTCATTACGTAATACCGTACATACTTAATCATGTACATAATACTTAATTACACACGATTACATATACCGCTGACTCATGATTTCATCATGAACAACACATGAAATTATTTCTATTTTATATAAATATATAGAGAATTGTCAATGCATATAGATTGCAATTGATAGAATAAATAAATATTTAAACTTTATAATTATGTGTCAAAGATTTCTTATCAACTATAAATACCTATAGAATATATTGTATATTTATTGAAATTATGTGAATATTCTATTTACAATATACCTTTTTGGTATTATAGTAGCCATGTAAGTCTTTTTATGAAAGTTTTGTGAAAGTTTGTTTGTACACAAAGGAGTGTATACGATGAGTAAGAAACGTTTTGTATTAGCAAGTGTTGTAATGGTAGCTTTATCCGCCTCAGTTTATGCGGCGCCGGTCAATATCGTTGATAACAACGGTAACATCGGCAAGGAAGGTCAAACTTTCACTGCAGGAACAAGCGGCAATATCACCCTCGGTGAGAATGCCGGTGCGGCGAACGGCAAGGGTAAGAATGTTAATGCGCAAGGTAATAACATAGCCTTAGGTGCAGCTGCTGGGGCCGGCTCATCAGGCGGCGGCAATATCAACCTTGGGGCGAAGTCCTTCCGAGGCAGTACTGGCGATTTTAACGTAACCGTCGGTTTCGCCGCAGGTAATGCAAGCCAGTTGACGAACTCCATTGTCATGGGGACTCAATCAGGGGAAAACTCCGCAGGTGATAAAAACGTGTGGATTGGTAATTTTCAAGGTGCTAACAGTAAGGCCAGCAATTCTGTAGCCATCGGCTCGAATTCAACAGTAAACGGTCAGTTCGACCTTGCCGTAGGGCATTATGTGAATGTAAAAGCCGCAAAAGGTTTGGCTGTAGGCTCTTATAATACACTATCAGAGAAAGCGACCGCATCCGGTGTATTCGGCCAGGGCGAATACGGTAAAACAGCTATTGATGCAGCCAATTCTTACAGTATAGGTAATTACAACCACATTTCTGGAGAGAACACCTTTGTTCTCGGCAATAATGTGACTACCTCTCTAAAAAATGGCGTTGTCCTTGGCAATGATTCCGCTGACGGCGATGTAGTCGGTACAGCAAGTCATACCTTTGAAAATGGTACTACCGTCAACTATGCCGGCACCGCCCCTGTATCAACAGTATCCGTAGGGGCTAAGGGCAAGGAACGGACGATTACCAATCTCGCAGCAGGTCGCGTGAGTGCTACCTCTACAGATGCGGTCAACGGATCCCAACTCTACGGCGTTCATCAAATGATTGATACCCTTGGTAAAAGTACAAGTCAACAGCTTAATAATTCTATTAGCACTATTGAAAAATCTGTACAACATGTATCTCAAGAGGTACAACGTGTTGAATCGGAATCCAATAAAGGTGATGCTCGTGCCGCTGCATTAGCTGCATTACATCCATTACCATATGATCCGGATAATCGCGTTCAATACATGGCGGGCTACGGTCATTATAAAAATGCAAATGCAGTAGCTCTAGGTGTAGGCTATTATCACAAAGATAATCTTTTACTCACCACAGGGTTTACGATGAACAATCACGTTATGGCCAATGTAGGCATCACCTATAGACCAGGAAAATCTTTATCTACTGCTATGTCCCCTGCCTCTTATAACGCACTAGAACAACGCGTACAAGCATTAGAAGCTCAAAATAAAGATCTACAAGAAACAGTAAAACGCTTAGTAGACAAACTTGAAAAATAATAAGATCCCTTTATGGTAGTCCTATGACTACTTTCACAAAAACACACTAAAACCAAAAAGCTGTACACACATAATCGATTTTTGAACCGCCTTTGATGTTACATTCGTTTTGACATCAAAGCCGTTCAATCTAAACTATGTATGTACAGCTTTTATGATTATTTATATGTAGTTATTATAATAATGTATTTCATCTCAATTTGACGATATATATTTTTATCCCTATAATATAGGTAGATAGCCAAGCGAGTAGTCACGTCGGGCTCATCTCGAAACTTAATAGAAATTAGGAAATGGCCTTTTCGTTTTATCTAGCTACCAAGCGGTAACGAAGGGCTATTTGCTTTTTCCAAAACAAATAAGTGCTACTAGTGCTCCGAAAGCGATGACAACAGCCATTACTTGAAGCAGGAGCATGATTAGTTCATAATCACTCATAGACACCCCTCCCTTCATTAACGAAGAGAGGCCCAACCTCGCTGACTATCCTAATCCAATTATATATCGAACATATAAGCGAGTCCATAAGAATCTATAAATAGAAATATACAAAAATATATAATAAAAAGCAAAAGAAAAGGCAGAGATTATATAACATGTCCTCCATTACTAGATGTTCAGTAATGGAGGACATATCAATAATTCCTGCCTTTTTTGTTTATCTACGGGCCACGCGCATGGCTGCCATCATGCCTGGCGACTTCCATACGGATTGGCCATTATCCGATACGAGTTTATTATTATCGTAAAACACGTCTGCATTGTAATAGTTGTCATCACTAGATGTCACTTTATAGCTAAGACCTGCTGTTGTGTACACCGTAAAATTGAGTATATCCCCCACTCGCTTTACAGAGTCTTGATCTACATACCAGCTATTACCGAGATATGTCGTAGCATACACATCTTGACGAGCTTCTACATCATTTGTGCTAATGCCAATTAATACAAGCAATGCCGCTATCATATATAAGAATTTACGCATTATAATTACCTCCCGTTTTATGGTAAGAATACTTATATATTATACCAAAAAACACCGATAATCGCATTATAATGACAGTACTTTCTCAACCCTTGACTGAATTCGCTCGAGGCTCGGCGTGATTGCTTTCATCACAGGTTTTTCTATGAAAGCTAACCGCACATAGTCTACAATCATACCGATGACAAAAATAAGCGCCACTACAAAAATTGCATACAGAGGTAATAGTATTGAATCATAGTACTGATACGTTGCCAATACATTGTCCCACATGTAATGAAGGAATAGCTTATTATCATGCAATAGGTATATACCAAAGGTAGTAGATGCTACCACATTGATCCAAGGGCGATAAGTGATCTTTGCTTTCAAAAAAATAATAAATAAGCCAATGCCTAATAGCAATTGAAAAAAGCCATAATCATTTTGCGTAAAGTAGAAAATTTGTTTCATATACGCTGGATCCGTCATGGCTAGTACATCAACGAGGATGTCCCCTAGAAAGGCCCCTACAAAGCCTATGACGGTAAAAATAATACCCATTCTCTTTGTTATATGTGAGCCGTATAGCTTGATGTACGCCCCCAGCGAATAGAATACGACAAAGGAAAAGATATGTTTAAATCCAAAGGTGGTATGCGGTACATTAGGCCACAAATTCAGCACCGTCGGCATTAAGAACCAAATTACCGTGGAAACCACTAGGAGTATAACGTAGTATGTATGCTGCAGCCAATGAAGTACTCGATTAATAACAGGCGTTAATAAATAGAGTACTAAAAAGTTCTGGGCGAACCAACTCATGGCACCAATAGGCAATAAAGCGAGCATCATATTCCTTGACGTCACCGTATCGAGTCCTAAACCCATAGCTACGCCCAACATAGCAATACTATAAAACCATATTTGCCCTACTAACTTGGCAAACTTGTGCAGCTTAAAACTACTAGAAACCATAAAATAGCCTGTTATCATAACAAAGGCAACTACACCAACCTTACCTCCAAGTCCAAATACTTGAAGAAACACCTTATTAAACGTTAAATCTGGCGTAAAGGGGAAACAACCGTGCACGCTGAAATGGTGCATAATAATTAGTATCATCGAAATGATACGCAACAATTCAATATTGCTCGCTCTCATTCTCTATACCTCATATTCTTCCTCTCAAACTATATGAATACTACGCCAACTAGTAACTACCTAGATGACTTGTATACATCATAAAATACATGAAATATATGAGAATGTTGTGACAAATTTTACACATAAAAAAGACAGCTGATATAATCAACTGTCCTTACAAATTATATATTATCAAGTTACTCTAATATACTTGTTTTTAACATATACGATTCGGTACGACTATTTTTTACCCTTATGAGATGTTCTTCTCATATTTTATATAATCAATTAAATTTCTATATCCTGTTACCATGTTAATCTTGGGTTTCCACCCTAACGACTGGATTTTTTCACTATTTAGAATAAACTTTACATCATGTGCATATCCATATTGATTAGCATTATCTGGTATATCAAATACCACGTCTATTTTACCCCTAGCGACTTCTTTTGCTACTAAATTTGCAATATCTTTGATACTTCTTGTTTCATTACTATTACATATATTGTATGCTTCTCCACATTCTCCTTTAATTAGTAATAGTACCAAAGCGGAAAGTACATCAGTTATATAACAAAAGTTTGATACAGATTGTCCTGCGGTATGTAAAATAATATTTTCATTATGCATAACACTTTTAGCAAACTGCATAGATACACGATTATCTAAAAGTGAAAGACCTGGACCAAAACATTGTGCAACGCGAGCAATACAAATAGGTACATTATATTCATGAAAATAAGCACTACAGTAACATTCACAAATACGTTTACCTTCAGAATACGAACTTCTAACATCTAAATGATCAATATAACCTAAATCATCTTCAGTCATATTTTGATAATCTACTTGCTGAATACCATATTGCTCCATAGAAGATAAATATACGATTTTTTTAACTTTATTCTTTGTTGCATATTGCAAGACGTCTAATGTTGTACTGATACTACCATTTAACGTTTCAACTGGTTGCGTAACAAAAAACTTAGATGTAGTAGGTGCTGCAGTGTGAAATATATAATCAACAGAATCATTACATGCAACAAGGCCATTAGTAATATAGGCTAACTGTTCTGAATTCTTAAGGTTAGAGAACAAAGCCTCTGCCTTTTCTATATTTCTCACGGAACAAATAATATTAATATCTGTTCCATATTTCATATTACTAACTAAAAACAATCGGGTGAGCATAGATCCTATGAATCCGGTTGCCCCCGTTATCAAAATAGTTTTCCCTGAAAGTTTAGATAAGAAAATATGAATATCTTTAGCAGTGCGTTCCAACTCATAAGATAAAACATCATTCATAAATACTAGCCCTCTACTGTTTTAAAATACTCATATGTTTTTATTAACCCATCGTGTAAATTATATTTTGCTGTAAATAAAAGCTCTTTTTCTGATTTATCAGTTGCCAAAACAGAATCTCTAATATCGCCTAATCTAGGCTTATCATAAACTACCTCTATATCTTTACCGCTAATATTTCTAAATTCATCAACTAACAAATTGACGGAGCTTGAGATGCCAGTACTTACATTATAAATACCTGTAACCTGGTGTTGCATACCTAAAATATTAGCTTCAACTACATCATCCACATATATAAAGTCCCTTGTTTGTTTTCCATCACCGTAAATAATAATAGGAGAGCCTTGTACAATCGCTTTAGCAAAAATACTAATAACGCCCCCCTCTCCACCATTACCTTGTCGTGGACCAAACACATTAGAATAGCGATAACATATATATGGTAATCCAAAAGCTTCATGATAAATACGAAGATAATGTTCTGTAGTTAACTTTGTTAATCCATAAAATGAAGACGGATTTCCAATCATTTCCTCATTTAATGGTAATGTATCCAAATTACCATAAACCGCTGCAGAAGATGGCATCAAAAACTTTTTAACATCTACTTTTACTGCTGCATTAAGTAAATTGATTAACCCCATCAAATTAATATCACAATCTAACATTGGATCGCTCATAGATGTGGAAACTTCAGTTTGTGCAGCCTCATGAAATATATAGTCTGGACGAAATTCTTCTAAGACAGAGTATAACTTTGGATCTCTAATATCCAATTCTATAAATTGTGCTTTTGAATGAACAAATTCTTTATTTCCTGTATATAAGTTATCAATAACCTGTACAGTATGACCATCCTCTATTAAACGATCAACTAAATGGGATCCAATAAACCCAGCCCCACCAGTTACAGTTATTCTCATTATTATCCCCTTCTTATAGCCTACTTTTTATTAAATCAAGATAAAACCTTAATTCTTTACTTCTAATAAATAATATTCCCCATGCCACTATTATAAAGATGCTATTACATACAACCCCCAGTAAAAGCCCAAACCAACCACTATCCAAAGCAATAAACTGTGATAAGAATTTACTGAAATAAACTAATACAAATGTAATTAGAGTATAACGGAAATAAAGTTTAAAATAACTGACCAAAGACCAACGTAATCCATATTTAAACAAAACATATGGTTCAACTATAAAAGGCATACAAATCGTGCTAATAAACATAGCCAATAACACGCCCCAAACATCAAAAAATTGAACCAAAATAATGGAAGATCCTAAATTTATTAAGGCCTCTATTAAGGACATATATCGATTTTGCCAAAAGAGCCCCATAGCATCTTTAAATACTAAGACGCCTTTACGCATAAACATTAGATAGAAGTTGATGACCATCCAAAGCACTATACTTTCATCAAAACGATAGCTACTTCCTAGCCAAATGGTAATAAACGGATTTAATAAAAGGTACAAGTTACTACAGATAAAACAAGCCAAATAGGCTGTCATAAATTCTAATCTCTTGAAAATGACTAATTTATGAGCATCATCATGAGACTCATTCAAATTTCCTACAGATGCCTTTAGTGCATTAAATACCTGATCAGACAACTTATCGATACCATTAATAATCAAATAATAATTCGTATATAACGCAACAGCACTTAAACCTACAAATTTTGATAAAATAATATTTGATGTTCCAAAAACAGTAACACCACCAATTTTATGAAGTATTAAAGCCTTTATATTTCTAATAATACTTTGGTATATATCTTTATTTAAAGGCTGAATATTCTTTTCATTTAAGAACGAATATAAGTGATCGGCTTTTCTAGCTATTAAAAAATTCTCAGAAAAGGTCATACATATACGTAAAATAATATATACCCAAAAACTATGAGTTAAAATGACTAAGGCAATTTGGAATAAACTCCCTATCAGTTGAGTAATCCCTCTGTAATAGTTAGCTATATATTGTTTTTGGTCAGCTATAAGCAAGCATTTTTTATAAGAGTAAAAATAACTAATACCCGTATCAACAACAAAAAGTAAAAAGAAAATATTTAAATATGCAATATTAGGAGGTACCTTTATAAGATGTTGAACAAAAGGCGATATACATAATCCTAAGAATAGAATAAGTGTACCAATATAAATATATGCTTTTTTAAATATTCTCATGATTGATTTTGCTGTTTCTAAATCATGATTAGCTAAAGGAGAATATAAACTAAATATAATAGCTGGACCAATGCCCAATTCAGTAAGAGATAATACAGTCAAAATATTATCAAATAAACCATTCAAGCCTAAATATTCAATAGATAAATAATATAGTAATACAAAACGGATAATGAACTGTAATACCATATTAAATCCATATACAATTAACGTGGAATTTATATTCTTAATTGCACTAACTGTCCGCATAATATCAGCCTACAATCCCATAATATTGAGGCTATTTTTTACTTCTAAATAAGCCTTAAATGTATAAAAATCAATAGGTGTTGTAATCTTAATATTCTCAGCTGGTCCTATTACTGTAAACAGTTCAGTCCCATAAAACTGCATCATAGATGCCGAATCTATGAACTCCAAGTTTTCAGATCTTGCTTTTTCATGTGCCTTATAAATATCTTTTAAATAGAAACATTGTGGAGCTTTAGCAAGTAAACATTCATCTCGAGAAAGTATTTTCCCTACATGAGAAAGCTCATTATCTTTTAAAACAATAGTTTCTATAGCTTGTGAAACAGTAATGGCATTGCCATATGTTTTTGTGGACGATATACACGTATTAATTAGCTCATCAGAAATAATAGGTCTAACCCCATCATGTAGTAAAACTATACTATCTTGATCATATAGTCTTGAAGACTCTTGAATTCCAAGATAAATTGACTCTTGCCCTGTTTTTCCACCTGGAATAATCGATTTGACTTTATCCAAACTATACTTTTGTACTAATTTACTAACCTCTCCAATAATAGACTCTAATACTACCAAAACAATTCCATCAATATTATCATTATTTTGAAAGTGTTCTAGCGTATACACTAATATTGGTTTCCCATTAACTTCTAGCAATTGTTTCGGTGTGCCAGTTGAACTCATGCGTTGTCCAGTTCCTCCAGCAAAAATAATACCTATATTCATGCTATACCCCTATACATTAAATCTCATATGCTCTAATACTTGATATTTTACGTTTACCTTCTGGCGGTATTTCCATATAGTTACGACCATATAAATTACTTAAATATGTATCGTAACATGAAAAAACCTCTAATTTTAAATCTCTAAACTCTATAGGGACACGTTTTTCAAAAGCATCCTTTACCATACATTCAGCTTCACCATAAACGCCCCCAGTAATAGCGCCTACATAATCAGAAGTATTATAATCATACTGTTTTGCTAATTGATCTAATTTATGAGCCCAATATTTATATCCCACACATTTAGCAAAAATAATTAATATAGACTTGATAAATGCTCTACTAAATGATTTACCATGACCTAATTTAGCATCACATAATTCGAGCATTTTACTATAAATTTTACGTTTTTTATAGATACTAACAACTTCATTTTTATCATTTGGTAATCCATCAACAGGCATAATATCCATAAATAAAAACTGATTAGCATTGCTGTACTCATCTTCAATCTTGATATCAAGCTTTTCTAATCGCGCAAAAGGATATTTTGAGTTATTACGCTCAATAGATCTAAGCAGGTAATTGCTATGAAAAACCTTTGGAAATATAGTAATTAATTTTTCATAATCTGGTCGACTTAAACAAATGTCTATATCATCATCCCAAGGAATAAAACCTTTATGCCTAATGGCCCCCAATAATGATCCTCCTGATAGCGAATATTTAATATCATTCTCTTTACAAAAGGAATCAAACTCTTTAAGCATTATATATAAATGATCTTGAATTTCAGATATAGTCAACATTATAAAAATCCCCTAATTTTCAAACCATACTAACTTCATTTGTCGTATAAATTCATCTTCTGACCAGTCTTCAATGCCAAATCTAGGTATAGATAATGGATTAGTATTAGAATGAAGCTGTGCTCTTTTAGTACTAACTGAATATGTGAATCCTAGATCTCGAACAATTTGTTCTGTCACTTGATCAAAACTTTCTTTATGACCAAAAGGATACGCAAAAATATCTATATCCGTATGTAACAAGTTCTCTAAAAAAAGCTTAGAAGATTGTATTTCATGTATTTGTTCTTCTCTACTAATTTGTTTCAACGCTGGATGATGAATAGTATGCGCTCCTAATGTAACTAACTGACTTTGATATAACTCTATTAACTCCGATGAAGTCATAGTCCTATTATTAGGATTAACCTTTAATCCATAAGACTCATACCATCTGTCTAACATCATATCTCTTTCATTAGGATGTAGAGAAAAAAGCATATGGTGTAATGTATAAAAACTATGTAATCGCTTTTTATCATCAGATACATCAAATATATGTCTTTGATTTAATATATCTAACTCAATTGATTCTCGTAGATTTTTATTTTCAAATAAGACGGTTTCTAATCGATCCCACCAAAACTCTTTACCCGTATCTACACCGCCAGATGTTATAAAAATCGTCGCTGGGACTTGATACTTTTTTAAAATTGGAAAGGCATATTTGTAATTATCATAATATCCATCATCAAAGGTAATAATAACAGATGGTTCCTTTATATCATTGCGTTTTAAATCATTAAAAGTTATTACATTGTAGTGATTTTTTAAGATTCGAATATGTCTTTCAAAATTATCAGGAGTTACATTAATATTAAATAAATCACGATTCAAATGATTAACTCTATGATAAAGTAAAACAACTACTGGCTTATCATAAATATTATGGATTAAATTAATTGGAGCCAATCTTTTTCTATAGATAGATCGAATCCATGGTAGATTCTCTTTTATATAACCTTTAAGACTCATTGTTTTCCCTTGTATATATTTTCAATCTTCTTTATAGCAACACTGGAGTCATAACCTAACTCTTTAATTCTAGCTCTATAATCAATATATTTATTCTTACCAAATTTAGATATAATCTCATAAGCCCATGGTTTAGGATTATCAATTGGTAGAGTCCTACATAAATCAGTTAACACAACCTCTTGTGTAATCGTATCAGATACTAATATTGGTATACCTAATGCTTGAGACTCAATAGCAATTAGGGGTAGCCCTTCAAATAAAGAAGGTAATATCATAATATCTATAGCTTGCATAATATCCACAGTGTTATTTACATACCCCATAAAAATAACCTTGTCAGATATAGCTGCTGATTTTACAAGACTTTCAATCTTATGACGTTCTACACCATCCCCCAAGAGAAATAAATAACTATTAGGATTTTGTTTTAATACCTCTTTAAATATATCGATAATAAAAGCATGATTTTTAACAGGCGTAAAACGACCAATATGTCCTACTACCAATGCATCCTTAGGAATGTTGAATTTTTGTCTAACCTCCAACCCTAGATTTATATTTCTATCATATAAATCTAAATCAATCGCATTATGTAATAAATAATATGAATCACTATCTATACACTTTCTAGGAAACATCCATTCTGAGGCCTTAGTAGAGCAACCTATATAAGTATCAACCAAATAAGGTAATAAAAATCTTCCAACCTTATGTAACCCTGTCTTTAGAAAGCGTACGATTTTTCGATTATCATCTATACTAGAGCTATGCGCATGTAAAATAATAGTTTTAAATCCGGCTAATTTAGCAATCAAAATAGGAATAATATTGACATAAGATTGATGAAAATGAATGATATTTTTTTCTTCAGAAAGCAGACACTTCATTTTTTTATAAAACTGAATAATATGATATGGTCTACTAACCGTCTCTACATTATAATTTACATCAAAATTTTGAGGATCATCATAACTCAGTAGTGTTAATTCAAATTCTTTTTTATCAATCATTCTATATAATTGAAGAACATAAGATGTTAAACCTCCCATATCTTTATCTATAGGAAGTTCTATTACCTTTATCATAGTCAGTATATTATCTCCCAAATAATTTACGTTTTAAAAATAATCCACCTTTTTTAATCCAATTTTGAGGTTCCATGAAAGATACATTTTGTTCTTTATAGCTAATATTATTAGCTTCAATCCATACATCAAGCAAGATTTCGCTAACAAAGCCATAGATACGCGCTTCATATGTATCATAATCAGAAATATCAACACGTTTTTCGATTTCTTCTAAGATGGAAAACATCCATTCACAGTATTGATCAAATAAATCTCTACGCATCACGAACATGTTAAACATATGAGCCCAAGTGCGATTGCATACCTTTGTGAAAGCAGCGCTATATTCGGGATATTTTTCAGCGATGATTTGCTCTGCCGCATCTAGTCCTGAGCTATGGTGGGCATTATTATAGTGAGAACGATTAGACTCAATATAATATTTACGCTTATCTGCTACTACTACAGGATATTGTGAAAGCAGATTCTCCCATTCTGCCCCCGTTAAAATTTGATTCTTTTTGTCCTCCACAGAGCGTACCTCTTTACGTGTAAAGTAACGTCTATAATGAACGAGACCAATATAATCCGCTTCAAGATTTTTCCACGCCCAATAGAGACCCGTCAATTCACAGTAATTAGCATTCTTTAAAGATATATTGTCTCCTGTATGATCCCCTGTATAACCAATATCAGCCTTACCTTCTCGTCCTACATGAATCGGCATATAAACAGAATCTTCAGGCATCCAATATTGTTTATGTGTTGCTACTAAAATCTTAATATTCACTAATTTCATCCACCTTATTACGATATGAATTTCTCGTATATACTAATGCATAACCAAACCCTAATAATATCCAAAAATAATACAGTTCATTTAAAGTCGTTCCTATCCCTGTCAACAAAGACTCTATATAAGCAATTGTAAAAAATATGATCCATATATCTTTTGGATTTTTAAATACATAAATAAGCAATCTAACTAATAGGAATACAATAGGACCCATAAACAATACAAAACTTATGATCCCTGTTTCCGATAAACGAGAGGTATATTCTCCTAACATGGGAATAGAAATATTAATAAGGCCCTTATTTTTAATATTTTCAATCCACATTTTTACTTCTGCACCATTTAATGTATCTTCATCTAAATGATTCAAAACATATGGGGTACGTAACCCTTGTCCAATTCCTAATAATGGATTTTCTTTAAATATATTCAAATCAGCCTTCATAACACCATATCTTTGGTTATTACTACGACCACCTTTTTTAGATAAAGACGTAATATTATTTTCTCCATAAGATGTAATTTCATTTGCAACCTGCTGAGTTGAAATATTTTTAATTGTTGTACTAGTTGTACTTTTAGTAGAAGCATCTTGTACATAAAGAACATTAGATGTATATACTATATTTCCTACAAAAGCTAAAAGGCCTATTAAAGTTACAAGAACTGTATGTATTATAAATTTTTTGTTTCTAAATTGAATACAAAGCGCAAATACTAGCAATATGTGATCTATGATAAAAAAAACAGTTGCAGTTCTACTATTAGCTAATAAGGTAATCATCTCTAAAAGCAATAGAATAATGAAAGATAATCCTACCAACTTTTTATTCTTAGATGTAAAAATAATACTCCATATAAAAGGAATTGTGATAACTGCATAAATCCCCAAAAAGGATGGTTCGGGAAATAGAGACCTAAATTGTAATTCTGGCCAAAATAATGGTGGCCACCATGTATTATTAATCTCAATAGCATGAACAATGGGTCTTATGTATGTTAATAATGAAAGTGCCCATTGCTGTTTATCAAAATAAAATAGTTCAACAACACCAAAAACAACAACTAGAGTAGCAGAAATCAATGAACCCTTACTTACTATTTTCAAAATTGTTTCCGAGCGATTTTTATACCAATAGAAAATCAAATAAGAAAATCCAAATGTAAAAATAAGTTGAGTCAAAGAGTTCTTTAAAACTCTAAAACAAAAATGAATGACCGATAATGTATATTCACTCACAGTTTCATTAAATATGAATTGAATTATAGCTTCCAATTTATGATTCATATAATTAGTGCCAGGAACTAAATCATAATAAGGGAAATTAATCAAACCATGAACTAAAGATACAGCAATACTGAAACCTAAAAGAGCTATATATAATAATTCTTTCCAATATAAATGATATTGACGTAGACTATGTCTTTTTAGCCATACACTATATACTAAACAAATAAATAGTGTATAAAATGATGCTTTTGCTGAAAACTCACCACCTAAAAAACCTATTCGTAAAGACATGGGTATTACAGGAAATATTACAAATATAAAACTTAATCCTATTAAACTATCAATATATTTATTACTAGACATATACTCTCATCCTACTACTCTCATCTTATGATTTCAATTTGATTAACTTGGAATTACCAAAAACCCAAGAGGTTATTTTATATCTATCAAAAAACTTAACAATAAATATAGGCACTATTGTACTAATCATACAAGATAAAATTAAACACACCATAATATTATCAATAGACAGGTGCTTAAATATAGTTCTCAATGGCCCAGAAAAATATAAATGTAAAATATAGATTCCCAAAGAGTAACGACCACAAATATTCCAAATAGTAACCCACTTTATATTCTTAAACTTAAAAAATAGAATAGATAAAAAAACAGAACCTGATATAGCACATATAAACCTTAAAATATTATGCACTTCAATATAAGGAAATGTAATGACTGCCAGAACAATACTAATAAAACCAATACCATTCAACTTGTTACAAATAATTGTCCTGAGTTGATCCTGATACATACATAATACTGATCCTAATGTAAAATACACGCCTCCATAAATAATTAGATTAATAATCTTCAATAATCCATGAACAGGTGGCATAAAAAAATACAAACATAGAAATATAATAAAGACTATTGTAGGCTTTATTATAGATTCAAATATAGGAATAGCTACAAAAAGCCAAATCAGTACATACAAAAACCATAAATAAGAAAGAGGGGCTATATAAATGTGCATTAAATCAACTAGATTAAAATGATCACTCATTTGGATATTCCCATACAATGTTGCATAATATTTAGATAACCAAAATACAACCGAGAATAATAAATACATAGGTACCATGTTTAAAAACTTATTAGAAATTTTTTTTAGTAGACCTGTATTTTTTCGTGCCCATGTAAGCTTATATAAAAAACCACTAATCAAAAAAAACAACGGCATGTGGAAACTATAAATAACATCATATACAAACTGTAAGCTCCATTGATATTCTGTAAAAGTTTCTGCACGAATATAACCAAGAATAACATGACCAACAACAACTAAAAATATAGCAAAACCCTTTAGCGAATCTAGCCACTCAATTCTCATTCCTGAAACTCCTTATTACATAGTGCTAAAGCACTAGCAATGACCTTATCCATATCGTAATATTTATATTCCCCTAAACGACCACCAAAGATTACATTAGAAATCGCTTCAGCCTTTTTAACATATTTAGAATATAAATCTAAATTCTTTACGTCATTGACTGGATAATACGCTTCCTCACCGATTTTCCAGTCCTTTGGATATTCTTTTGTTACATACGTAACAGGCTGTGTACCAAACTCAAAATGCTTATGTTCAATGATACGAGTATACGGAATCTCTCCTTCCGTATAGTTCACCACCGCAACGCCTTGATGATTTTCCTCTTCGAGACGCTCTGTTTCAAAGTGAAGACCACGATATTCTAATACCCCTTCAGAATAACCAAAGTATTCATCTATAGGGCCTGTGTAGATAATCTTATCTGCCAAAGATTCGTATTCGTTCCGATGTTTGAGGAAATCTACACCTAAGCGGACTTCAATTCCCTCTAACATGCGTTCAATCATCTTGGTATAACCACCCATAGGAATACCTTGGAAGCGATCATTAAAATAGTTATTATCATATGTATAACGCACAGGTAATCGTTTAATAATGAAAGCTGGTAACTCTGTACATTTACGGCCCCATTGTTTTTCCGTATACCCTTTGATGAGCTTTTCGTAAATATCCATACCTACAAGACTAATAGCTTGCTCTTCTAAGTTCTTTGGCTCCCCTAATATAGCAGCTCGTTGTTTAGTAATGATATCTTGTGCCTCTTTTGGAGTTCGAATATTCCACATTTTAGAGAATGTATTCATATTGAACGGCAAATTGTACATCTCGCCTTTATAGTTTGCTACAGGACTATTTACATAGTGATTAAACTCAGCAAATTGACTCACATAATCCCACACATGTTTCAAGGATGTATGGAAAATATGAGCTCCATAGACGTGAATATTGATATCATCTTTACTTTCACAATATAGATTACCTGCTATATGATTGCGACGGTCGATGACAAGTACAGATTTACCACGCTTGTGCGCCTCATGAGCAAATACAGCACCAAATGGGCCTGCCCCAACTACTAAATAATCGTATTTCATTAATAGGCCCCTTTCGATTTAGCAACAGCCAATACAGTTTTCAACAGATATACAATATCGATCCACACAGACCAGTTATGCACATACCAAGAATCCATTAACACCCGTTCTTCATAGGTGGTATCACTACGACCACTTACCTGCCAAACACCAGTAATCCCTGGTGGTACAAGGTAAAAGTCATTAATATAATCGCCGTATTTTACAATTTCATCTCGAACAATAGGTCGTGGCCCTACGAGGCTCATGTCCCCAACAAGAACATTCCACAACTGTGGCAATTCATCAAGACTTGTTTTTCGAAGGAATTTTCCGATTCTTGTAACGCGAGGATCATCCTTTAATTTAAAATCTCGTTCCCATTCTTGACGAGCAGCTGGGTTATCTTTTAGATATTGCTCCAAAGCCTCTTGTGCATTTGGCACCATGGATCGGAATTTATAACAAGAAAATAATTTCCCACCTTGACCAACACGTTTATGTCCAAATACGATAGGTCCTGGGGAGTCCAAGTAAATCAATATAGCAATGATAGCGAGAATCGGTAAAATCAAAATACCGCCACATACGGTAGCTACAATATCAAAAATACGTTTAAAAATACGGTTAGACTTGCGCGCTAGGTTATTTTGTACACGCAATATGACGGCTTGTTCTTCCATCATGCCACGAGCACTAATATTACTAGTAGGTAAACCAAATAATTCAGGTACAAATGCTACTCGTTTTACCAATAATTGTAATTGATTAATCAAGGATACTAATCTTTTAGACTCAAGTCCGGGAGCACAAATAAGTACAGTTTGAACTCCTGTATCTTTAATAACTCTTTCTACATCTTTAAAGGCCCCAAGGCATGGATATTCTTTAGCGATGGAGGATGATTTAGGATTATCATCTACATAACCAATAATCTTATAGGTAGTAATCGGCATACGCTCTAATGATCTCTGTACAAGTTCCGCTGTCTTTCCCGCCCCAACGAGAAGAATCGGAATTGTTAGATATCCTGTTTTTGAAAGTATTTTTCCTACGATAAAACGCTCGCTAAAAATAAATACGAGCATACATATATAAGCAAAGGCAACAAATAAACGAGACACATCATTAATTACATGGCCCGTGTACATGAGGACAATAGATACGACAACCCCTATGGTAATACTGCGAAATAAATTTTTCATCGTATCCCAATAGGGAGATACTATAGAATAGGCATTATTAAGAAGCAATATTGATAAAAATACGATAGGCACAACACCATATACGTAAATTTCTTCTACCTTAAAATTTGAACTTACCGGTAAAATTGATAAGTTTAAACGCAAATAATAGGCTGCTAATGTCCCCAAAACAATAGCAATATAATCTGCTATAAGCACTATGAGCTTACTAATAAATAACTTTTTATTATTGTTATTACAGATAGAACTATTCATACTAATACCCCAAATTATAAGAAAAGGTTGTTTTCTCAATCTCAAAATATTAAGAAAACAACCTCTCTATCATACGAATACAATGTACCAATATTTACATATATTGTATCATATTTAAATATGTAAAACTATAAAAAAACATAGATTTCACCTATCTTTTATGTAGTTATTTATTCTTTAAGTCTATTTGAATCCTACTTAATTCTCTATTAAATGGTAGTTAAATGCTTTCCAATACAGATATACGATTCTCAATTATCTCTTAATTGAAGCATCGTAGCTAACATAAAATACATAATGCGCATTCCTGATGAATTATCTAAAGTATATTCTATTTGACCAAATACAAATACATAACAAATAACAGCAATCATAGCACAGAGGCTATAAGGATCTCGATTCTTAAACCAAACCACAAAATTATCAATAATAATAGATCCATAAAAGATGAGAACCCCTAATAAACCTAAAAGGCCTACTTCACCAAGAAGTTGAATAAAATTATTGTGTGCATGATATAAATGTTGATTTTCCGTTGGTAATCGATAGGATGCTTCATATATAGTACGCCATTGACCTATACCTACACCTGTCACAGGATGGTCTTTAAACATATTAATAGACGATGTCCACACATCAAAGCGGCCTAGGTTGGAACCATCTGTAGTCGTATTCGTAATGGACTCAAACCTAGCCACATATTGTGGTTGTGTACTAAATCCCCATACAACTCCACCTAATGCAGCAAGAACAACGACTACATAAATGAATCGTTTTAGTATATATGGTAAGGATACGATAGGCACCATAATCATACTAAAAAGCCAAGATCCTCTACTTTGATTGCCATACATACCAAAGCCAACACAGCCTAGTGCCCATAAAGCAGATACTTTCACATAGTTAGGAAAGGCTGAATCTAATAAAATGACGCAGAAAATAGGCACTAGCATAACCATGAGGCCCGATATGGTCAACACGCTACTACCAAATCCCCATCCTCTATCGGTCATTCCTGAAACATGTTGATAAAAGGCTACTAAATTATCGATACCAAAATCCACAAAAAATACGGCAAGCATCGTAAATAATGTTTTCTTATCACGAATACACAGAGCGATAACAAAAAACACAGGAATCCGCCACAACCAAACATTGATAAATTCAGGTAATCCTACAGCTATATTGTTCGTTAATACTGCAGAAGGTAATAACAATAACAACATTAGAGCAAATGTTTTACTATATTTTTTAACATAGGACGGAATATATAGGTCATGCCTATGTTTCCAAATATAGAAAATACTTAACAAAATAGCAATAACATAAAATACTTGACCAGCCGCCATGGATAGCCTTGTAAAGCACGCCATCAACGTAATCATAATGGCAATCCACGATTCTAATCTTACACTTGATAATACCCCCATATTAATTCTCCCTTACATATAAACTACAAACCTTACATAGTACCCCTTATACATGTATAATGGATTTAATTAATGCACGGTGACTGTAGTCCTCATTTGCATCTATTAACCCCTGATTATATTGCTCTTTATGATGCTGTAAATTCTCTACAAACTCTTGAATCCCCTGTCTGATAGAATGTACATCATCTAAATTTAAAAATTCCCCAATAGAATACTGTTCTAATACCTCTGGATTGATCTCTGGAGATATAAGAACAGGCTTGTGAAAGCCAATAGCAGTGAACAACATAGCTGCCCAGTGATAGCGATATCGCTCTGCTCCATAGGGCAATAATAAAGCATCTACACTCAATAAGGCTGTATCCCAGTCTTTTCCAATCAGACTGGCATGAATGAACTTAATATTATTATACTGGCTATATTTCTTGATGATAGACTCAAATAAAGCCCCATCTTCAGGCTTTACCGTTGCCCCTTGAACGACGAGTTGTACCGAATCATCATAATTCAGCGATACAAAGGCATCAATGAAACGCTCAATGTTTTTTTCTTTTCTAAACTGACCAAAGAAACCTAATTTTATCGGTTTATTTGCTGATTTAGAGGTTTCCAAATTAGTATCTATACAAGTTGTAGAATTCGGAACTTTTTGGTCTTCTATATTAACATTACCTTGCGTATCACTATTCTTTTGTTCTCCACTCAATTCACTAGATGGCAAGAACACAGGAGGCAAGATTTTACGAACTCTCGGTAAATCAGGACGCAACATATCATCGCGCAAAGAGATAACATCAAGATATATTTTTTTATACGCATTAGCTCGATGGGCTTGCTTAATAAAGCGATCCATTTCGCCCTTACCAATGCCATGAAAGATAACGTGTACTGCTGCCTTACTGTCCTTTAATGGCGTGTCTAACAAAGCTTTAATATAACGGTATGTCCCTGTGGGAATGATTAAAGCATCTATATTATGTTCTTTAATTTTTTCTGCTGCTGATGTGAACCAATTACGGCGACGGCGTTCTCGTAAAATGGATAAAAACGGCTTCTTCCACTTAGACGCTCCCGCATAGGTCACTACTTCTCCCCCTTCTAAGTACACTATATCTACTCCATAGTCTACTTTGAAAGGAAAGTTCTCCGGCACGAATAGTACTGGCTCATGACCTTGACGCTTCAGTTCATTGATGAGGATGCGATCAAACTCCACCTCATGACCAGCAGGCATGACAATACTTTCTAAAATTGCTACGCGCATAGCACACCTCTAGGCCCTTATGTACGGCTTTATGTTTTCTTGAATCATAGCCTCATACTCATCTAAAAGAGCATAGCGATTGCGATATTGGCTACGTTTTTGTGATTTAATCTCTTCCATAGGTTTGCGTTCTTCTTCAAGAGGAATGGTAAAGTAATTTGGATCGGATTCCAATACTGTACCCCCAATATCCTCCCACAAAGTATCTAAGATAGCTACCTTTGCTTTATTACCGCGCACCATATGGGAATTTGCATAGAATCCTTCATCAGATACGGCAAGTATGGATTCTACTTGCGCAGCACGACCAATTTCACGAATCAAGAAAGTAATAAAGTTCTTAGGACGATAACCATACATCTTTTTCGTAATCTTCTTAGCTCGCTCAAGTCCATCTTTATAACCTTGAATAGTACCGATAACAAGAGTTCTCTCTCCATTAGGGCCCTTAGCAAAGCGAATATTTGCATGATATACACCCTTATCTTCGAGCAAGAGCATAACCGTCAAGAAGCCTTCCTTACGTTGTCCCGGCTCGTAATATAGATGAGCAGACATATCGAGCTCATCGGAACTCCAAAGGGTAATACCCCGTTTTTTATCGAAATAATCAAACTCCGCTTCGTCTACATACATGAGCTGAATCGCTTCATCCGTAAACACCTCTTGTAATATGGTGAAATGCTGGCGAAGTGCTTCCAAGCGCCACTGTGGTGTAGAGTTTTTTATTAAAAACATACGGCTCATCAATTCATAGAGACTTGGATGTTTTTCCAACAGCTTTGGATCTGCCGTATAGGACTTAAAGAAGTTTTCAAATTCCGTAACCGTTGAGTCATGACGACAAGAGCGCATTGTATGTAAGAAGGTGCGTCTCGTTTCACGCCATGTGCGTTTGCCATATATAGTACGGCCTATGTGCCAATGTTTTCCAAAATTGCCTAACATAATGCTCCCTCTATTACAATTTTCCCTTGGATTTTAGTAAATAGTAAAACTTCACGTATTTAGTCATTGTGTAAAAGTAGTGATTAACAGACAAAATAAAGCCCATCTTCCCATCGAGAATGCCACCTTGTAAGAAGTAAACCTTGATGAAAGCCCAGGTAGGGCGCAAAATTATATCCTTGATAAAAGAACAGCTTTTACCATTATCACGATATTTTTCCGCAGATAATGTGGTATAGTTGTTGAATTTATTGAAATATTGATGCCAATTATCGTAGGTGTAATGGTACATCGGATGTTGTAATTTTTCTGTTGGATACGGCGTAATTATGGCCGGATGCACGTAGCCTTCTACATAGCTACCCTCTTTAGGCATGAGGCGAAGCACATAGTCTGGACGTAATACACCATGTGTAGCGTGGTTATGATGGAATTTATTGCGCCGTTGAATCCAATACGCTTTATTAGGTTCGTTTACAACGATAGCTTGAATTTCTTTCGCTAGAGGCTCAGAAATGCGCTCATCCGCATCAAGGAATAAGATCCAGTCGGACTTAGCCTGTTCAATACCAAAGGTCTGCTGCGTACCCCAATCGCCATTCATGGCGTGTTGCACAACACGAGCACCCATTTCTTCAGCGATTTTTACGGTGTCATCGGTGCTGAAATCATCGATAACTAAAACTTCATCGGCAAACTGCACAGACTCAATGCAGTCATGAATATTATGTTCTTCATTTCTCGCTAAGATTATTACAGATACAGTTGCCATAGTTTTACCTTTCACTTACGAACGTACTTGTTTTGCTAAATACGATAAACGAGCCCCTATTTTATGAATCCAATCGGCACGACCAAAGGACCATAAAAAGAGCTTATATTTAGAATTTAATAGTTTGTAGGATGCATCATTGCGATAAGTTTCAATCATTTTTTTACACTTATCGTAATACACTTGATTACCCGTTGGCTTTGCATAGTAAGCCGTTAAACAGGATAATACGGCTTTCATCAATAAACTATTACAATCATCAACATATGGTAATTGATGATCTATAGCATATTGCAAGCGTTCCTCGTAACCGAGCACAAAATCCCATCGAGATTTAGCATCAAAAGAAGTTTGAGTCGTTGAATTAGGATTAAGACGATAGTAATAATAACAATGATTAATGTGACCTACCCGTTTAGTATTGGCGATAAATCGATATGATACAGCTGTATCTTCAAATTTTCGACCTACAGGAAAACGCACATCATCGATGGCACCACGCTTGTATAATTGACTCCATACAGCAACGAAGCAATCGTACATAGCCATTTTTAGCGCCTCATCGCGATTGAAAATTTCTAAAGAACCATCATTACAACCTTCGATAATTTCGCCACCTTTATCTCTGAAAGCAGTACATTCCAAGATATCTAGGTCATTCTCTTTCAAAATGCGCAACATGTCTTCATACATGTTAGGAGCAATATAGTCATCGGAGTCTACAAAGGCAATATAGTCGCCATTAGCTGCTTCTATTCCCGTATTACGAGCTGCACTGACACCAGCATTTTCTTTATGAATCACCTTAATCCGTTCATCATAGGCTGCATACTGATCGCAAATATCACCGCTCGTATCTTTAGAGCCATCATCTACTAAGATGATTTCCAAATTCATATGAGTTTGATTTTGAATGGACTCAATACATTCTGCAACATAAGATTCCACATTATAGACGGGTACAATGACCGAAATTAACTCCATTCCATGCTCCTCTTAAACATGCACTAGCCAAATTAGTTTCTACAAATTCTTAAACTCATATAGCTTGTTCTAACTATATCATTAGATAAATATCCCTTATTTAATGTTATTTCCATGTTTAATACGCCACGCCGCAAGTTCGCGCATATTTTTAATCATATCCCCATAGGATTGAGGCATGCTCGCACTTTGTTCTAACACTTTTCCATTTTTATCAAGATACAGTCTATGGTTAAAGACAAATTCCTCTTGTGTAAACAAACTAGGCACCATGGCTTCATAGGTTTGACCTGGACGGCCTACTAATTCCGCCAAGGTTGGAATGATTTGAATGCTCATGCCAAATGCATTAGGCGCAAGCCAATCTTTATGAATGCCGTGGCCGTAAAAAATAATCGGAATAGTAGATGCCACATTAGGACCTACTTCACGAGCAAAGTTAAAGCGTTCGCTATGGTCACCGGTAATGACGAAGAGGGCAGACGGATCTGCTGTTTCTTCGCGAGCGATAAAATCACCCATTACGTGGTCTGCGTACCAAATATGGCCCATTTCGTTCAATTGCTTATCGTTTTCTTCGATAGAATCTGGCAAATGCCCTTTTACCTTATTCACATCGTAGCCTTCCTTAGCCACATTGATGCTATACGGTGGATGATTAGAGGTAGTCATAATCACATTGAGGATTTTTTCCCCTCTATGCTGATCCATGTAGGCAGAAATAGCTTTAAACAAATCTTTATCGCCTACGCCCCAAGCGTTGCCGTCTTCGCTTGGCATTTCAGAGGCATCGTGGAATTCATCGAAACCTTGAGATAAAACAAAGTTTTTAACATTTTGCCATGTGCTAAAGCCACCATACCAGAATACAGTCTTGTATCCTAGCTTTTTCATAACAGGACCAATGCCTAAACCGTAAAACTCTTTGAAACTTTCACCTTCATAGTTAGGATATAGCCCTGTATCAGGCATCCCTGTCAACAAACCATTGATGGCTGGCATCGTGCCTGTGCCTTGGGCAAGAGCTAGTTGCGTGCTCATCGCTTGAGGGCTGGCAGCGTATTTACGACCTTGCTCAACGAGGTACGCACCAGGCTCGTTATATTCAGCGAGGAACGGCCACAAGCCATAGGATTCTCCAAGAACGAGGTTTATAGACTGCGGTTGATCCGCTAATCGTTGTGTCGTAATGGTTCTCGTGAAAGAACCGTCAAAATTTGTACCGTTAAACTTACCACCAACGGCAGTTATTTTTTCATTTAACTCTTGAGGCGTTAAGTTAATAACCTCAAGCTCAGCCGTCCGTTTCGCAATGCTTTTAACACGATAGAGAGCCTGTACATCGTCTAGAATATTTTCGTTCAACAAATTGGAACTAAGGCGGGCTGCACTTTCCCAGTTAATGGAATTTGTATAGCTGAAAGCACCGCCAAATCTAAAGAATAGACCTAATACGCCAATAGCGACAGTTAATCCAATGCCCGTCATCCATTGCGTTTTCTTTGTTTTAGGATACCAAGTAGTACAAAGTCGTCGATGATCTGCAGAATCACTATTTCTTACATTATCCGCATCATCACCATTCCTAAGATCATCAGCGTAGTCACTATATTTCTTGGCCCCCCACGCTAAGAAACGAACTAGGAACCAGCAAAGAGCTGCACTCAATACAACGGCCCCAATAATGTACATGAGGGCATTATATTCATTGATAGCGGTATTTACAATGGCGCCGATATCATCGTTTTTACCGTTGATAAGCATTGCATTGTAGGAGGAGTTGAAGATTTTATAAAACGGAATACGTCCTAAAAATAGGAAGGTCAACAGTACAGTCGCAATGGAGTAGAGGACCTGTTTAATGCGCAAGGACGGCCATTTTGGCACAAAGGTATGTACCAACGTCCCCCCTAAAAAGCCTAGTAAACACAAAGAACCGACGGTCTTGAGACTCAATCTAAATCCTAGCCACAAGGATGTGAGAATATTCTCCATCGTCACAGAAGCTAGTTGTGATTGAAATACTGCAAGAAACACGATTCTAAATGCAGTCAACAAAGCAGAGAAAAAGATAAATACCTTAATCTCTGTTCGTATGCCTTCAAATAATCGCTGCCATCGGTTCATCATTAACCCCTAACTGTTGAATTTTATAACAAAATTGTTAAATCACTAATCCAACTATATTGTTACAAATATAACAAAACTACATAACTATCAATTATTTCGGATATTTCTTACATTTAGGACCTTTACATCGTTTGCATTTACCGCATCCACGGTCGATAGTCTCAGCACCTGCTGATTTCTTCGCACTAGTACTCTCCTTGACCATCTTTTCAGAGGCCTTACTATTCCATACGGAAACTATCGATTCTGCTTTTTTGCGGATTCATCCTTTTTGGATTTTTTATCCTTTTTCTTGTCTTTCTTCTTATCTTTTTTCTTGAAAGTATCAGCTAAGAAGACTGTTTTTAACTTATCATTTAAGACTTTAAGCTTCTTTTCAGCCTTGTCTTTCTTTTTCTTTAACTTTTCTTCGTCTTTAGAACGTTTTTCTTCCTTAGACTTCTTGTGTTTTTTCTCTTTTTTATCTTCTTTAGACTTTTTATCTTTCTTAGATTTTTTCTCGTCTTTGGACTTTTTGTCTTCTTTGGATTTCTTATCCTCTTTAGATGTTTTGTCTTCCTTGGATTTTTTATCGCCCTTAGTTTTCTTATCTTCAGAACCGTTGATACGCGCCCATTCATCGTCAACGCGTTTCAATTTCTTTTTAAGAAGCTTCTCCATCTTCTTATTTGTTTTATCGGACTCTAAACCAGCTTTACCAAATAATAAAGCATTCACCGCCGTGTATGGATCGATAGAGGACATATCCTTATCATCCACTTTAGCTTCCTCTGATTTCTTATGTTTCGATAATTCATCAAGACCATCTACATCTAACGCTTCATCTTCATCTAAATGATGAATTGCTAAACTTTCAACGCCTTCTAATGGTTTTACATCAAGATGCTCAATCGCAGTATCTTCAAAATCTGCCATTTCCTTACCGGAGCTTTCACCAAAACCAGTAAAGAGGCCGCCTATAGATTTTAATTCGTTCAATTTAATATGGTTCATGCCCACCGTAGAATCATGATGTACAGGAACGTCAGATAATTGTACCTGTTCCATAGCATATGCATCATCATTATAACTAGCGCCCTTGCCAAGTTCAGATGTATTAGAAATAACGATATCTTCCTTATCGTCACCTAACACATCACCAAATAAATCTTCTTCTAAAGATTCGTAAGAATGCAATAAGGCCATACGTTTTTGAACATCTTCAATTTGATTCCACAAATCAACGAGAGAAGATGTATAGTACACCCGTTCTTTTACCTCTAAATAAGCTTGGTAAACGATAGATAATTCGGTCTCATTAAGACCTTCCTCTGCACCAATTTCTTCAATCATTTGTTGAATCTGTTGATCTCGGTCATATCGTTTAATTAACGCTTTACGAATGCGTTCAATCAACATTGTATCGATGAGTTCCATATGCACCTCCTGTATTCAATACACTCAGTCCTACCCGCTACATTAGCGTATACGAATCAATGTATAGAACCATAAAAATGAATTGATTTTATAATCTCTAATATATTATTATAGCAGAATTTATCTGCTTTTTCCTTAATAATATGTGTAAAAGTTCCTTAAAAATAGAATAAAACCTCAATTTAAATACGTCCCTAATAGTATGCATTTCATACTACTAAAACACTATTCAAACCGAGGTTATTTAATTAACTGTTACATCAAATACATCAAAATATATCTAATTGTTACATAAAAGTCTTAAATTACTGCACTAAAACAAGTTAACTGAATAGACGAGAATTCGTTCCTTTGCATCGCTTCCTTCAAAGAGGTCACTACAATCAATAGGTTCCTCTTGTTCCAAGCGCACATGGTTATTTAAAAAGTTCTCCACCTCTTCATTAACATAGTAGAAAAATAACTTAATCTCCCGAGGATTATGATATAGCGAATCAAAGATATTTCCTAATACCCGCTTAATCGTATGGAGTGCAAAGGGATTAAAGAAAAAACATCGATCAGTCTGATCTGGCAATTTATACAGCGCCGCATCACCTAGTACAAAGCTTACACGATTGCGAGTTGCCGGGCTTTCACCATTAATTAAAGCCTTTTCATAGAGCCGTTCATCGTATTCGATGCCTATGGAATGACAGCCCGTTTGGTAAGCCATGAAAATACTCACTCGGCCCTTGCCACTACCATAATCGATGAGCGTATTTTTCTTGCGAATATGACCGCTATTTGCCAAGCGCTCCAGCACGAAATAATCTGTCGGCTCGTACGGATGATGCTCCGTATCGGAACGACTATCATCGCGACCAGAGGTTTTAATTTGTAATAAAATTTCCCACTCTTGCTCTGTTGCCATCTATATAATCCTATTATGAGGCCTAAATTATATGACCTAATACTGATACTAATCTTAATTTCTATACATACTATACCCTTATTAGGGTACTATTTACAAATTAAAATCAATCATGATAGATAACGAAGGAAATAAATGTTTTTGTAGTATTTAATGCATGCAAAAGGAAAAAAGGAGGGCGGCAACCCTCCTTTTTCTGTGCTGGAAACACTTATTAATGCCAATATGGTATACTAGGAGTAATATTTCTATTATTCTCATGTGCAGAATTATATGTCATTAAAAAGGAGTATCTACTTACATGGACAGTGATCTGACCTTAGATTTTATCATTATCATCGTATTAATCATTGCAAATGGTTTATTCTCCATGACGGAGTTAGCCATCGTAAATGCAAAAAAACGTAAACTTGAAGAGTTGGCAGAATCAGGCAATGAACGCGCGAAAACAGCCTTTGAATTGTCAGAGAACCCAAATGAAATGTTCTCTACCATTCAAATCGGCATCACCCTTGTAGGCATTTTAACTGGTTTATATTCTGGTGCTACCTTCTCTGGACCTTTAGAAGATATATTAGTAGCAAATATTCCAAGCATCGAACCATACGCAGCCTCTATAAGCTCCTTCATTATCGTTGCCATCATCACCTATTTATCCCTCGTTATCGGCGAACTCGTGCCTAAACGCTTGGCCTTAAATAGCCCTGAAAGCATTGCCGTTGTAGTAGCAAAACCAATTTACTGGCTATCTGTGGCGTTAAAACCAATCGTTAGCTTCCTCGGCATTTCCACAGAATTCCTCTTAAAAATGCTAGGCGTTACCGTAAAAGAAGAAGCCCCTGTTACAGAGTCTGAAATTAATAAAATGCTTACCGAAGGCGTTGCCATGGGTGCTTACGAAGAGGAAGAACCTATCCTCGTAGAAAATATCTTCCATCTCGCAGATATGAACGCAGGTGACATCATGACGCCTCGTACACAGCTCAAATGGATTGATCTTAATGGCACGGAAGACGAGATCATGGAGGTTCTCAAGAATGCCAACCATTACCGCATTCCTGTAGGTACCGATTCCTTGGATGAATTAAAGGGTCTCGTTACCGTATCCGATGTATTAGTTCAAATTATGCAACGTCCTAGTGAAAGTTCCATTCACGATATCATCAAAGCTTGTTTGAAAGAACCTGTTCTCGTTCCTGAATCCATTTCACTCATGAAATTATTGAACGTTCTACGTACAGAAGGCGTTCACGAAGCAATTATCCTCGACGAATATGGTGGTTTCACTGGCCTTGTCACCTTGCATGACATCATGGAGGAAATCGTAGGCCTTATGCCTTCCGGTGAGGAAGAAATCAAGGAAGAAGAAAACAAGATCATCGAACGCGATGGAGCATGGCTCGTAGATGGCCTTCTCAACGTAGATGAATTTAAAGAATTCTTTCACATCGATCAAGAATTGCCAGGCGAAGAAGACGATTTGTACAAAACTATGGGCGGTCTTTTAAACGTCCTCTTCGGCCGTATTCCAAAGGAACTCGACAAGGCAAAATGGAACGGCTATACCTTTGAAGTCATCGATATGGATCATACTCGTATCGATAAAATCCTTGTAACCTATGAAGAACCTATTGTAGAACAAGAAGAAGAAAAATAAAGTTCAAAAATAAATAGACAAAACCTAAAAAAGTGAGTTCTCTTACTATGAACTGCACCCCCAAAATTGGACATATTTTGGAATACAGCTCAATCAATAGAGGACTCACTTTTTTTGCTACAATTTTGTATTCATAAAATAAGTAATACATATACTGGCAAAATATAGATTACTTTTAAAAATTATCGTTAAAATATATCATCAATTATATAAATTAATTATATAATTCTTTTATTTTCTGCATAAAGGCTAGAACTTTCAATATAAATATAGTATTATTAAATTGTATAAAATATATAATTAGTTTTTTCTATAAAATATATAATTAGAAATTAGAGTTTTTTAATATACATATAGAGTCCTATGATTACTACCTATGTGTAGTTCTGTGTCATAGGGCTTATATGCGGTAGTCAAAGGAGAGATTCTATGAATCAACGAATCATAGCAACCATAGGAGCCCTATTAATAGGGACCGCCATCATAAGTGGTTGTGGATCAGAAAAGCCCCCTGAAGATACAAGTCTCAAGGTGCGTACCATCACTATAGGTGAAGAGTCTGGAACTACTGATGCTGGCTATGCAGGCACCATTCATAATAAAACAGAAACAAACTTAGCCTTTCAAATTGGAGGGCGTGTCATCAACAAATTTGTAAATGTTGGTGATGTAGTGCAAGCAGGCCAAGTGATTGCTCAAGTCAATGGTTCAGACACATCAGCTCAAGTGCAAAATGCTGAAGGTGCTGTAAAAGCTGCTCAATCGGCCTACGAATTGGCAGAAACCAATGCTAAACGATACCGCGAGCTTTATGCACAACAAGCGATTAGTAAATTACAATTAGACCAAGCTGAAAACCAATTGAATGCCACATCTGCTCAATTACAACAAGCACAAGCAAGCCTTAATTTGAGCAGCAATCAAAATAGCTATACTAATTTGACGGCTCCTGATACAGGTATTATTACAGCTTTCAATATTGAAGCAGGACAAGTCGTAGCAGCGGGTCAAAGCGTTGGTACCTTAGCGGCTGGTCACGATCCAGAAGCAGTCATTGCCCTTCCTGAACAAGAGTTGAGTAAAATTCATGTAGGAAGCCCTGCTACTATTACCTTCTGGGCCTTACCAGATGTAACAGTACAAGGCATAGTACGTGAAATTTCACCAGTTCCTGACCCTGTAGCCAGAACGTATACCGTAAAAATTACCTTACAAAATGCGCCTAAAGAGGTACAACTAGGCATGACGGTCAATGCTAATCTATCTACCACAGATAGTACCAATATTTCTATTCCGTTAACGGCTCTTGTGAAAGACTCTAACGGTAATAATGCGGTCTATATCATCCGCGATAAGAAGGCTCATCTCGTGCCTATCAAGACTGGTGAGTTTGGTAAGAACTCCGTCATCGTCACATCTGGTTTAGCTAAAGGTGACATTGTCATCACCGCAGGTACCCAACAATTACAAGAAGGGACGGCGGTTAGTCAATGAAACAATTTAACTTAGCCGAATGGGCTCTTAAACACAAGTCCATTATCTACTACTTCATGGCTGTACTCCTCACCTTCGGTATCTTCTCGTTCACCCATATGGGACGCATGGAAGATCCTGATTTTACGATGCGCACCATGGTGGTCGGTGTTGCTTGGCCGGGGGCTTCTCCACAAGAAATGTCGGATCAGGTAACGGACAAACTCGAAGAAAAACTACGCGACCTTCCTGGTGTAGATTATACAAAATCTTTTACAGATGGCAGCAAATCCGTTATTTATATCAATTTAAGAGAGGATTTGCCATCCGATAAGATTCGTCCCGCTTGGGAAGAAGCGCGGAATATGATCAACGACGAATGGAAATCACTACCCCAAGGCGTTCAAGGACCGACCATTAACGACAGGTTCGACGATGTATATGGCATTATCTATGCCATCAGTGGTGATGAGTATTCGTACGAAGAAAAACGACAACAAGCAGAAGACCTAAAACGTCAACTTTTATCTGTTCCTAATGTTAAGAAAATCAGCCTCATTGGGGTGCAACAACAAACCCTCAATGTAACCATAAACAAGGATAAACTAGCATCCTATAAAGTCAGTACACAACAGCTGTTAACAGCGCTTAAACAGCAAAGTATGATGGTTCCGGCTGGTGTGATTACAACAGATACAAACAATGTATATCTCCGCGTCAACGGTCTGTTCGATAGTCCTCAAGCAGTGCGGGATATGCCAATCCGTATCAATAACCAAACCTTGCGCCTCGGTGACATGGCTGATGTAACCATGACCTACCAAGACCCTAGCGATCCACAGTTCTATTACAAAGGCAAGCCAGCCATTGGCATCGCTATCTCCATGGATGCAGGAGCTAATAATATCGAATTCGGCGAAGCCATCGACAAAAAACTCGGAGAATTACAGAAAACGATTCCTGCCGGTCTCGAACTCAATCAAGTATCGAATCAACCCCATATCGTTAAAGAATCCATCGGCGATTTCTCTCAATCCTTATTTGAAGCCATCGCCATCGTATTGCTCGTAAGCTTTGCATCTCTCGGCTTACGAACCGGTATCGTTGTAGCCCTCACCATTCCAGTCGTTGTGTCTACGACGTTTATCTTGATGTATGAAAGCGGCATCTATCTACATAAGGTTAGCTTAGGTGCCTTAATCCTAGCTTTAGGCCTCCTCGTAGACGATGCCATCATCGTTGTAGAAATGATGAGTGTTAAGCTCGAAGAAGGGTGGGGTCACTTTAAATCGGCTACCTTTGCTTACCAATCTACAGCATTTCCAATGCTATCGGGTACGCTCATTACCTGTGCAGGCTTCTTACCATTAGCATTGGCACAAGGTATGGTAGCAGAATTTACAAAATCCCTATCCATCGTTGTATTTATGGCACTTATTCTATCTTGGTTTGCCTCTGTTCTCGTCAGCCCTGTATTAGGTTATAAAATCATCGAAAACAAGGCTCCAAAGCCAGAATCAGAATGGACTAAACGAGACCGTATCATGCACAAGCTCAATGTAACCTTCTATGATAAGTTTGAAAAACTATTACATTGGGCACTAGGACATCACAAGGTAGTCTTATTGGCTACTCTAGGTGCCTTCGCTTTATCCTTGCTTTCACTACCGTTGATTAAACAGGAATTTTTCCCATCATCAACGCGTAATGAAATTATTGTATCCATGCAATTCCCTCAAAGTTCGTCCATCGAGTATACTGCTAACCAAGCAAAAATCATTGATGAACATTTGCAAGGTGACGAACGTATTTCAACCTTTACCTCATACATTGGACAAGGTTCTCCGCGTTTCGTTCTCACCTTAGAGCCAGAATTGCAACGAGATAATTTCTTACAATATGTGATCGTCACAAAATCCTTAGAGGATCGGGATAAACTATATGGTGAATTAACTTCTTATTTAAATAAAGAATTTCCTTCAGCTCTCGTAAATGCTCAATTTATACAAATTGGCCCACCATCTAAATATCCAGTTATGCTTCGCATTGCTGGCCCTGATCAAAAAGTGGTAAAAGAAATTGCCAACCAAGTAAAAGCAAAAATGCAAGACGATAAAGACTTACAAAATATCGCCTTTGACTGGCCGGATACAGAACCTGTAGCCAATATTCACATCGATCCAAACAAGGCACGTTTACTCGGCATCGATAGCTACGCTGTATCCTTGCACTTACAAAGTCTATTGTCTGGTACTAAGTCTGGTGAATACTACGAAGGGAACCAAACCATTCCTGTTACCTTCCGTTTAGGTGACAACGAGCAACATAACTTAAGTGCTCTTTCATCCTTGCCAATTCAAACAGGCAATGGTTCCTACGTACCTCTTAGCCAAATTGCAACTATTACCATGACTCAAGAGGATGGTATTATCTGGCATCGCAACATGATGCCAACTATTAGTGTGCATGCCAATGTAAAAGCCGGTGTATTAGGTAATGCGAAAACGAAAGAGGTTTACAAATCCTTACAAGACATTCGCGATTCCTTGCCTACAGGCTATTCTATTGACCTAGACGGCGCCGCTGAAAAGAGCGAAACAGCCGTTCAAAAGCTATTAACACCAATGCCTATTATGCTCTTTGTAATCATGACAATCCTCATGTTCCAATTAAAGCGTATCGCCCTCATGGTAATGGCTCTACTCACTGCTCCATTGGGGCTAATCGGTGTTGTATTAGCACTCAATATTACGAGAACGCCATTAGGCTTTATGGCTATTCTAGGGATCATCGCCCTCTCGGGTATGATCATCCGTAACTCCATTATCTTATTAGACCAAATTGAAATCCACAAGTCAGAAGGACAAGAACCGCGTGAAGCGATTATCAACTCCGCTACACTTCGTTTCCGCCCTATCATGCTTACCGCTATCGCAGCGATTTTAGGCATGATTCCTCTTATGGGATCTGTATTCTGGAGTCCATTGGCCATCGCCTTTAGCGGCGGCTTACTAGTGGCAACGGTTCTAACACTTATCGTATTACCTGTCATGTATGCGAGCTGGTATAAGATAAAATAACTAATATTTAGCTAATAAAATATATAATATTAATCTAATGAAATGTCTAATATTTTTCTAACGAAATATCTAATATTTACATAACATCATAAAATATAGCATTAGCTAGTAACTTTATTTCCTTAGTAAAAATCCCCTAATCGTTGTGAAAGTTTACACTTAAACATCGATTAGGGGATTTATATTATTTATTATTAAACTACTACAGCTGTACCATTGCATGTAATCATAAGCATGCCATTTTGTGCACCTACTGTGCTGTATTGGAAGGATACACCAATAATAGCATTAGCACCCAATTTAGAAGCTCGTTGAGACATTTCGTCGAGAGCTGCTTTGCGCGCATTCATCAAAGAATCTTCATAGCTGCCACTACGACCACCAACAATGTCTCGAATGCCAGACATGAAATCTTTCACAAAGTTACGGCCTTCTACGACTTCACCAAATACAATACCTTTGTACTCTTGTACAGGTTTATTTTCAATATGCATAGTTGTTGTAATAATCATAATTGTATCCTTTCTAATTGACTACAATATATTTTGATTTATTATAACAAGACTTTTAGAGAAAAACAAATATAAATATAGCTTTCACATAAAACAATTACATATTGTATCTCCAAAAATTACATACTATATATCAAAAATTTACATATTATACATCAAAAAAAGACCTGTTCACTACTTTCATAATGAACAGGTCTAATTTTATATTTTTATCTATCAAAATCGCGGTCTAAGTTAACTTCTTTCAACGGCACAACTTTAGTTTTGTTGATGTATTTGTAACCAAGGTAAACTGCGAAGAAGATTGGTAAGCCAATGTAGGCAACGGATACGCCGTACCAGTCGATGGTATCACCTGTGAAAGCGGAGTAGTTTTGACCACAGATGATGATAACGCAAAGAATGAACGCCAAGATTGGGCCAACTGGGAATAACCACGCTTTGTATGGCAATTCACTAAGATCTCTGCCTTGTGCGATGAAAGCACGGCGGAAACGATAGTGAGATACTGCAATACCAACCCATGCGATGAAACCGCATAAACCAGAGATATTAACAATCCATGTATAAGCTGTACCTTCACCGATAAAGCTTGTTAGGAACGCAAATAAACCGATTGCTGTCGTTAAGATTAACGCAGGTACTGGAACGCCGCGTTTATTTAACTTAGCAAAAATTTGAGGTGCTTGACCTTCCTTAGCGAGTGCGTACAACATGCGCGTAGAAGAGTACAGACCAGAGTTACCAGCACTCAATACAGCCGTTAAGATAATGGCATTAATAAAGCTAGCAGCAAAGGCAAAACCAAAGCGGTCAAATACGAGTGTAAATGGAGAAATAGATACGTTCTCTACACTAGAATTCAACAAATTTGGATCTGTGTACGGAATCAAGAAACCGATAACCGTGAAAGCACCGATATAGAATAATAGAATACGCCAGAAGATTGTATTAATCGCTTTTGGCACATTCTTTTCAGGGTCTTCCGCTTCACCAGCGGCTACACCGATCAATTCAGTACCTTGGAAGGAGAATCCTGCCACCATAAAGATAGCAAGAATAGATTCCCAGCCACCTACAAATGGAGCTTCTCCTACGGTCCAGTTTGCAAATCCTGGAGATGTACCACCGATACCAAAGATGAGCATAAAGCCACAGAATAGAAATACGAATACTGTAATAACTTTGATGCTAGAGAACACATATTCACTTTCACCAAAGGAACGAGTAGATAAATAGTTCAAGCCAAATAAAATGAGCAAGAACAGAGCAGACCATACGATGGCAGGTACATCAGGGAACCAATATTTCATGATGAGCGCCCCTGCTAATACTTCAGCAGCCAAGGTAATAGCCCAGTTAAACCAGTAATTCCAACCTAAGGCAAAACCAAAGGCAGGATCTACATAGCGTTTTGCATAAGTCCCGAAGGAACCAGGAATTGGCAAGTATGTAGCCATTTCCCCAAGAGATGTCATGAGGAAATACACCATGATACCAATGAGGCCGTAAGCTACAAGAGCACCACCAGGGCCTGCTGTACTTACCACTTCACCACCAGCTACGAATAAGCCAGTACCGATAGCGCCACCTAAAGCGATCATATTCATATGACGCGCCTTTAGGGACCGTTTTAAATGTTGATCTTTATTAGACGTAAACTCTACGTTACTATTATGATTTTCAGACATGGGTCACCTCTTATAAATCTAGATTACGCACGTATTTTGCGTTATCTTCAATAAATTTACGACGAGGCTCTACCTTATCACCCATGAGAACCGTAAATATTTTGTCAGCTTCGATAGAATCTTCTAAGCTAACTTGTAGAATCGTACGATTATCAGGGTTCATTGTAGTTTCCCATAATTGTTCAGGATTCATTTCACCTAAACCTTTGTAACGTTGGATTGTAGTACCATCGCGGCCTACTTCATCAAGTTTAGCAGTCAACTCTGCATCAGAGTATACATACCAATGAGATTTACCCTTCTTGATTTGATACAAAGGTGGTTGAGCAATATAGATATGCCCTTCCTCTACCAATGGTTTCATATAGCGGTAGAAGAATGTTAATAACAATGTACGGATATGAGCGCCGTCAACGTCCGCATCTGTCATGATGATAATCTTGTTATAACGGGATTTTGTAATATCGAATTCATCGCCAATACCTGTACCAAAAGCGGTAATCATGGAGCGAATTTCGTTATTAGCCAAAATCTTATCTAGACGTGCTTTTTCTACGTTGAGGATTTTACCACGCAATGGCAAAATCGCTTGGTAACGACGATCGCGACCTTGTTTTGCAGAACCACCTGCAGAATCACCTTCCACAAGATAAATTTCAGTCATAGATGTATCTTTTTCAGAGCAATCCGCCAATTTACCAGGAAGACTGGATACTTCCAACGCATTTTTACGGCGCGTTAAATCGCGGGCTTTACGAGCGGCCTCACGAGCACGGCTTGCCATCGTTGCTTTTTCGATGATTTTCTTCGCATCTTGAGGATGTTCTTCGAAGAATGTTTTAAGACCTTCTGTAACGATAACATCTGTAATACCTTTTACTTCACTATTGCCAAGTTTAGTTTTTGTTTGGCCCTCAAATTGAGGTTCCAACACTTTTACAGATACGACAGCTGTCAAACCTTCACGTACGTCTTCACCGGAAAGATTAGACTCACTTTCCTTGATCAAACCAGATTTACGGCCATAATCATTGAGGGTACGAGTCAAGGCAGCACGGAAACCAGATAGATGTGTACCACCGTCAATCGTATTGATGTTATTTACGAAGGACAACAAGTTTTCACTATAGCTATCGTTATATTGCAATGCTACATCTACCACAACATCGTCTTTTGTATTTTCAATGTTAATAACAGTTGGGTTAATTGCTTCTTTATTTTCGTTCAAGAAGGTAATGAAAGAAACCAAACCACCTTCATAGTGGAAGCTTTCAACACGAGGTTCCTCTAAACGCAAATCGCTCAATGTAATGCGAAGGCCTTTGTTAAGGAATGCCAATTCTTGTAAACGCATTTTCAATGTATCAAAGCTAAATACGGTAGTTTCAAAGATTTCTGCATCTGGCTTGAAAATAACTGTAGTACCAGTGCCTTCGGCCTTGCCAATTTCGTGCAACTCGGAAGTTTTATGACCACGAGCAAAGGAAATTTCTTGAACAATACCATTTTGAGATACTTGAACCTTAGTCCATTCACTCAATGCATTAACTACGGAAATACCTACGCCGTGAAGACCACCAGATACCTTGTAGCCGCCACCACCAAATTTACCACCAGCATGCAATTTCGTTAATACTAGCTCTACCGCAGACATACCAGATTCATGCATTCCTGTTGGAATACCACGACCATCATCGACAACAGTAACACTGTTATCTGGATTGATGGATACTTCGATATGTGTAGCGTAACCAGCAAGCGCTTCGTCTACAGAGTTATCTACAACTTCGTATACGAGGTGATGCAAACCACGAGCAGACGTACTACCAATATACATCCCTGGGCGTTTACGCACCGCGTCTAGACCCTCAAGAACCTGAATATTCTGAGCGCCATAATTTTGTTCAGGCATGAAACAAACTCCTCCTAACAATCTATCATACTGCACTTGATTGAAATAAAGTGACAAAACATGTACAGGATTAAACTTTATCTCTTTATTATACTATAAAACTCATCAATCCGTCTCATTAAAGTCTTAATACTGATACCAGATCCATACACACAAGCATCAGTAACCACATATGTCTTAATTTGCTCCTCTGGCACCATAGCGATATATTCTAGCGTTTCATAGTGATGAATAGGACTTTTATGGGACTTTCCGCCCTTGGCATGCACCATCGTAATAATGGATTCTATGGGCACGGAAATGGTATCTCCAATATGAACGTACATAAGAATCCCCCTCTACTTTTCTAATGTCCCATTAAGGGCATCAATTTTGCGCTGCTCCTCTTCAGCAAGGAACTTAGACCGATATTTATTACACAAATTAATAACGTGCTGATCCGTCAATTCATCAGGTTTTTTGTGGGTAATGAGCATGGCCACCATAAACATATGACGGCGATTGATAGATCCTTTATAAATCTTATCAAGGTAAAAGTATATGGATTCTCGCATCGCTTCTGCAAAGTCTGAAAAACTACACTGTATAAATTGCTGACAGTCGCTGTATTTAAAGTACGGATATTTTCTAATCACAGACTTAATGTCCTTAATATGTTTTCGATGCAATTCATATTCACAGGTTGGACAGATTTCCTTTTTAGATTTCATATGCATGCCACATCGTTTACAACGATGGTATCCATGCTGCTCTAAATAGATTTCTCTCTTACGAGCCGTAATCTGTACTTTCCGGAAAGCAGCTTTTAATGCTTCGTTATCCGTTTGTTTCAACGATGTATCGATAGCGTCTACGTCTTCTTTTGAAAGCACGATATCTGCAAAGTTAATACGTTTTGTAATAATTTGTTCATCAGGAATCGTAAGAGACGTATTAGTTTCTACTTTCACATAGCTCTGACGTTTCATGATGAAGCGAATATCGATGATTACCTCTTGGCGGTAATACTTGTTGATAGCCTCGATGATACGACGTTTTTGCATCTGTAATTCCTGCATCCACATGGAATTATCTGCACTGATAACCATATTTGGAGGCTTGATGGACACAATTTTTGTATGATCCGCGATAACATCACCTACTACATCACGCCACTTGTGAACAAGGGTATTTAATTTATATTGTTCCAGTAAATTCAGTTCTGCTAAGGCCTTTGGTAAACAAAGATCAAGGCTGTCCATACTGAACTTGTCCCCCTTCACAAGAAATAAATTGAACAGATTTCAAATCTTTAAAATCGTGAATATCTGTAGTGGTAATAAATGTTTGAATTCGTTTATGAATAAACTGCAATAAATTCGTTCGTCTCGACTCATCAAGTTCGCTCAATACATCATCCAAGAGAAGTACTGGATATTCTCCTACCTCTGACTTGATAAACTCAAGCTCACTCAACTTTAAGGACAATACAGCGGTTCGTTGCTGCCCTTGAGATCCAAATTTCTTTAAATCCATCGCATCGGAAAAAAATCGTAAATCATCGCGATGAGGGCCAACGCTAGTACTCAATCGATGACGATCCTGCGGCAACGCTGCTTTAATGCGTTCGTAAAAGCCTTCCTTTGTATATTCCAATGCACCATTGTCCATATACGGCTGTTCATAACCAATGGTTAAATTCTCAAGGCCACCTGTCAATTTACGATTCATCAAATCAATGAGCAAATTAATTTTTTTTAAGCTTTCTAATCGTTTCTTTACGATAAAGCTCGCCATATCTGCTAGCTGCAAATCCCATTCTTCAAGAGGAATATTATTCTTTCCTCTATATTCTTTTAGAACTGCATTTCGTTGCTGTAACAACCGATTATACTGCATCAATTGATGATAGTAAATAGCGCTGGTCTGAGATATTTCCATATCGAGAAAACGCCTACGTCCAGACGGAGTTCCCTTGATGAGCTGTAAGTCTTCAGGACAGAAGATAACTGTATTTAATGTACCAATCAGTTCTTTTTGAGATATTTTTGTGTCGTTTAATCGAATATCCTTAGGACCTTGACGGAATAATTTAATATTTACCTTTTGAGGCGTATCCTTTTTCTCGAACTTTACCACAATGCCAGCTTCTTCAGCATTGAACATGAGCATATCTGACGTATCATTCGTACGATGGCTTTTACCAATCGTACCAACATAAATCGATTCGAGGATATTCGTCTTACCAGCCCCATTAGTGCCATATAGAACAATAATCTCAGGATTAAACTGTATCTGTACATCCTTATAATTACGAAACTGAAATAACTGCAGTGAGTCAATTCTCACCGATTATGCCTCCTCTTGTGTAATCACGAGGTCTACATCGAGACCTTCACAAGAAATCACATCACCAACGCGGCATTTCTTGCGTTTTTCCGTTACGACCTGACCATTCAAGGTAAGGATGCCTTCATCGATGAAAGATTTTATTTGACCACCTGTTTCAATGATGCCTTCTAACTTCAACAACTGATCAATTTGAATGTACTCCGTATGAATGGGTACCTGCTGTTGCTCTTTCATAACGTTCTCCTAAAGTAATAAAGGTTATGCATTCGTACGAACTGGTGTTACTACGTATGTATAGTTCGGATTATTGTCTTGTCGAATGACAACAGGACCATTTTGTTTTAAGAACAAGTGAATATTATCGCCTGTGCTGTGACGCAAGATGTCAGAGATGTAGCGACCATTGAAAGATATTGTAAAAGGTGTGCCTTTAAATTCAACAGCTACGTCTTCTTTTGCCATACCGATTTCAGTATTTTGAGTAGACAATGTAACATTACTTTCAGACCAATCATAACGAATTACGTTATAACTGATGTCTTTAGCCAACAAAGATACGCGATCAACAGCACCAGCAAATTCACGGCGATCGATTACAGCGCTAGAATCGAATTGAGAAGGAATTACCTTTTCATATTCAGGATATGTTCCTTCGATTAAGCGAGAAATAATATAAATAGATTCAAAATTAAATACGATTTGTGTACGATTCCAAATGATATTGATCATAGCTGGATTATCTGTTGGTAATAAACGAGATACTTCAGCCAACGTTTTTGTAGGGATGATAGCGCGCATTGGAGTCGTTGCTGGTTCATCGATGGTAATTTTTTTAACAGCCATACGGTGTGTATCGGTAGCAACCATAGTCACTTCGTTTTCTTTGATTTCAAGGAGAGCACCTGTAAATACAGGACGATCTTCGTCAGTAGCTGCTGCATAGTTTGTTAAATCGATGAGTTCTTTCATAGCAAAGCTATCGATATTTACATGATCTTGGTCATGAATTTGTTCCACCAAGGAGAAATCATCTGGGTGTAATGTAACAAGGTTAAATTCGGAAGATCCAGATGTAATGGTCAAAGAATTTCCGTCTTCTGGTTTGTAAAGTTCAATAGTATCGCCAGGCAATTTGCGAATTAATTCTTGGAAATAGCGGGAACCTACCACTAAAGTACCAGGTTCTTTAATGTCTCCATCGATGGTTAAGCGAATGCCGAGTTCAAAGTCGTTACCTTGCAATTCTACTTGACCATTTTTTGTAGTCATGTAAATAGCGCCTGGTAAGTTGGAACTTGTTTTATTTTGAGATACCTTTTGCAATACGTTAATTGCTTTTTGGAGATTTGCTTTTGGGAATGTAATATGCATATGTTACTCCTTTATAATTTTTATATATTGTAAAAGCACTAATAATTACTTGCTTTGTTTGTAATATTCAATGTTTACTATCGTAGATTCTCTATAGATATTCTGCGGTAGATCTATTTCTACTGATTTTTTGATTGTTTGTTAGTTTTAGTAGTAGTAATAGTAGGGGCCTGTTTATATGTGTAAAAGTGATTTGGCGCCACTAACTGTGTGAATTATGAATTGTGTATAACTATGTTGATAGTTTGTACCTACTTATCCACATATTAACATCAAAGTATGAGTTTTAGGATATCCACAAAGTTATTCACCGTATATCCACAGAGTTATCCACAGGTTGTTAATTTCTGTTTAATTTCTGCAACCATTCGTTTAGTTTCTTCGTTTTTTTCAATTTCCTTCGTTATTTTATCGTACGCATGGAGAATTGTCGTATGGTCACGAGAAAAAGCTGCTGCGATTTGAGGATAGCTTTCATTGATCATATCGCGGCATAGATACATGGCGATTTGCCGTGGAAATGCGAATTGGGCTTTTCGTTTCTTGCCGAGTAGGTCTTGCTTTTTAATATTGAAATAAGAACTTACAAAATTCTGGATGCTTTCAATATTAACCATATTCACCTCTTCGGTATGAACGAGGCCCGCCAAGGCGTGTTTTGTGTATTCTAGGTCGATAGATTCGAGACGTTGATCGATGGATGCTGTACCGATGAGCTTGGTAAAAGCACCTTGCAATACGCGGACGTTTTCGCTAAATTGCAATGCTACGTAGTTAATTGAATCATTATCGATGCGAATAATGCGATTCTTTTTATATTCTCGTTCGAGCAGTGATCTGAAGATGGCAATGCGCGTTTCTAAATCTGGATTTTCCATTGTGGCAATGTAGCCAGCTTGGAAACGAGAGCGAAGACGATCTTCGAACTGTTCCATATCGTTTGGCATTGTATCAGAGGTAAGAACGATTTGCTTGTTGTTATTTAATAATTCATTGAACGTATTAAATAGCTCAGTTTTCGTACTTTCACGGCTTTCAAGGAACTGAATATCGTCAATCATGAGCACATCGATATTGCGGAATGTGTTGCGGAACAATTTACCTTGGTTGCGCTGTAATGTTTCGACGAAAATATTCATAAAGTTTTCGCTCGTAATGGACATGACCTTCATATGTGGATGATTTTCCTTGATAGCATTACCGATGGCGTGCATCAAATGTGTTTTGCCGAGGCCCGATGGACCATAGATAAAGAGCGGATTATAGTCTCCACCAGGAAATTCAGCTACATTTTGTGCAGCCCCAAATGGTATACGGTTGGCATTACCCGTTACGTAGTTATCAAAACGGTATGCAGGATTGAGATTAGATAGTGATAAATCCACAGGTACATTGTCAGACTGTAATGTTGGCGTTATTTCTGATAATTTCTTCGTTGTCGTTACCATTGGTTCGTCTGGAATCTCCACAGGCGCTGGTGTACGGTCGATATAGACAGGATCTTGATAGACTGGTGTGTAAAACTCCTCTTGATGAGTCTTTTCCTCTACTATAGGTGGTAAAGGCATCGGCGGTGCTACAACTGGTTTATCGATGAGACTTTCATCAACAAAATTTGTATCTATACTTTCTTGATTAAAATCGAATAAAACCATATCTCGAGGAGAGCCGATGACCGTGGTAATCGCATCTTGTAAAGCCTTGCTAATTTGCGGCTGCTGGTCGATTAAGTTTTTTACAAATGTTTGCATGACCCCAATATGGATCGAATGACTTTCGAGAGACATGGGAATCAACGATGACGTGACGCGCAAATACAATGCATCAGGTAAATGTTGCATATTCTTTTTCGCCTCTTGCAATATATGCTCCCATATATTATTTAAATCAAATGATTGCATGACGTGCCTCTTGTGAATAACTATTGCAATAAATGTGTATAACTTTAGGAATAATGTGCATAACCATTGTAAAAGCTGTGGAAAAAACTATTATTCCTGTGAATAACTTGTGTATAACCTGTGAATAAGTAAAAATAAAAGTCTATTTTATATAGATAATTACTGACTTTTCAGTTTTTATAAACTAAAAGAGAAAAAATGTGGATAACTTCGAAAGTTATCCATCAAAAACCTATAAAAATATATAATTTTTCCTAATTTCAAGTATGATTGTACCAAAAAATAAGTAATTTGTCATTCAATCTGTGGATAACTTTTGATTATCTGAAGGAAATGTGTTAATAAATCAATAATTATCTTATCATTTGTTCATCAATTACTTTTGGGGGAGGAATGAAAACTACTTTTATCGCTCCATTCTAACGCAAGTCGCTCAAAAAGTAGTTTTCATTCCCCTCCTCCAATAAGATAATTTTTATGATTATTATACACATAGATGGAAAAGTAATTGATGAACATAACAACATCAACCTTCAGATAATCAAAAATAAATGATAGATAAAAATGAAAAACTAGTGATTTTTCTAAAAGGGAGTCTTAGGAGCAGGAATAGATGTGGATTTTTGACCGACTTACGATGAGTATGGAGGGAGAAAACCACATCTATTCCTCCCCTCTCTTCAACTGGAGATCAAAACATAAATTTGCCAAAGTATAAAAAGATTTGAATTGTGAGTTCTTGTATGTTGATAAATTGATGTTACGTTTACATCGTGTAGTGGTGTTGAAGGTGACATTAGGGTTGCCTTAGGGAGGGAATATAGGGTCCTTTTGAGCGACTTTACGATGAGTATGGAGCGATGAAGGAGCCCTATATTCCTCCCCCTGGAAACGTAACATCAATTACAGGATAAAATGTGTAGTAGAATTATTTTCAAAAATACAAGAACTCACAGCAGAACCCCTTTATTATATTGACAAATTTACGTTTTACCTCTATAATTACCCTGTTATGGTATAAGTAAAACAATACAGAATGACGAGGAGGTGTTTTACTAATGAAACGTACTTACCAACCAAATACTCTTTGGAGAAAACGTACCCATGGTTTCCGTGAACGCATGAAAACTATTGGTGGCCGTCTCGTTTTGAAAAGAAGACGTGCAAAAGGCAGAAAACGCTTATCTGCATAATATAATAGCTGTTAGGCAGGAGAAAAAACTTGGCGCTGCTGCCAAGTTTTTCTATTCTTAGGACTTAAGGACAATGCATATGGATTATTGCCTTGATAAAGCAAGACGACTGACGCACAATAATGAATATCGCCTTGTGTATAAGCACGGAAAATACGAAGTAGGCCGTATGTGTGTACTGTATCGTATGCCCGTGGCAAAGCAACCTACGCGCATTGGTTTTGTAACAGGTAAAAAGGTTGGTTGTGCAGTGGAGCGCAACCGAGCTAGACGCCTTATGAAAGAGGTATATCGCCTCAATCAGCACGCCATTCGCGAAGGGTATCATATCGTAATTGTTGGACGTGGCCCTCTGAAAAACGCTACCTACGAAAAAGCGGAAAAGGAGATTTTGTATCTCTTGCGGAAAAGCAAATTATTGATACAAAATGATAAATAGGACCACAAGTTAGAGGCTTTGGTCCTTTTTGTGTATATGGAGGTTTCCATGAAACGCTGTATAACCATGCTTTTACGACTTTTAATTAGGTTTTATCAGCTCGCCATATCTCCCTTAAAACCTGGATGTTGCCGTTATTATCCGACATGTTCCACATATACTCTGCAGGCCATCGAAAAATATGGTCCTTTGAAAGGTAGCTGGATGGGTTTAAAACGCATTCTTCGCTGCCATCCTTTCCATAAGGGTGGCTACGATCCAGTGCCATAATCTATTTTAGATTAGGCTAGTTTTGTGGTCTGTGAAAGCAACTTTTACAATAACCATCTAGCACAATTTTGGAAATACCTGAGCATCTGTATGGATGAAATTTAGACCATACCATAACGATATATAGATGCGCAAAGGACGGTTTCGGACTGTAAGAAAAAGGAGAAACAATGGAATTTTTAAGTAGTATATTCCACCCTATCGTTGAATTGATGAGCACATTGGTAACCTATGCGTTCCAATTGACTCAAATGATAGGTTATCCAAGCTACGGTGTGGCTATTATCCTTTTAACAATCGTTATTAAAGCGATTTTGGCGCCACTTACTGTTAAACAAATCAAATCCATGAAGGCTATGCAAGAGTTGCAGCCTCGCATGAAAGAATTGCAAGATAAATACAAAAATGATCCTGCAAAACTGCAAGCGGAAATGGGTGCATTGTACAAAGAAATGGGTGTTAACCCATTAGCGGGCTGCTTGCCTCTATTGGTGCAAATGCCATTCTTGATCGCTATCTTCTATGCTTTACAAAGCTATCCATACGATCAAAACTATGTACAGTTCTTATGGCTTCCTAGTCTTGGCGAACCAGATCCAATGTACATCTTGCCAGTTTTGAGTGCATTATCCACATGGGTTATGTCTCGTCAAACTAGTAGTGGTGCAACTGGTGCTGCTGCGCAACAACAAAAGATTATGACAATCTTTATGCCTCTATTCATTGGTTACATTTCTCTTAACTTCCCTTCTGGCTTAGTTATTTACTGGATCGTATCCAATGTGTTCCAATTTGTACAACAACATTTCATTTACAAAGGCTTAGAAGCTAAATAATAGGAGGCACTATGGAATTTATCGATGTATCTGCTAAAACCATTGAAGATGCCATTGCTAAAGGTGTAGCTCAATTGGCCTCTGAAGGTCAAGAATTGGTAGAAACTAAGGTCTTAGAACAACCTTCTAGTGGATTTTTAGGCATTGGTCGTAAACCAGCAGTTGTTCGTTTATTCTTCACCGCTTTAGCTAAATCTGCTACTGCAGAAGAAGCAGCTAATGTTAAAGAACAATCTATAGCTATTGCTTCCGAACCAGTGGCAACAAGCGAAACAGAAGTACAAGATACGGCAGCTGAAACTTCTGAAAGTACTGTAGAAGAAAAACCTTCTAAAAAGGAACTTTCAAAAGAGGATCAACAAGAAATTGCTGAAAAAGGTAAACAATTCCTCGATGATATGTTTACACAAATGGGCCTCACTGTTGTTATCGAAAAAATGATGACGAAAGATAAAATTACATTCCAAGTACACGGCGAAGAGCTAGGTATTTTGATTGGTAAACATGGTCAAACATTAGATGCTATTCAATACTTAACAAATCTCGTGGCTCACAAGGATGTATCTGGCCATTGCCATATCGTGGTAGATGTGGAAAATTATCGCTCTCGCCGAGAAGAAACATTGGTGAATCTCGCGAAACGCTTGGCTTCTAAGGTGAAACGCAATCGTCAAAAGGTTTCTTTAGAACCGATGAATGCTTTTGAACGTAAAATCATTCATACCGCCCTTCAAGGGGATAAAAATGTTATTACCAACAGTGAAGGGGATGAACCATTCCGTCACGTTGTGATTTCGTACAAAAAATAAAATATAATGGTGCAGCTTTCAGGTAACTGGTATTCTCCGTTACTTGAGGGCTGTTCCCTTTATTCTTTAGGTTATGGTGAAAGCTAACCTAAGTTAATCTTCGCGCGGGTAAGATTGGTTTAGTTTAACTTTCACAGGCGAAGAACATATAAAAGATAATAATCGAAATACGGAGATATGTATGTATATAGATGATACAATAGCGGCCATTGCGACACCGCCCGGCATCGGTGGGGTTGGTATTATTCGTGTTAGCGGCAAGGATAGTTTTCCTATTGTAAATAGCCTGTTCAAGAGCACTGGCACTGTTCCTTTGATGGATCGCCAAAATAGAACGATACAATATGGGACCATTGTGGATCCTACAATGAACAAGACCATCGACGAGGTTCTTGTATTATTAATGAAAGGCCCTCATTCTTACACGGCGGAAGATGTGGTAGAAATTCAGTGTCACGGCGGTATTGTGCCAGTTCGACAAATTCTAAAATTGCTCGTCAATCACGATGTGCGCATGGCTGATGCCGGTGAATTTACGAAGCGTGCCTTTATGAACGGACGTATCGACCTCACGCAAGCGGAGGCGATCATTGATATTATTGAAGCAAAAACAGAGGACTCCCTCTCCCTCGCTGTGGCTCAGCTAGATGGAACTGTTTCATCCTTTGTAAAAGATGTGCGTGAACAGCTCATCGCCATGATTGCTCATTTAGAGGTAACCATCGACTATCCTGAGGAGGATATAGAAGACGTAACGAGCCAAGAGGTTCGCGAACAGTTGCAGCCTATTTTGAAAGCTATGGATGAACTCTTGTCCACAGCAAACACAGGTCGCCTTATTCGGGACGGTATTACAACGGTTATCGTAGGCCGTCCAAATGCAGGTAAATCGAGCCTTATGAATGCTCTCTTGCGCGAAAATCGCGCTATCGTAACGGATATTCCGGGGACGACACGCGATAGTATTGAAGAATATATGACCGTAGAAGGCATTTCCTTGCGCCTCATCGATACAGCAGGTATTCGCGACACACAAGATACGGTGGAAGCCCTCGGTGTTGAGCGTGCTCGTGATTATATTAACAAAGCAGACATCGTGCTTTGTGTTATAGACGGGTCTACTCCTTTAACCCCTGAAGAAATCGAAATTTTGACCTCTGTGAGCGGTTTGAATACTATCGTACTCCTTAATAAGTCCGATGTGGCACAAGTCGTTACAGATGAAAATATTAAAGAACACGGAACCTTCACGGCTATCGAACGAATCAGTGCTAAAGAAGGCGAAGGCTCTGCGGTTCTTGCCAAATGGGTGCAAGAACTCGTCTACGGCGGTCGCGTAAAACAAGACAATAGCGCCATGATTAGTAACGTGCGCCACATTAGCCTTATGGAACAAGCAAAGGCACAAGTCGAACAAGCCCTCTCCTCCATCGACATGGGCATGCCAGTAGACTTTGTAGCTACCGACCTGCGTAGCGCTTGGGAACTACTAGGCGACATCACAGGCGACACCATCCGAGAATCCATGATCGACGAACTATTCAGTCGTTTTTGTCTAGGGAAATAAAGTAGGGCTTGAGGGAGCAGAGGAGCGTTAGCGACGATGAAACCCAAGCTTCACTTTGGTCGGAGCGTGCAATTTTCCGTAGGAAAATGCCCAGCGAGCGACCTGTACTCTGGGTTAGATTCAAGCTTCACTTTGTTCCAAACGTAAAATTTTCTAGGCTACAACGTAGCCTAAAGAAAATTCACAGTGAGGAACTGTGCTCTGGGATATTCGGCTTCGTAGTTTTGAGTAAAATAAACTTTCACAGTAAGATAAGTAACAAATATAAGGAATTTAATTGATATGTACACAGTAGATAATTATGATGTCATCGTCATCGGTGGCGGTCATGCTGGTTGTGAGGCGGCTCTCGCTACTGCCCGCATGGGTCATCGCACGTTGATGGCGACTATCAGTTTAGATAATATTGCGCTTATGCCGTGCAACCCTGCCGTGGGTGGCCCTGGTAAAAGCCATCTTGTTTACGAAGTTGACGCATTAGGCGGTCAAATGGGTATCAATGCGGATGCTACGGCTATCCAAATGCGTATGCTCAATATGGGCAAAGGGCCTGCCGTTCATTCTTTGCGCTGCCAATCCGACAAGATTAAATACCAACATTTGATGAAACAAACATTGGAGAATACAGATAATCTTAATGTTAAGCAAATCATGGTGACAGAACTTAAGGTTGAGGATGATAAGGTAATAGGTATCGTTACAGAGCTTGGTGAATTTTATGGTGCTAAGGCTATTATTCTTTGTACAGGTACCTATTTGAAAGGTAAAATCCTCATCGGTGATATCGATTATGTGGGCGGTCCAAATGGTCAACGCGTAGCGGAACATTTCTCTCAATCCTTACTCGATAATGGTATTGAATTGATGCGCTTTAAGACGGGTACACCAGCACGTGTAGATAAACGTACTTTAAACCTCGAAAATATGGTAGTTCAAGAAGGCGATGCACATCATCACGCATTTTCCTTCATGGATGAATGGATTAATCGTAATGAAGATGTATGTTGGTTGACCTATACTAATAAAGAAACGCACGAAATCATTCATAGCAATATTCACCGGGCTCCTATGTATAGTGGCAAAATCGAAGGCGTAGGCCCTCGTTACTGTCCTTCCATCGAAGATAAAGTAGTGCGCTTTGCCGATAAAGAACGCCATCAATTATTCGTAGAACCAGAAGGCACGGGTACAAATGAAATGTATGTACAAGGTATGAGTACGTCTCTTCCAATGGATGTACAATATGCTTTCTTGCGTACCATCCCAGGTCTTGAGAATGTTGAAATTATGCGTCCTGCCTATGCTATCGAATACGATTGCTTGAATCCAACGCAATTGACACCAGCACTTCAAGTGAAACATATTGAAGGTCTCTACTCTGCAGGTCAAGCCAACGGTACATCCGGCTATGAAGAAGCGGCTGCTCAAGGCCTCATGGCTGGTATCAACGCAGCATTGTGGATTCAAGGAAAGGAACCGTTCATCCTTGCTCGCTCCGAAGCGTACATCGGTGTTCTTATCGATGATCTTGTAACAAAAGGTACAAATGAACCGTACCGCATGATGACAAGCCGCAGTGAATACCGTCTATTGCTTCGTCAAGATAATGCAGACCTGCGTCTTACAGAAAAAGGCCGTGAAATCGGTCTTGTAAAAGACGATCGTTGGGCCAAATTTACAGCAAAGAAAGCTGCTATCGAAGAAGCAATGGATATGTTACGAAATACACCTGTCAATCCATCCAAAGAAACACAAGTTTTGCTTGAAGGTTTAGGTACAGCACCTATTAGAACAGGTATTCACGCTTATGATTTAGTAAAACGTAATGAACTCTCTTACGCCAATGTAGCTGATGCATTTGGTTTGAAACGCTATACACCTGATGTAGAAGAGGCTGTCGATATTTCCATTACCTACGAAGGGTACATTAAAAAGCAAATGGACCAAGTCGATAAAGTTCGCAAACTAGAAGAAAAAATTCTTCCAAAAGAATGGGACTACACAGAAATTAAGGGCATTTCTCTTGAAGCTCAACAAAAGCTCAACAAGATTCGTCCTCACTCCATCGGCCAAGCAAGCCGTATCTCTGGCGTCTCCCCTGCAGACGTATCTGTTCTATTGATCCAATTAGAGCAATACAACAGAAGTAAATAAAAATAGCATGTAATAATATGAATTCATGTAATAACATGCAATTTATATGAACTTTTTAAAAGATATTTCCTACAAATCTTATTGTCCTATACATATTAGACAATTCATTAGGAGTATTTATGAAAGAAAAATACGATGTGCCTATAGCACCTCAGTCTGAATTTGTTTCGTATATGATGGAGCAAATGAGTCATTTTGGTTTGCCCTGTACAGAAGAACAGGTAAAAGACTTTTACTTGTATTATGTGCATATGATTGAAACAAATAAATATCTCAATCTAACGGGTATTACAGACATGAAAGAGGTCGTGATTAAGCATATGATTGACTCCCTCTCATGTTATGATTCTGAAATTATCAAATCTGGCATGACGATTATCGATGTTGGTACCGGTGCAGGTTTTCCTGGTATTCCATTGGCTATCTATGACCGTAGCCTCAAGGTTACCCTGTTTGATTCTTTAAAAAAGCGGCTTAACTTTTTGGAATCGGTTATAGATGAACTAAAACTGACGAACTGTACTACCTTACACGGACGTGCGGAGGATTTGAGTCATCAAGATTACCGTGAAAGCTTTGATATTGCTACGAGCCGTGCCGTGGCACGTTTGCCGATTCTTTTAGAATGGACTGTGCCATATGTAAAAGAAGGTGGATATGTAGTTGCTTTAAAAGGAGCTATCTACGAAGAAGAAGTTAAAGAATCTAATAAAGCTCTTAGCATACTAAAAGCCACTATCGAAGAAGTAAGAACCATTACTCTGCCAACCCTAGATGATAAACGAGCAATCATATATATAAAGAAAACGGGAAAAACGCCAAAACAATACCCACGGAAACCAAAAGAAATCAAAGATAAACCATTAGTATGATTTTCACTAGTACATACCGTGTGAAACTTAATAAAACTAGCAATACAATACAAAACAAGTACAAAAAGAGGATGCAAATCTTATATTTGCATCCTCTTTCCTTTTCATTAGGAATGACTTAGCTCGTTTTCTATCCCCCTCCCCACTACCTATTAAATGATATCGTTTACAACAACATTTTAAGGAGGAGTTATTTTGATATAGGATAAATTAGTTTAAATGAAAATAGAATACCTTTCCCTAAGGACGACTTAGCTCGCTTTGGAGTCCGTGGGAAAGGTATTCTATGCAAACATTAAAATGACTTATACGTGGTCAATAATATGTAACGTTGTATCGATATCATTTAAAGGCATAATATGTACGCCTGCTGCAATTTTCTTGATTTGTTCAAGTGTTTCAATCGCAATTTCTGTACCCGCTTCTTTACCACCTTTTTCCATGCGGTCCAAGATTTCTTGAGTAAGGTTAATTCCAGGCACTTTTTCATGGAGGTATGTAGCCATTTTAAAGCTTTTAAGTGGAATCAAGCCTAGCATGATAGGTACATCGAATTCAGACATCTTGTCAATGTAGCGTTTTGCCTGTTCTAAATCGTAAATTGGTTGTGTTTGTACAAAGTGAGCGCCATTTTGAATTTTAGCAGCTAATTTTTGGCGTTCAATCTCTAAATCTGGAGCACCAGGATTACCAGTGGCACCGATGTAGAAGTTTGTAGGTGCGTCTAGGTCATTACCTGCAAGGTCTTTGCCTGCATTTAATGTCTTAGCGATATTGAGTAGTCCCATACAGTCGACTTCAAATACGGATTGTGCAAATGGATGGTCCCCATTATCTGGTTTATCACCAGTGAGGGTTAAAATATTATGCACGCCCAACGCTGCTGCACCGAGTAATTCAGATTGCAATCCGATAATATTACGGTCGCGGCATGTAAGGTGGAAAATAGTTTCAATTTCTTTGTTATGTTGTAACAAATAAGAAAGAGAAATTGGGCTCATGCGCATTTTGGACATAGGGCTATCAGCGATGTTGATAGCATCCACCTTCCCTTTCAAACGGGCTGCTTGTTCGAAGGTCTTTTCTGCAGAACTGCTTTTAGGAGGATCTAATTCAACAGTAATGGTGAACTGCCCTTGTTGATGTTTTTCTCGTAATGTCATCATGTACCTCGTTACTATACATTATTTTTCTAGTGTTTCAAAGAAGTCATTGGCGTGGTTAACAGCAGCGATGCCGTCTTTAGCGTAGATATCTGCGCCTGCTTGGTCTGCGTAGTCTTGAGATACTACGGCGCCACCAACCATGACCTTAGTTTTAAGGCCTGCTGCACGGATAGCAGCGATGGTATTGTCGATTTGTGGCATGGTAGTCGTCATCAAGGAACAGATGCCAACGAGGGCAGCCTTGTTATCTTTAATGGCTTGTACGATAACTTCTGGGTCAACGTCCTTACCAAGGTCGACGATTTTGTAACCATTGTTTTCGAGCAATGCTGCTACGATATTTTTACCTAAATCGTGAATGTCGCCTTTAACTGTAGCTACGACAACGGTGCCTTTATCTAAGCTTTCACTAGCAGGAATAATTTCTTTAATGGTGTTGAAAGCAGCCTGCATTGTTTCAGCAGCAAGCATTACTTGTGGTAAGAATAACTTACCAGAACCAAACTTATCCCCCACTACGTTCATCGCTTCAGATAAGCCTTTTTTCGTAAGATCTAATGGATCGATACCATCTGCTAAGGCTTTTTTTACAAGATCAATGATAGCTTCTTTTTCGCCTTGTTCTACACATGCGCGAATATTGGCTAAAGGATCATTACTATCGAAGGATTTTTTATCTGGCCCTTTAGGAGCAGAGTTACCAGGAGCGGTAGTTTCGTCTTCATAGCCGTATTCTTTAATAAATTCAGCAGAACCTGGGTCCCAGCCTAGTAAGGTAGTACTGGATACAAATGCTTTTTTGGCTGGATAATTGAGTGGATTCATAATCGGTGTTGTTAAGCCACATGCGAGGGCCATTGTTAAGAATTGGCCGTTCAAATAAGGACGTTGAGGCATACCGAAGGAGATATTGGACAAGCCCATTACTGTTGGGAAGCCAAATTTCTCTTTATATAACTGTAGCGTACGCAATGTTTGGCGTGCACTATCTTCCCCACTAGCAAGTGTTAATACTAATGGATCGAGTAATAAATCATGTGGTTGAAGACCATAACCGTAAGCGCGATTTACGATACTTTCAGCTAAAGCAACGCGATCTTCTGCTTTTTCAGGTAAGTCACCACTACAGATTGGCAAGCAAAGCAATGCTGCACCATACCGTTTAGCTAAAGGCATTACGTGCGTAATAGACTCCTCCTCCCCATTTACAGAGTTGATGAGGGCACGACCTGGATAGTTTTTAAGAGCTATTTCCATAGCTACTGGGTCTAATGTGTCAATGGATAATGGTGTTTCTACGAGCATGGATAACTCGAAAATGGCACGTTCCATTAAGGGCGATTGATCCATGCCAGCTACGCCCATGTTTACATCGAGGATATCTGCACCTGCCTCTACTTGGTCTAAGGCATCTCGTTTTACACGAATGAAAGAACCATCGCGCAATTCTTGAGCAAGGACTTTACGGCCAGTTGGATTAATACGTTCGCCAATGATAAGTGGTTTTGTATGATGGCCTAACTCTAAAAGTTTAGTACGGCTTGTAATAATTGTTTTAGGTGCAATGTGGGCGCGTTCTTTTGGCGTATGAGCTTTCACAGCATTAGAAATAGATTGAATGTGAGCTGGTGTTGTACCACAGCAGCCGCCAACATAGCTTGCGCCAGCATCAACAATTGGAAGCATCAAAGGCCCCATCTCTTCAGCTGAAAGTGGGAATACAGTCTGTTTATTTATTAATTGAGGCATACCGGCATTTGGCTGACAGCTTATTGGTAAATTTGTAACGCTTGCAATCTCTTCGATAAGAGGTGTGATTTGTTCAGGCCCAAGGGAACAATTGATACCAATGATATCTGCACCCATAGCTTCTACGATAGTAGTTGCTACTGCTGGTGGTGTACCTGTAATAGTACGACCGTCTTCACTAAAAGAAAATTGACAGATGATTTGTACATCATCTTTTGTCTTCCCTGCTGCTTCACGAGCATCTAAAGAGGCTAATAAAGCGGCACGCATTTCCTGTACGTCGATGATAGTTTCAATGATAATAAAATCAACGCCACCTTCGATTAATGCTTCGGCTTGTTCACGATATGTATCATAAATGGAGTCAAAGCTCATATTGCCTAATGGTTGTAAAAAACGACCTGTAGGTCCCATAGAACCTGCTACACGAGCAGTTGGTTTAGTCTCTGCAATGGCTTCTTTTGCTACCTTCACAGCTGCAATATTGATTTCTCTTACGCGATCCTGTAAATCATAATCTTCTAATTTAAGACCACAAGCACCGAATGTATTGGTAGTGATTACATCACTGCCATGTTGTAAGTATTGAGCATGAATATCCTTTACTACTTCTGGTCTTTCAATATTAAATAGCTCTGGACAATAGCCTTCTTCTAAGCCTGCCGCTTGAAGCATTGTGCCCATAGCACCGTCAAATATATACATAAACATCTTCCTTTAACATCCTAAATTACAATGTTTCACGTGAAACACTATTGTATTGGTTGCCCCTTCATGGCAATACCAGAAATGTCGGCAGTAGTTTTACTACCTTCCTCTTCTCCCCCATCTTGGGTGTTGACTGTTGCTTTCTCTGGTAATTTTCGAGATGCACAGTTTTGTTGTGAACAAGATGTACAGCCTCGTTTAGTTTTAATATCTTCGTTTGCTGGCATTAAACCGATGATAGCCGTTACAGACTTACGTGGGAATAATAAATAGTTCTCTGTTACTTGTAAGCCAATCATCTCTGTTTTGATGATTTTAGCTAATTGTGGTTGGATTTCTAGTGGCCAGTTGCCATAACCAGGGCTAAAACGCCAAGTTGGCTTATAGCCTTGTTTTTTAGCAATTGTATTGATTACTTCGTTTACCTGATCAGCTACCTGTTCTACAGCAGTTGTGGCTGCTGCATCAAGTAATAAGCCTACCGTATAGTTACCTTGTTTAAATAACTGTTCACTACGAATTTCTACATCTTCTCCAACTGTTACGCCTAATACGTATACTTTAGTAGATTTTTCTAGATGCTTTTCGATGATAGACCCTTCAATTTTAAGTGGTGGATTGCTTAAAATTGTTTTTGTTTCTGCATCGTAATCATATTCTTGATATACACCCCTAGGTGTAGCCAATAATTGGATTTCCTTACATGCTTCGTCAACATAGTTTTGTGGGAAATCCTCAGCGTGACGAAGTCCTGCGTATCGTTTTACTTCTGCTTTGTCGATGGCAGGAAGCATTCCGTTATAGATGGGCATAGAAACGCCTCCTCTTCAAAATAAAAAGCTCTGCGTATCCGTAGAGCGTGTGCTTACTGTTATCAATTGTATATATAGATCTTATAAAGTGATTTTTCTAGACTCTTAAGATTATCAATCTAATTACTATCTAACTAATAGTATATAGATATGAATAATACCTGTCAAAGTATATGGGGTCTGTATTCTCATATAATTTAGTAGTATATAGGTATAGTTTAAAGTTATATCAAAATGATTTTTTGATCGTAAAAGTTATTGTCGATGAAGTTTTTATGTACTTAATGTTAATCTTAATGTTTCACGTGAAACAATTTGTTAAATATAATCTAATAGTTTGTGATGAGTATATAAGTATATTAATATTAGTATAGTAAATTACATTTCGTATATTATTGTTATATATAATGT